>Ga0302293_10001882_pt1 | contig 10125 bp, 4 predicted proteins | sample III_Fen_N2_2_FD_198758 | JGI IMG/M metagenome (GOLD analysis project Ga0302293, IMG submission 198758) | Peat permafrost microbial communities from Stordalen Mire near Abisko, Sweden - III_Fen_N2_2 | ecosystem: Environmental > Terrestrial > Soil > Wetlands > Permafrost | place: Sweden: Abisko... | reverse complement strand
CCGCAAAGCTCTTTCGCTTTTTTATCCGAATCAATCCATTCGAGGTTGGCAATTACCGCTTCGCCCGATTTAAAACGCAATCCTTCTTCAGAAATGAAAAAGGGAACGAGTAAATTATCGATTTCGAGAAAAAGTGTCGGACATTCTTCGAGAGTTTCGTAGTACTCTTCCTCAAACCGGATGACCAGTTCACCATGAATTCCGTGAGGCTTCTGAACAAAGCCAACTTTTACGCAATCGCTTTTGGGTATTGTTTCCATAGTGGCAAAAATTTATACTGAGCTAGCAGAGACTAATATTCACAAAATTAGCATTAACTCACAGGAATACATGAACTTGAAAAATAAGAGTTATCCCCGGTCGAAGTATAGAAAAAAGCGACAGATTTCTCTATCGCTTTTATAAGTTGTCTGTTTTATTCCGAAGAATAAAGCATGAATAAACTAAATGTTATGCTTCAGTTTCTTCTGTTGCAGGGGCTTCAGGAGCAACTTCTTCAGCTACTTCCGGAACTACTTCTTCAACAACTGGGGCTGGAGCAGGAGCAGAAGCGGCTCTGGCAGCAGCTGCGGCTTCAGCATTGCGTTTGGCAATTGCATTCGCTCTTTCTGCGTTCTTTTTAGCTTCCATTTCAAGCTGATTCTTACGTGAAGAATCTGCATTGGTAACCAATCCATCTTTCTTAGCCTGAACTTTATTCGCTTTCTCGGCTACCCAAGCTTCGAACTTTGTTTCAGCTTCTTCGGCAGTGAAAGCGCCTTTGGCTACTCCACCTAAAAGATGTTTTTTGTACATTACTCCTTTGTAAGATAAAATAGCTCTTACGGTGTCGGTTGGTTGGGCGCCATTGGCAAGCCATGTTAAGGCTTTGTCAAAATCGAGTTCAATAGTAGCAGGATTTGTGTTTGGATTATATGATCCAATCCTTTCAACGTTACTACCATCCCGTGGTGCCCTGCTATCAGCTATCACAATGTGATAGTAAGCATACCGTTTACGACCATGTCGTTGCAATCTGATTTTTGCTGGCATTTTGCTTAAATTTAAATGATAAACAGTTATTAAAAAATTCGTGGCGCAAAGATAAAACTTTAATCCTGAATTCAAAATTGGTTTTGAAATAAAGCCGATTACGCTTCGGATAAGCAAGAAGTTACTTTTTAGCTACTTTTACCTGATGGTTCATCAGCAAAAATGATTAGGCAACTCACTATAATAACATTTCTCCTTTTGTTATCGCTTTCTATCAGAGCTGATTTCAGAACAAATGTCCATTTCATTTCACGGAGTGAAGGTTTGTCGAATGGAGCAGTGAATGCCATTACAAAAGATGCGGAAGGATACATCTGGTTTGGTACCTGGAATGGACTTAACCGTTACGACGGAAGCAATATGGTTACTTATCTTCCGGGGAGCAATTCAAATTCTATTCACAATCATGTGATCCGCGAGTTGTATCCAACCCTGGCAGGGCCAATCTGGCTCCTGACGAACAAGGGCATAGGATTATACGATAATGTTCATGACCGATTTACCTCTTTTTTTACTAAGGAATCAGAACAAACCAACTATGAAGATGACATTACCATTTGTCATTCAGAGAGCAATGGAACAATGGCTTCAGTATATGGTCGGGGAATTTTTAAATTTGATACGACAAGCAGTCAATTCAACAAAATTAGCTTTGATGAAACTTCTCGAACTGCTTCACTTAGCATTAAACGGATTTTTCTTATAGATAATGTTGCCTATTGCATTTCCGAAGATGGAAAGTTGTTTCTACTTACCGAAAATCACCTTCAGGAAATTCTGAAACTGCCTTTAACCGGAACCTTGTCCTCTTCAATTTCAGTGTTAATTAATCGTCGACCATTCCTGTTCATTACACAGAGGTCCGGAGCGACCTTAATGGTTGATCTTGAAGGACGGACCGCTCAGCAACTCAGCATTCCTGATGATGTAATTACTTCTTTCTCGCTCTCGAAAGTCAAAGAAAGGCTCTGGGTAGGCACCGAAAAAGGCAAAATATACAGTTTTAATCTTCAGACCCGAAAATTCGAGATATTCAATATTCTTTCCGGCCTGTTTGTCGTCAACCCAATTGCTACCCGGATATTGAGCATCTATGAATCGGAGACAGATATTTTATGGATCGGAACAGACGGCAATGGAGTATACACTTTAAAACTCACTGAATTCCCGAATAAAAGTTTGGCGTCAAATCAGTTGTCATACCCAATTGTGCGAAGTATTTTAGTTACCCGAAACGGAAATGTTCTGATTGGTACTAAAGGAGGCGGAATTGATGTTTTTGACACCAACGGAAATCATATTCGAAAAATTACTGTGAAAGACGGTTTGAGCAACAACTCCGTCCTTTCGTTTCATGAACATGAAAATGGCTCAATCTGGGTGGGTTCTGATGGGAATGGCATTGATATTATTTCGCCGGATTATAAAATAATCCGCAACTTTCCCCGGGATTTTAAAAGCACCAATCCCTTGGAATTTGCATCGGTGTATCGCATTCTGGAAGACAGTGACCACCGCATTTATCTGGGCACCAGCGGCTTTGGAGTTATTCGCATCGATTTGGATCAAAAAACGGGTACATTGCCTACTTTTTACGAGCAGCTTATTCTCGACAAAAGTATTGAGGCATCCGCTCTCCAAAAGCAGATAGTTTATGCATTGACTATCGAAAAACCCGGAATCATTTGGATCGGAACAAGGGGGCTTGGTATATACCGATACAATACAATTACCAATCGGGTAATAAATCAGTACACAAGCACATCGCACCCAAATCTAATCCATAACGATGATATTCTCAGCCTTTATACAAGTCAAGATAGCCATGTCTGGGTTGGTAGCAGCAATGGCATTTTCAGTTTAATTCCAGTTTCTTCCGACTCAGTAAAAGCTGCCGAAATACCTGTTTTGCCTGATCTTTCCAATACCAGTATTCATGCTATGCAGTTGGACAATCTCCAGAATTTGTGGTTGACAACTAATCTGGGACTTTCATTGATTGACAGCAGCAGAAAAAAAGTACGAAGTTTTAATGCGAATGATGGTCTGATTAATATGGAATACAGCGATGGCGCTTCTTTTTTTGATGAAAAAGCTAATCGACTGTATGTTGGCGGAACCATGGGTGTTGACATTATACAAACTGATCAGATTAAGTTTTCTTCCTATTTCCCACCCATCGCCATTAATCGGTTGCTAATCAAAAATATTCCGGTGGAACCAGAAACAGAAGGAGTGCTCACAAAACGGATAAACCATCAAAATAAACTAGTACTGAATTATAACCAGAATTCAATCACTTTTGATGTTTCACCTCTCGTTTTTTGGGGACAGGAACGTCATCGTATTTCGTACCGACTGAAGAATTTTGACAATGAATGGATTGTCAAACCACAAAATCAGCCCATTAATTATTCCAATCTTCCGGCGGACAAGTACTTGCTTCAGATACGTGCCAGCGACGAAAACGGAAACTGGTCAAAAGAATACCGGGAAATAGAAATTATAATAAATCCACCATTTTGGCTGACTAACTGGGCAATAGCAGGCTATATTCTAATTTTCATAGGGATTCAGTTTTTAATCATCTCATCATACCGCCGTCGTGAAGCCCGTAAAAAAGAAGCGGCCTTGCAGGAATTCAAAATGAAAAAAGAGGAAGAATTAAGCAATTATAAAATTGAATTTTTTACCAATGTTGCTCACGAATTTCGGACACCGCTGACTATTATCACCTCACACATCCATGCATTGCTCGAAGATACCCGAAATACGTTGGAAAATCCCCGCCTGCTGAAAGTGTACAACAACAGCATTAAAATTCAGAAACTTGTTTTGGAAATTATGCAGTTTCGGAAGTTGGAGAAAGGAAAAGAACAGCTAAATATCCAAATCACTAAACCTGTAGCATTGATACTGGAAGTTATTTCTGATCTCGAACTGCTCGCTCAGCAAAGAGATATCAGTTTCGAGGTAATTTCTCCTGATCCGGATATTGTTTTTAAAACCGACCCGGATAAATTTCAGCGAATAGTTACTAACTTGATTTCGAATGCCGTTAAATACAATAAACCGGGAGGCTTTGTCAAAGTCTCAGTAAATTCTGATGAATCAGCGCTAATCATTAACGTTGAAGACAATGGGCTTGGAATAAAGCGGGAGTACTTTGAAAAGGTTTTCGAGCCTTTTGGCATTTCTTCGGTTATGCGCAGGGGCAGTTTTCCTGGTCATCGATCCTCCGGGCTGGGTCTTGCCGTTACCAAAAGTCTTGTGGAATTGTTATCGGGAACAATCAATTTGGAAAGCAGTCTTAATGAAGGGACCAAATTTACCTGTGTTTTTCCCGACATACAAAAGTTAAGTCCGGTTGAGCGGGTGAAAGCGCCTGCTGAGGATTTCAATGAATTCCAGTACATGGATGAATCCGGTGTGGACAGCCTTATTTTAACCCCGGAATTATCTCCAGAAAAACTGTTGATTTTACTGGTTGACGATGATTCTGAGATTTTGGTTTTATTACGTGATTTCCTTCAGGCAGATTACAACATTATTTTTGCAAAAGACGGATTGGAAGCATATAATAAAGTGATTGCCGACAAACCTGACCTGATTGTTTCTGATGTGATGATGCCCATCATGGATGGTATAGAACTTTGTGACAAACTCAGGGCAAACTTTGAAACTAGCCACCTTCCGATCATTCTCCTGACGGCCAAAGCTGAAATAGAAGACCGAATATCTGGATTAAAAGCTGGAGCCGATTCTTATATTCCGAAGCCGTTTCATCCGGAACATCTAAAAATTCGCATCGAAAAACTCCTTCAATTCCGGAATGCAGTCAAACGAAATTTCGGCAGACAGGAAAGTACTTCTACCCAAATTAAGGAAATTCCGGATCCGTTCTTTCAGAAAATGCTTAACTTCATTGACGAGAATATTGATGATGAAACGCTTTCATCTGAAACCCTTTGTGACAAACTGGCGATCAGCAAATCTTCACTCTACAATAAAACCAAATCGGTGCTTGGAATTACGCCACATAGTCTGATCAACCAGCGTCGTTTAAGCAAAGCAGCTATTCTGCTTCAATCAACCACCTTAACCGTTAGCGAAATCATCGATCAAACCGGTTTTGCCAGCCGGACTCACTTTTACGAACTGTTTAGCAAAGTCTACGGATGTTCCCCCTCTGAATACAGGAATAAATCGATGGTATAGTAGTAATTTTCTTTATTTCAGACAAAATAATCCTTTATTATTTCCCTTTTGTACTCCGCCGGACAAGATCAGGAACAGGCCGGACATAGATATTTTTATCCAACCGTAGCTTTGATGCACTCTAACAAAACTACCAATGGATATTGCAAACCGTTTCCCAAAAAACCCGTTGATTCGTCCGGCTGATCTGAAACCCGGAATAGAAGGAATGGAAATTCTGTGCCTGCTGAACCCCGGAGTTTTTCAATTCGAAGGAAAAATTTGGCTCCTGTTACGTGTTGCCGAAAGACCCAAACAAATTGAAGGCAAAATCAGCTTCCCTGTATACAATAGTAAAGGCAAAATCGAGATACTGAGTTTCGATAAAAACGATCCCGATCTGGATGCTTCCGATCCGCGCGTTATCAATTATAAGAAGAAAGATTATCTGACCACACTTTCATACCTGCGATTGGTTTGCAGCGACGACGGAATTCATTTTACGGAACCTGTTGGTTATCCACCCATTTTTGGCAAAGGCGAACTCGAAACCTTTGGTATTGAAGACTGCCGAGTTGCCACCATGGCCGACGGTTTTAGCCTTTCCTTTACCGAAGTTTCTGAATTCGGCGTTGGTGTTGGATTGATCCGCACCAAAGACTGGAAGAATTTCGACCGAAAAGGAATGATTTTCCCGCCACACAATAAAGATTGTGCACTCTTCGAAGAAAAAATAAACGGTAAATATTACGCACTGCACCGTCCCAGCAGTCCTGAATTGGGCGGAAACTACATCTGGTTGGCCGAATCGCCCGACCTGATTCACTGGGGTCAACACAAATGCATTGCCACCGTGCGACCTGACAGTTGGGATTCGAAGCGTGTCGGAGCCGGCGGTGCGCCTATCCGTACAGAAAAAGGCTGGCTCGAAATTTACCACGGCGCCAACAGCGACCATCGATATTGCCTGGGGGCACTGCTTCTCGACATTAACGATCCTTCCAAAGTTCTTGCCCGAAGCGTTGACCCGATCATGGAACCCATTGAAACCTACGAACAAACTGGATTTTTCGGGAATGTGGTCTTTACAAATGGCCATTACGTTAAAGGTGATGACATCTACATGTATTACGGGGCAAGCGACGAAGTAATCTGCGGCGCCCGATTCTCTATTTCTGAAATACTTTCAACGCTCATCTAACCCTCATTAGACGAAACAAAATGTTCCAGCATAAAAATCGGATAATGGTCATACTTCTCTGTCTGTTCTCACTGTTAAGTGGTTCAGGCTTTAGCCAGCAGCTTTCTTTAAAAGCTAATGGTAATGACCAGACCGGTTTTCATGTTGATATTTATGAGGATGGTAAATTGCTGGTGACTAATTCCGAAGAATTTACCATGCAACTCTATAATCATGATTTGAGCACCAATGCAAATCTGCAATTAAATGGTCAGAAATGGACCGGTAACGAAAAGTCAATCGCCTTAAAAAGAGACTACTACATCAAAGAATTCGATGCGAATCTATCCATTTCAGTAAACTACGAAGTGGTGAATGCCAATTTGGTCAAAAAGACTGTTGAATTGGTTCAGCCTTCGATGCCAAATATGTATTACATTCTTCAGGAAACATCGCGTCCGGCAGAAAAACCTCAGCGATATGTCAGCTTCGAATATGATAATTTTCCTGGAGGCATGGTTCATGAAATGTTCCCCGCAGCGGGATTTGTGACCCCCAACAATACGGTCGTCGGATTTTTAACTGATGCCGGATACAAAAACCAGTTTACCCGGAATACACGTCGCCGGTTTAGCGGACGTGGAGGTGGTTTTGTGGGTATGCGCCGCTTGCCTGATCCAAATTTATTCTCAGTTGCAACCGCTTCGGAGCAAGCCGAAAACAATCAATACATCCGGCAGACTTTTGGTGAAATGTACAACTTGGATGCCGGTAAAATTACAGTACTTAAAACTCCAGAAGCCTACCAGAAAGAAGGCAATGCTGAAATTGAAAACAAAAATGGTCTGATAACAATCACTTGCCATCCGGGAGGCAGAGCCGGACTGGAATTCATTGCACCATTTCAGGATCAGAAAGTTTATACCATTTCATTTTTATGCAAAGGAAACACGAGTGTGGCCTTGAAACTCTTCCGGATTAAAAACGGGAAAAGAACCACGGAACTGGAAGACGGAGTCAAATACATCGACAATTTTCCGGCAGTAGAAAACGACTGGACACTTTTTTCAGGAAGCATTTTGGTGCCTTATATTGAAAATGATTCGGTGTCGATGTTTATCGGAACTCAATCCGGAAAAGAATGCCAGCTTCAGATCAAAGACCTTCAATTTACTGAACACCAGCCCAAACAGGAGCCTTATAATATATTACCTCTTGGCGAGAAAGTAACGAAAACCACCTACATTTTTGCTGAACCCTGGAAATCGCACCAGCAATTTATGATTTCGGCACAAACACGTTTAGCCGAAGGAAAGGGTTTCAAAGGATCGCAGATTGAGAAGATGCTGTATGCCAATTTCAATATGCTTACCTGGATTACCGATGTCGACAATTTTGCACCGTTTAACGTGCCCAACATGAATTATGCTCCGGACATGTACAACCGCGATTCGTTTTTTTCGACGGTGGCATCCTACAACAAAGAACTCAACCTTTCAATCTGGGAACAATGGGGCAAAACCCAAACGCCCAAAGGTGGAATCGGCACCATCATCACTCCGCTGATGGGTTCTGTTGAGGCGAAAGACAATGAAGCCACCATCACCTGGCTGATCTGGGCGATGATGAATAAACGTCGTTTCGGAGTTACCCTTCCTCAGGATAAAATCAAGAAAGCTGTCGATTACGTTTTGAACGAATTTGATGCCGACAAGGATGGAAAATGTCAGGCCCATTTCTCGCTGAGTCAGGTCGATATTGTTGATTTTAATCCGAAAACCGATCGTTTGGGAGTGAACCAGGGAATGCTGGCCATTGCCTTGCGAACCATCAAAGAATTGGGTTTCGATGTTTCTGAGACCTACATTCAAAAGGCAGAAGCTGAATACCGGAATTTTTACGATGCCGGAAGAAAACACATCCTGTTCGACCGGAAATTCTCGGATATCATCACCCTAACCGATCTGGAGCCCGAATTTTTTTCATTGTGGCTGTTCAACCGGCCCATCCTGACGGACGAAATGGTTAAAAATCATCTGGATCAAATTCCGGTTCTGAATAAAGTTTCAAACTCGCCTCATCCGGAATTAGGAACCACCGCACCCATCTGTGTGCGGTTGACCAAGGATGCCAAGGGATTTGCCTACCTCAGCCGTGATTACCAGCCATTCGAAAAGTTTGGCGAAGAAAATTACAGCAACGGAAAAAGCGACGGATACTATTACAATGGCGGAAGCTGGTTCAGAGCCGAATATTGCGCCTATGTGGTGGGTTTAAAACATGGCTGGACCAAGGCAAATGCCCTGATGGAAAATCGGGTTTGGGCCGAGATTTACCTGAATCCAAAATGGCCGTTCAGCAAAGAATTTACGCCAACCAAATGGACAACGACCGATAGCTGGTGGCCGTCAACACGTGGTTTGTGCTGGAATGTGTTCATCCTTATGGCTGATGAAGTGGCCGGGTTACGCACTCCGGATATGGATCCGGATTATAAAAAAGACTAACAAAAACTAAAGATGATAGCAAAACTGACTGCCGAGTTTAAATTTTTCCTTTCAATGCCTCACAACATGCGGGTATTGCTGATCACCAACATGCTATACGCATTGGTATTGCCTGTTGTCGAGATATTCATGGCAGCCTACATCATGCGGTATTTTGCCGACACCAGTTACGTGGCCATCTTCCAGGTTGCCATGTACACCGGAATCATAATCACCTCGCTGACGAACGGATTTTTACTGAAGAGTTTCAAAGTTGCCCATCTGTACAGCTTTGGTATTCTGCTAAGCGGTTTGTCAATGGTCGCCATGATGTTTGTGAAAGACATTAAACTGTTTGGCTTGATTGTTTCAGGAACCATGATTGGCGCTGCCTCCGGATTTTTCTGGACCAACCGCTACCTGATGGCGCTGAATACCACCAAAGATGAAAACCGAAATTACTTTTTCGGGCTCGAATCGTTCTTCTTTACCATTGCCAATATTACCATTCCTTTGTTAATCGGCGCTTTGCTGGCTTCCATCGACGGAATGCACCTGATGGGAATCGAATTTAATATTTACAAAGGTTACCAAATCGTGACACTCATTGTGTTTTTGGTTACCATATTGGCCGTTTTCTCACTGGCGCGCGGCAAATTCGAAAATCCGGTTCAGAAAGATTTTCTGTATTTCAAGTTCGACCGACTCTGGAACAAACAGATTTTACTGGCCATGCTGAAGGGATTGGTACAGGGATTCCTGGTTACCGCTCCTGCAATGCTGATCATGAAATATGTAGGTAAAGAAGGTTCGTTGGGACTTATTCAGGGAATCAGTGGCGGATTAACGGCCATTTTGATTTACCTGTTGGGCAGATTTGCCAAACCAAAGCACCGCATTCTCATTTTCGGCTTCGGAATTACGCTTTTCCTGATCGGAACAGTCGTTAACGGTATAGAACTTTCCATGTTTGGGGTAATGGTTTTTGTACTCTGTAAGGTATTCTTCCAGCCGTTGCACGATCTGGCTTATTATCCGATTATGATGAAGGTAATTGATGTGGTTTCGAAACGCGAAAATCGCAATCAGTACGCCTATATCCTCAACCATGAGTTTGGCCTTTATATCGGAAGGGTGTCCGGATTGGCTTTGTTCATCTTCCTCGCTTTTTACGTTTCAGAAACCTTCGCACTTCGCTATTCTCTGATCATTGTTGCCGTGCTGCAGATG
>Ga0302293_10001867_pt1 | contig 10175 bp, 13 predicted proteins | sample III_Fen_N2_2_FD_198758 | JGI IMG/M metagenome (GOLD analysis project Ga0302293, IMG submission 198758) | Peat permafrost microbial communities from Stordalen Mire near Abisko, Sweden - III_Fen_N2_2 | ecosystem: Environmental > Terrestrial > Soil > Wetlands > Permafrost | place: Sweden: Abisko... | reverse complement strand
TTGAAATGACTTTTTTAGCTGAATTCACGCAAAGTTGAGAGCGGCTAACACAAGCGGGATATGGTGTCGGGGAGATACCGGTGAACTTCCTAGATGAATTTGGGTTAGTTCCAAATTCTATGACACCAACATATAAAATGAATGATGATAAGTGGACAAACGAACCAATCAACGGAGTTCCTGGAGTAACTAATACTTTAGGAAAACAGGGATGTGCATTGGATTTAGTCGCTACAATAGGGGCTAATGCAAATGGCGGTAATACTACTCCTCAAGTTTTAAATACACAAACAAGTACTTTTTCAGAAACAGGAAATATTGATATTAATTGGAAATCCGCAGGAAATAATGTCGGATTAGATATTACTAGATCAACCGTTAAAGATACAAAAGCGGCTCAACAATTATTACAAGAAGCTATTTCATCTCCAAAAAATATGTATGTTGGTGTACAGGTTCCAATAACAGTTCAAGGAAAAGAAACACCTCACTGGGTTGGTGTTAACGGTCTTCCAGTTGTAGATAAAAGCGGAACAGAGTACTTACGTGTTTCGCCTACATCAACTCATGATGATTTAAATAGAACTGTTAACTCTAATTGGAAATATGATAAAGATACTGGCGATCTACTTGTTAAATCAAGTTCAGTCTTAGGTACTATAACAGCAACCACAAAGACCAACTCAACATTACCGGTTGATCAATCAAAAAAGAATAAATAAGGAGGTTTATCGTGAAATATAAATTTCTGTCTATGTTATTTGTGTTGTTATTTATAATTGTTTTTTCTTCTTGTGCAGATAATTCAACGATTAAAATTAATACTTTGCAAGCCAATGAAAAACTTGCATATCAGAAACATAATGATCCTAATGATATTAATAAAATTGAAATTGTTATTACTACCACGGGAAAACAAGTAAGGGAAATATTCAAATATTCTGGATATGGTTTTTGGATAACCAACGAAAATCAAAGTAAAGATGGCAATTGGATTACATTTCTTGTTACAACACAAAAAGGTAATAGTATTACACCATCAAATGTTGAACTTTGGTATGTTGATGGTTTAGCAGGTTTTGCCAAGAGGCTCTACTTATCGATAAATATTGGATATTCTATCGATACTTCTGGACAAATAATTTGTATATACGACTTTTTAAAATCAAAAAAAACCCCTACAATTGATTTATACAAATTTCCTAGTATGGAATATTTACAGACAGTTCAAGTGCCTGAATTTACTGATAAAGGTACAGCTCCTGATTCGATGACTTTTTTAAACAATAAGTTTATTATAGAGTTAAGCAATGATGGTCCAGATTACAAAACAATTGAGATACCAATAAAATAAAAAAAGGGGTAAGACCTAAAAGTCACGGGGAATAGAACATCAGACTCCGAGTCAATAAAAGTAACTAGTTAACCTGCAAACGCGCCTAGAGAAAGCATTAACTTTTCTGAATGCTGCGCGCTTGTCAGGTTGAACTTCTATTTTTATTGCTCGCTTTTTAATTTCGCGCGGCCGGTCCTCGGCGTCCTGCCTCGGCCCTGAACAGAACGCCCGTTATACGCAGTCGCCATCCATGGCGACTGTTCGTTTCTCCGGCTACGCCTTCGAAACCGCATAACGAGCGTTCTATTCACCTTCGAAATCAGGTTTACCAAATTCCTCTTAACGACAAAGATCTTTCAATATTTTCATTTTGTAAGTGATATTTATAAAGGCAAGATAAAGGGTGTGTCAACGCCGGTTTGATTTCCGCTTTAATCCGGCAGGATTTTTCCGGTTTAAGGCAAAACAATTATTCGAAGCCAACAGCTCCGACTTTCAAGCGCTCCTACATTCTGTAGGAATCCGCCTGTAAGCTCAAAGTTTATGAATGCTGCAACGGTCAGTCGAGTATAGCTGTAGCGACTGCCCCGAATTGCCATTCACCTTCTTTTGTAAATCGGGTTAATTCTGTTTGTTCCTGCCGTACCTCAATAAATAAGAATTGAGAATCTGGGCCATTTAATGTACTTTCCAGGACTTGACTCCAATCCATTAATCCATCTACACGAATAAGTTTATGTTCCAATCTATAACGATTATGTTCCTTATCATCCGATATATCAGTTATCATACCAAGAATAATTGTTTTTGCTAATGATAAACGTCCCCTTTTTTTTCAATTGACATTTTTTACTACTTCTCAATAAACCAGTATACCAGATTAATGACCTTCTGGAGATAAAGACGGAAAACGCTTCTTGTGCCTGTATTTACGCATCAATCATTTAAGCCTTTTAAAACAAAATGAAGCCTGTTCTTATATATCCAACATCATACATTATTCAGAAAAGTATCTCGGACTTTTTGCCGGTCCCTTTCGCTCAAAACACCCCGGTGGGAGAGGATAATCTATTCGTCGATAGTGAAAATCTTCCAGCGAATAATTGAAGCCTTGCGCAAACCCGCGCGTTGCCAGTCATCAAGCTTGATATCTGTTTCCCAATAACTACGTTCCGCGCTCGTCATCATCATTAATACGATAGCTCACGAAATCTGTTGAATAAGAGGTTCACAAACGTCCGAAGCCGCATGAAGCTTTTTATCAGGAGTATCGATGAATGGAAAAGGAACATCGAGATTATCTTCCCACTCCGTGAGTGTAGCGCTGATGCTGGCATCTCATACAGAATCGGGTCGCTATATCTTGCGAATAAGTATGAAACCATTTCGTTCTTCAAAAAGAATCGGATTTCCTTGTTCGAGCCCAAGCGTATCCCGAACGGTTCGAGGGATGGTTACTTGATCCTTGCTGGTCATTATGGATGAGCAATTTTTCTCATTTTCCAGAATGAGGGAAGTGAAGAAGCGTTTTGCCGTATTCGGCAAAACCTTCGGAACGTGGGGGAGCCGCGTGTGTTTACTGCTGAAAAGCACAACAATCTGAAATCTAGCTTCAAGTTGCTTCCCCGTTTCCCTTTTCTGACGTGCTACGCGGTCAAGGATGAAGCGGATTTCCTCAAGGGCTTCGGTTTGCAGCTGATCGACGACAGTCTTGCTAAATAATCAGACCTGAGAATATACTGAGGCATGAAAGCAACTATCTTTTATTTCTCGGGCACGGGAAATTCGCTGTTTCTTGCGCGGAGCTTAGCCGCGCGGCTTGATGCCGATTTGATTGACATGGCCGCTTTGGATAGCGGGACGTGCATCGAAATATCTCAGGACGTGACCGGCTTTGTGTTTCCCGTCTACTATGGCCAAATCCCGCTGATCGTCGGCCGCGTGCTCGGTCGATTGAGTTTTCGGTCAGCGCCGTACGTCTTCGCAGTCGCGACGTACGGCGGTGGAACCGGCGAATGCAAGGAAATGATCGATGCGCGGCTGGAACGGTCAGGTAGGCGGCTAAACGCGTTCTTCGGCGTTCATTTGACGCAGAATGCTTTCCGAAAAGCATGGGAAAACCAGGCTACGCTTAACCAAAAATCAAAATGGCAGGTTGATAAAATAGTCGAGTGGGTTAATGCAAAGCGCGAAGGCATGCCCGCGAAAATTCGATTCGCGAGAAAAGCGATGCATTCGATGCATGAGGCTTTCATGCCGCTCTATCGAAAAAAGCTCGCACTTTGTTCAGGGCTGTCGGTTGACGAACCATTTGACAAGCTCATCAATAGATCGGATCGCAGCTTTTCGTTTTCGGAAGCCTGCAATGGATGCGGTACATGCGAGCGGGTTTGCCCGGTCAAAAACATTTCGCTGGTCGACAGGAAGCCAACATGGAACGGCCGATGCGAGAACTGTCTCTCGTGCTACAATTTGTGCCCATCCCATGCGCTCGCTTCGGAGGTCGTTCAACGGGGGTATTATTTCAAAAATGACAATGTCTCGGTAAAGGACTTCATACGGTAAAAAAAGGAAACTATGATTAAAACAGCACTTAATGAATATTTTCACTGCGAATCCAGTTTGATAACCCCAAGATATGAGGTAAAAATAAAAATCACGCGCGCGGAGAAAAAACTTTTCCACCTTGCTTCTTTTTGCGAGATCAATGTTTTGGTGAACCTCCATACTAACGAAATTCCGTTCAGGGAAATAGCCGATGAAGTCGCACGTCTTGTCAGCGAATCCGACGCGCTTAGGGGCGTACGAATATCGCGTAAAAGGATTAACTGGTTTGTGTGTTCGGACAAAGGCGGTATCTATCTCTATGAGGCGTTGGCGACAAAGGAAAATGTGCGCTACGGTAAAATGAAAAACAGGTTTATCGTCATCAATACCGACGACGGCACGATATCGCTCGGCCCCGGCCATCCGAAAAACGGGATGCTTTCGGAAACGATGAGATCATTGCTTGAAAGATTCAGGGTCATGCAAAAAGACGTCTGGCTCGGAGAAATGTTTATGGTCTTCGACGCATGCCTGATAAATTCGAAGGTACACTAAGGATGACACGAATGCCTTCGTTGAAATCCCGTTCGCAGGATCCGCGTAGGCAGCTCGTCGTGATAACGGGTTGCGACAGCGGCATAGGAAAATGCCTTACGGATATTCTACTGACGCGAGGATATGCGGTTCTTTCTTCCTATCTCGAACTGCCCAACGAACCGCGGGATTCGCTGCATTTCACGCACCGGCTTGACCTTCGCGATGAGGCGCAAATAGTTTCATTTTCAGAGAAGGCGCTGGAGCTTACTGGCGAACGATACCGTTTTTTCGCCCTGGTCAATAACGCAGGCACAGCGAGCGCAGCGCCGATTGAAACGCTCCTGATGAAAGCTTTGCGCGAAGTCTTCGAGGTGAATTTTTTCGGGATGGTAGCCCTTACGCAAAAGCTCGTTCCTCGCCTGATCGAAGAAAAAGCACGAGTCCTAATAGTCGGCTCGGCCGCGGGCAGGGTTTCCCTGCCCTACTTTTTACCGTACTGCGCGTCAAAGTTTGCTGTAGTCGCCTTTGCCGATTCCCTCAGGCGCGAGCTCGCGCATCTCGGCGTTAGAATCATTCTTGCCGAACCCCGCGCAATAGCGTCGCCGATTTGGGGCAAAACATATTCCGAAATTGAGGATAAAGTAATCCCCGGAGCAGGAGATCGATACGAAAAAAATATCCGCCGGGGCGCGGAATACTTCGTGAAAGGCGGGCGTTCGGGGCTTTCTCCGGAGAAAGCAGCGGCAATGATCGCCGATATCCTCGAGAAGCCAGCGCCAAGCCCGCGCTATACCATTTCGAAAAATCGCGCTTTGGTGCGGTTGCAGGCACTCGTTCCCGCCGTCCTTGCGGATGTGGTCATCGCTCGCCTGTTCGGAAGATAAGTAGTTGCGTTGCGGTGATATCAATTTTTTTTGGCGTATCTTGCCGCGATTAAGCATTCATTTATCTCAGCCTGAAAAGGCTATTTGACCAATAGCGCAACGCTCGTCACTGTCTTGAAAACCAGCATGACAAGACCATACCGGACGTTTACGTTCCCATCGCCATCGTGGGAATGATGGTTGTCCGCGACGAAGCGGCGGCTACCGCGGGGAAACAATAAAACAGATAGTCAAAATACCGACATAAGGGGCTCCGTCCCCAATCGTATGCAGGAAGACTCGCGATGAGTGCGCCCACCAACAATGCGAAGCTTACGTCCGTTTCATGCGTTTCGAAACAATAAAGGGCTCTTCTGAACGCTCGCGCGAAATGTATGATCCCGGCCTCGCCAAGCCATATGGTTCGGGAACCTGATAAACGGTTCGCATCATTGACTGAGCTTCCTCGCGCTCTTCCGCTATCATGAGTCAGCGCAAGCATCGCCCAGTACAAGTCCGGGTGCGATTTCGCAAAAATTCCGATACGCCTGTGTCTGAAGCGCAACCAGTCCCCGAATTTCGCGAAGCGAATCGATACGGTTATAAAAGTAGGAGCCTTCACTCCCAGTTTTTCAGTCAAAGACTGGAGATTAAGTGACTCGAGCCCTTCTTCCTCAACAAGGAATCGGGCTGTATCGACGATACTTTGTATTGTCAGCTTCATGTAGTTAAAAGTTAATTCAGGCAAACCATTATTAATTCAATTTTAATTCAGCTGATAATATGTTGACATACTACTTTTTGTATTTTACAATGACTTATGAGTCACTGAATAAGGAGTCATCATCTGAATCGATTAATACGCGTGCAACAAAAGGAGCAGACAAAAGCTCTTCTTCTTAAAACCGCCTACGAAGTTTTTTCCAAAAACGGGATTATGAACACCCGTATTTCGGATATAGCGGAGGCAGCGAAAGTTTCGCATGGAACGATATTCGTACATTTTCGCTCCCAAGAGGCATTAATTGAGGAAGTAATCGGACTATATGGTCAAAAAATCGCGCTGTACGCTCACGAATATTCGCAAGATTGCAGCGGGCTGACGGACTTGCTCAGAACCCACCTGAACGGAATCATGGAATATGAACCCTTTTACGTTCGGTTGGTTCTCGAAAACAGAATACTGCCGATAGGGGCAAGAGATGCCTTTATCGCCATTCAGTCCGCTATCTCATTGCATTTCAGCCAGATTGCGCAAAAGGAAAAAGGATTGCCCGAAAACGGGAAAATTCCGACGTATATGCTTTTCAACATGTGGATTGGATTGGTTCATCACTATATTGCAAACGGAGATTTATTCGCGCCGGAAGGTAATGTAATACGACGTTACGGCGATTTCATGATCGAATGTTTTATCAAACTGCTCTCGGCAAAAGAGTAAAAGGAAAATATATGAAAGCATACGACAATTTTTTTCTGCCGGTTACTGATCTGGAAAAGGCAAAAGAATATTATCAAAATCTCGGATTATCGACTAAATTCGATTTTTCGGATCATGGAATGGTTGCTTACAATATCGGCGATGAGGAACCCGCAATAATACTAAAAGACGTCAATAAATTCCCCGGGTGCAAGCCGACAATTTGGTTTGTTGTTGATAATGTTAATGAGGAATACAAAAAACTGAAAGAGCGCCATGTACAGTTTGTTTCCGAGCCATTCAAGATACAAACAGGACTTTCCGCTGAATTTGAAGATCCTTTTGGAAACAGACTTGGCATCACCGATTATTCAGCTGAAGTGAAATGATAAAAAAGAATTTGACAATAATGGAGGGAAACCTATGAAAATCTGCATTGCGTGCGGAATGCCCATGATTAAGATCACCGATTATCCTATGAAGGACGAAAGCAAGGAGTTTTGCGTCCACTGCTCAAGGCCGGACGGGAGCATGCAGTCGTATCCGGAAAAAATCGAGGGGACAACCGAATTCCTAAGACATACACAAGGACTCGACGCTCAGGCCGCCCATGATGCCGCAATTCGCATTCTTGCAAAACTACCGGCATGGAATAAAATCGGATAAGCCGACGAAGATGACATAAAGGGATCCCTCGTTTTCCTCATGCCCTCAGTAAGGAACTTTTCCGTTCTTGAAGAAAACGGGAATACGATCGATAGGCGTCGGAACAGATATGGTAGACCCGCCTTGGTGTTTGATACCCGTTTCATATTCGGTCCACATAGCGCCTTCAGGCAGGTAGACGGAGCGGGATTCGCAGCCGGAATTCAGTACAGGAGCGACAAGAACGTCGCCGCCGAAAAGATACTCGTCCTCAATTGACCAGGCTTTTTGATCATCGGGAAAATCATAAAACAGAGGTCGCATCACCGGCGTGCCTTTTTCGTGGGCATCCTTCATCAAGGATCGGATATATGGACGCATCGCCTCGCGCAGCTTGAGGTACTTTTCGCAGATCGCAAGAACGTTCTCGCCGTAGCTCCACACCTCATTCGGCGCGCCCGACCTGCAGCGATATCCGCCCGTAGTGCCAAGCTTCGGCTGCCGGGGCTCGCGGTCTCCGTGAAGCCGCATTACGGGACAAAAGGTTCCCCACTGAAACCATCTGACGAATAATTCCCTGAAAGATTCTTTTTGCGGATCGCCCCCGTGAAAACCGCCGATATCGGTTGTCCACCATGGGATTCCGGCCAAGCCCATATTCAGTCCGGCCGCAAGCTGATTTCGCATGCTTTCAAAACTGGACGCAATATCGCCCGACCAGACAAGCGCCCCATACTTTTGGCTTCCTGCCCATGCGCAACGCAGGAGATTGACGATATTCTTTTGACCGCACGATTCCATGCCGTCGTAAAAAGTTTTTGCGAACATCACGGGATAGATATTGCCTATTTGCGCGTTCGGACCGAGATAATAGCGGTAATTGTCAAAATCATATACGGAGTATTCTGGTTCTGCCTCGTCAAGCCAAAAAAGTTTGATACCTTTGTCATAATAATTCTTTTTGGAAACCGACCAAACGAATGCGCGCGAATCGGGATTCGTCGCGTCATAGAAGACGGTAGGCTCCATAAAATCCATTGTCGTATGGATGCCCCGCTCCGTCTGAACAAGGTATCCCTTTTGCCGCATCGTATTGAAGTTCTCGCTTTTTTTGTCGACGGTCGGCCATACCGAAACCATCAACTCGATATTCATGGACTTGAGTTCTCTTATCATGGCGTCGGGATCCGGCCAATATGTCGGATCGAATTTCCACTCGCCTTGCTTGGGCCAATGAAAATAATCGATTACGATTACGTCAATCGGAAGATTTCTTTTTTTGTATTCGCGGGCGACGGAAAGCAGCTCTTCCTGAGTTTGATAGCGGAGCTTGCATTGCCAGAAACCAAGACCGTATTCCGGCATCATAGGAACGGTTCCGGAAACCGCGGCATACGATTCTTCTATCTCGGCGGGCGAATCTCCCGCGGTAATCCAATAGTCGAGGCGCTTGGTCGAAGTCGCTTTCCACTCGGTAATATTTTTTCCAAAAACGACATCGCCGATCGCCGGATTGTTCCAGAGAAAACCGTACCCCAAACTTGATAGCACAAAAGGCACGCTTGCCTGAGAATTCCGGTGCGCGAGTTCGAGACGGCAGCCTTTTACGTTGAGATATGGCTGCTGATATTGACCCATTCCAAAAAGCTTTTCATTCGGCTCCGATTCAAAACGGGCAGTAAGCTCATAGTCACCGCCTAAAATGGGACGAAATTCCCTGCCGCCCACTTCGAGAGCCGAACAATCCTTCGAAAAAAGATCCCGTCTGTTTCTTGCGTATTCCTCAAGAAGAATTTTTCCGTCAAGATCGTAAAAAACCAATTTCCCCGATACCTCGACGACGGCAATCAGTTTGCCGTTTTTGACGGTTGCTTTAGCATCCTCAATAATGATGGAAGCTTCGCCGTTTTTAACCATCGTTCCGCTTGTCGATGCGAGATCCGCGGACAAAGCCCAGTTTTCCGCGCATGCGGCGTCGCCCATTCGGGCGGAGCGAACACGAATCCCGTTCGGCCCCCAGGGCTCGACGCATAATATCTCGGATTCGAACTTTCGAATCAGTTTATTGTTCTCGACAGAAAATATTTCGTCCATAATGCAAGCTCCCTAACCCTTTACGGCTCCGCTGGTCAATCCGCTTATAATATATTTTTGCATGAAAACGAAAATGATTATTACGGGAAGTATCGTTACTACCGCGAATGCGGATAGATAGCTCCACTTCGTGCCGTATTGTCCGAGAAAATTGAAGATGCCGGCGGTTATGGGCCTTAGCGCCTGTTCCTGTATAAAGGTCATTCCGTATGCAAGATCGCCCCATCCGTACAAAAATGAAAATACGCCGCATACGATAATTCCGGGAAACGCGATAGGAATAAAAATTTTAATGAACGTTGAAAACCGATTGCATCCGTCTATACATGACGCATCCTCCAGTTCCTTGGGAATTGAAGCGAAGTATCCTTTAAGAATAAGAACAGAGAATGGAATTCCGATCGTTGAATCCGCAAGGATAGCAGACAAGCGACTGTTTATCAGGTGAACGTTCCGAAAAAGGATAAACATCGGCGTAAGTATCACCGAAACGGGAAGCATCTGCGTGACAAGAAAGCAGAGGATAAAAAACCTTTTTCCTTTGAAACGGAATCTGGCGATTCCATACGACGCGGGAACGGCGAGCACAAGCGAAATAAACATCGCGCCGATAGATATTATAAAACTATTGATGAATGACCCAAACATATTGAAGTCGCCGTGTTTCAGCTGTACCGCATAGGATCCGGTCACGATCTTGCTTGGAAACAATGTCGGGGGTATTTTAAATATT
>Ga0302293_10001865_pt1 | contig 10193 bp, 12 predicted proteins | sample III_Fen_N2_2_FD_198758 | JGI IMG/M metagenome (GOLD analysis project Ga0302293, IMG submission 198758) | Peat permafrost microbial communities from Stordalen Mire near Abisko, Sweden - III_Fen_N2_2 | ecosystem: Environmental > Terrestrial > Soil > Wetlands > Permafrost | place: Sweden: Abisko... | reverse complement strand
GACAGGTAGGACTGGTATCCGGCAATTTGGAGTGAATCACTTACAATGGCGGATGAACGGTTGATGTACCTGAAATTATCCATCTTCCTGAACTTCTCGAGCCTGATCTGTATGCTGTCAATAGGACCGTCTTCCGTAAAATGGATCAGCCCGATAATGGCTTTCACAATTTCAGGATTATCCGACTGCCAGCCATCGGTAGCCTGGATGTATTTTTTAAGATAATCGATGCTTAATTGTATAGAGTCTTTGGGTGAAGTATTTTTTTCGGTTTTCCTGACGGATGGATGATCTTCGGCAATGAGGGAAATGCTCAACAGGATAAATATCCCTGTGATGATTTTATTAAGGTGCATAATCTATCGGTTAATTGGCATTATAAAACGATAATTTTTGGTTCTTGTTGTGTGGCCTGTCAAAAATCAGGCCATACGGTTTCCCCATTCACTAAAAGGACAACCCGATAGGAAAGAATTATAATACCTTCCATCGTCCGAAACCTCTTCCAGTAGCCAGCCTGGTTTGGGAAATTCCTGATCTTCAGCTTCGAGTTCAATTTCGGCCATAATCAATCCTTCATTTTTACCAGAAAACACATCCACCTCCCAAAGAAACCCTTGATGCAATATTTTATACCGTGTTTTTTCCACCGGGCTTGAAATAGCCATTTTCTGCAATTCCATTGCATCCTGAACCGGAATCTCATATTCAAATTCAGGCCTTGAAATGGTATCAGACCGGCCCTTGATGGTCACATAAGCCATTTCACCAGCTATACGTATTCTGACTGTAGGGTTAGGGTCAAGGCTTAAATAGGCCTGTACGAGATGAATGCCCTGACCTGTTGGAGTCCATTTGGAGGGATCAACCAAAAATTTACGTTCAATTTCAAGACCCATGGCTTTTTACTTTGTTTTTGGTAATTTGCGGCAGTAAAAATAAGACTACTGCGATGATTTCACATGAAAATGCCCTTAAACTTTTGCATCAGAATATCCAGAGTGTTCAAATGATCAAACACTCCCTGGCCAGCGAAGCCGTCATGCGCTCTATAGCCCTTAAACTGAATGAGAATGAAGAGGAGTGGGGGCTTGCAGGATTACTACACGACATCGATGTTGAACTGACCCATGCAGATCCCTTGACGCACGGACCTTACGCTGCGGGAATGCTTGAGGGTTTGCTGTCTGTGGAAGCCATTGATGCTATTGTGATGCATAACGAAATGGCGACAGGGAAGGAACGCTTCACCGTTTTTCAGCATGCCCTGGCTGCCGCAGAAACCATTACTGGACTTATTATGGCAACAGCTATGGTGTATCCCGATAGAAAGCTGGCTTCGGTGAAGACCAAATCCATTACCAAGCGGATGAAGGAAAAGGCCTTTGCCGCCTCGGTGAAACGTGAAAATATTCTTGAATGTGAAATAATCGGTATACCGATACAGGATTTTGCTGAACTTTCACTCCTGGCCATGCAGCAAATCAGTGACGAGCTGGGATTCTGAATTACAGGGTAGGTGACTTCTTATGGTCATCTTCTCAGTAATCAGCACTTTCTTCAATTTCTCCGTACTCAATTAATTACATGAATTACTGGTGATCCATTCTTACCTGGTAAGCCCGCATGATTAAAACCCGGCAATATCTCTCCTTTTTTAACGGCCTTACGCGATCTACCGGGAAATTGTTTAGTTTGGGAGCAGTATCAACTAACTATTGGCGGGGAAGTCTACCCAATTAGCGGTAGTTGTTTTTTTCTTCATTGGTTATCATCATATCAATCAGATTAAACTTAAGCCCAATTGCTGGCATAAAACATCACCTGCTAGTTTTGCCGAATCAACTGAATCAGTCTTTTGTAATGCCATAATCTGTTCCTCGGATGAATCATAAAGAATAAGTCTGAAGTCCATCTCCGAAATATTAAGATCCCGATTACTCCTGCTATATGCACGCCATACGCTATTCGATTTTTTAATGCCTATTTTCATTTTTGAATCTATTGTAATCCAATGTCCTAATTTGATTATTCCAAAAAAGTTGTTTGATAATTTAACTCTTTTTTTCTCATAATCTATCACTGCACTGGTTGAAGTAAATCCAACGAAGGCTCCTGTCAAAAGCAGTATTAAACCAGTCAATGAAACAAAACAGGTCACATACAGTCCTGCAATAAAAATGATTATACCAGCCATGGAACCAACAGGTCCAAAAGATTGATCAAGTTTATTTTTTGCTATCATCAGAATGATATTTTACAATTTATATGTGTTACATTGTTTTCTTTTCTAAATTACCGCCGATGTTCCGCTACAAACATGACTGATGTTTCATATTATCCCGATTGCTTCGGGATAAATACGTTACTAATGGTAGCAAACTCACTCTGTAAGTTGATGAATCACTGCTGACCCAATCTTGCCAGGTAAGCCCGCATGATTATAGTATGCCCAATAATTTACCTGGTAACTTTATTCCCTGTCAGATCAATAACTTTTGTCTGTGTCGAATCATTTTCGATACTGGTTACCCCATTGTTGCAATTTGTAAAATAAATATAGTGTCCCTGATCCCTGAAACGGTAAACTTTACAACCGTCGTGTTTAAATAAATACTCCACCTTATAGGTCTTGTTATTATCCGATTCCATTTTTACGATCGGTCTTTGTATTTCACAGGAAATAATACTGCTAAAAACCAATAGGATAAGTGTTATTTTAATTGCTGTTTTCATATTCGATCTATTTAAACCTCATTTTACAACTATATGCGAATATAAACATATATCTGTTTTCAATCATAATAATAGTTGCAAAATTTTAGACAGCAATGTATAGGTATTGGCTTTACTGGCAGCTCTCACCCCCTGCGAACCATATACTGAAATAAAACGGTACTGGTAGTGTGACTTTTACCGCCTAAGGATCGGGTACTTTTATGACTCTCCCCATAAGCCAGTTACTGGAGGGACAATCAACTCGTTAAAGTTCGGCTAATATTTTACTGGAATTAGAATAAACGATAACTTAATTATCTTTAATACAAATCACTGACAAACCACTTTTCTTATATCGGTAAGTTCTGAAAATGCCGTTTGCGTTATTACTCATTGTCCTGCAATAAACCTGATCAAACGCTCCTGGCTCCACATTGGGATTAACATCACTTGTACTCCACCAGAGAACCATCATAGACAAATCGGTAAAATTATCGGAAGGCCGCCAACCTCCGTATTGAGGTAAAAATCCTTTTCCCTTAAGATTTGTTTGTGCAGTATTTTCCCCTCCCAAAAAATCAGTCAATGTTGTCCATTCAGCATCGGTTGGGATATGCCACCCTGTGGGGCATATGTTTCGGGAATCGTTTATTGCATACCAGGTATACAACCGGCCATATGTAACTGCATTTATCTTATTCCCATCGTAAGCCCATTGGTGTTTGGGGGTAAGTTCATCCGTTAAATCCAAGGTAGCAGGAGATGTTGTGCCTATCGAATCACCATTTCTATATCTGGTTGTTTTAAGATTTTCTGCCATCCAAACTTGTGTTCCTATGGTCAAAATATGGTAAATATTGCCATCAATGTCAGTCACTGTCTGATTATTGCTCACAACATCTTTTTTGCAACTACTTGAAAACATTAATAACACACAAATTCCCAATAGTAAGTAACACGAAATTTTGCTTCTCTGTTTCATAATTATAATTTTCCCCGGATGAATACTCTGTAATTTGTATCTGGATTCTTAAAATTAACGCTAAAAGCTATATACCTGTCTATTTCGGGCATTTAAGAACTCGCTTTAAAAGTTAATGATTTTATATCTATTTATTTATGGGAATATCACTTTGGGAGGATTGAAGACTAATCTCATAGCTATTGGTTTTTGGTGAATATGTTCTTCAAACATACTGAATACTTTCCTTCAACACAATGTTTTTGATTACTATTTAACCTGTCCAACCTGCTTATTTCTTGATCAAAGTATTTGGTTGTCAATAGGTTGCAATTGCTGGTGGTTCCACCGCTATTGAGCCGCGGCAAATCAATGTACAAATTTGGATTCCTGTCTTCCTGAAGTCGTTATCCAGTAAGGATCTCCTGTCACCTTGTGTATACCTTGTGTATACCTTGTGTGTACCTTGTGTGTACCTTGTGTGTTCACGAACACATAAGGTATACCTATTGTAATCTTGACGTATACTTTTTGTATACTCAAGATAACAGTCGGATACGGCATGAGTATTGTTTGAATAAAAGGTGTGCCACAGCCTTTTCGGCGGATTTCAAACAGAATTTGAGAAATGATTACAGTGAATTTCGGCGGATAAAGCGGAAAGGGCTTTTAATGCGTTCGAACTTGCGGGTAAGGATCATCTGGGCGGCCAGGTGTCCTATTTCTTCGTGGTTGGTGGAGATGGTGGTGATTCCGTCGCATAGGATTTCCTTGACCGGGTTTTCGTTGTAGGCCACCACGCCGCAATCCTTTCCTAATGTCCAGTTGATTTGTTTGATCTTGCGGATGAAGGCATATAAATCGTCATCCGAGACGATGATGTAGGCTTCGCCGTGTTGGATTTCAGTATCCTCGATACGGTCGATAATGCAGTTTTCAAATCCGTTGATCTGGCAAAAGATACGAAACCCACGAACAATGTATGGGGGGTAAAACTCGGCCTGTGGAAACACCAGGTTCAGCCGGCTGTATTTTCGCAGCAGATCGAGGCCGCAGGTCAGGGCCGTCTGGATATCCTTGTCGTATTCCTGGTAGACCACCGGGTAATCTTTCAGTTCTTCCAGGAAACGGTCCACAATGAGTACCTTTTCACAAGGTATTTTTTTGATGACTTCACTGATTCCTGCATTTTCATTTCGGAAGTGGGGCAGGATGACAAAGTAATCGTAATGGTTGAGGTTGTTGTAGATGATGGTTTTAAATTCATCGAGGTCGTAGTTGTAGATAAACACGTCAACGCTGGCCTTGATGCCCATGGTTTTGACGAAGGAATAATAGATGCTTCGTTTGTAGTTGCTGAGTTTGTTGAAGATGAGGCAAATCTTTAGCTTCTTGCTCACATCCGTCTGGCTGATGTAATAGCCTTTTCCACGAACAGCCAGGAGAATCCCTTTTTTCTTCATGTACACATAGGCCTTTTCAACCGTGTCGCGCGAGAGCAGCAGTTCCTCGCTCGTTTCGTTAATGGAAGGAATGCGCTGCCCCTGCTTGAAAATGCCTGCCTCGATATCCGAAATAAACAGGTCGACCACCTGTCGGTATTTGGGGATTTCAGATTCGGAATCTATTTTGAGGCTGTTCAACATAGCGGGGCGATTCAAGGGTTGTCAATGTTGTCGGTTGTTGTCGATGGTTGTCAAGACAAAATTAAGAAATATAAAATAAAAATTGCCACCAAGACTCCAAGACACCAAATTACACCAAGGCTTGAAATCCAAACCAAGCAGCAGGTTTGGTGAAACTTTGTGTTTTTGTGTCTTGGTGGCAAGAAATATCATTTCCGAAGCGGGCTCCACAACCATAGACAACCATTTACAACCACTGACAACAGCACCTTCCCCCTAGATCACCCCATCCAGCTTCTTGCGAAGCAACACAGGTATTTCTGCAGGTTCTTTGGCTACGGGGACTCCGGCCTTGTTGAAGGCGGCAATCTTTTCGGCTGCTGTACCTGCACCGCTTGAGATGATGGCACCAGCATGGCCCATGCGTTTTCCCGGAGGGGCTGTCTGTCCTGCGATGAAGGCCACGACAGGTTTGGTCATCTTTTCGGCGATAAAGCGTGCTGCCTGTTCTTCGGCGTCACCGCCTATTTCGCCAATCAGCACCACTGCAATGGTGGCGGGATCGTTCTCGAACATCTCCAGCAGATCGATGAAATACAACCCGGCAACAGGGTCTCCGCCAATACCCACCACGGTAGTCTGGCCAAAATCGTTCAGGGTAAGCAGGTTCACCACTTCATAGGTCAGGGTACCGCTGCGCGATATGAATCCGATATTTCCTTCCTTGAAAATCATGGTTGGCAGGATTCCGATAAGCGCTTCGCCGGGAGTGATGAGTCCGGGGCAATTCGGTCCGATCAGCAGGGTGCCGTTTTGCTTCAGGATAGGTGTGACGCGGATCATATCCTGAACAGGAACCCCTTCACTAATGGCTACAACCAGCTTAATACCGGCTTCGGAAGCTTCGAGTATTGCATCGGCCGCATAGGGAGCCGGCACGAAAATGATGGATGTATTGGCGCCGGTAGCTTTCACGGCACTTTCGACGGAGTTGAAAACAGGAATTCCTTCAACGGTTTCGCCTTCTTTACCCGGAGAAACACCCGCAACCACATTGGTTCCGTATTCGACCATACGACCCGTATGAAACTTACCATCCCGACCGGTTATGCCCTGCACCACCAGTTTTGTATCTTTATTGACTAATATGCTCATTTTTGTATGTTATTGATGATTGGTTTGTTTTTAAGAAGATGTTAGATATTAGATATTAGATGTTAGATAGAAGACGGGCGACGTAAGACGGGAGAAGGGAAATAAGTAATTTTTCCTTATTCTTTTTGTCTTTAGTCTTGTATCTATCATCTATTATCTTGTGTCTTATTTCTTTTGTCTATTCTCTTCTACCTCTTACTTAACTCAATTGCCTTCTTTGCTGCTTCGCTCATAGAGCTTACGGTTGGAAGCCCTGTTTCCTTCAGGATAGCCAGCCCTTCTTCGGCGTTGGTTCCTGACAGGCGAACCACGATGGGGACGTCGGTAATGATAATTTCGAGCGCTTTGAGGAGTCCTCTGGCCACATCGTCGCAACGGGTAATGCCTCCGAAGATGTTGATCATGACTGATTTTACATTTTTATCGCTCAGGAGGATGTTCATGGCATCAATCACCTTTTGTGGATTGGAGCTTCCGCCGATATCCAGAAAGTTGGCAGGCGAACCGCCATAGAGCTTGATCATGTCCATAGTTGCCATGGCCAGACCGGCGCCATTGACCATACAACCGATGTTTCCGTCGAGTTTAATGTAGGACAGTCCTTTTTCATGGGCAGCAATTTCCTGAATCTCTTCTTCGTCAGGTTCACGCATGGCCAGTATTGCAGGCTGGCGATAAAGGGCATTGTCGTCAAAATTCATCTTGCCATCAATGGCCTGAACATCACCATCAGTGGTCAGGATCAGGGGATTTATTTCGGCCAGCGTAGAATCAGTTTCAATAAACAGCTTGTATAATTTGACCAGGATAGATGCAGCTTTCTGTGCCTGGTTGATGTTGCCAAAGAGCTGAAGGGCAATGTTCCTGGCCTGGTAATTCAGCAGACCGGTCAGCGGGTTAACAGGATACTTAATGATCTTCTCGGGATTGTTTTTAGCCACCTCTTCAATTTCTACGCCACCTTCGGCGCTGGCCATCAGTGTCACTGTCTTGGTGTTGCGGTCGTTGACAAAACCGATGTAGAATTCCTTTTCAATGTCTGCGGCTTTGGTCACGATTACTTTCTCGACCGTAAGCCCTTTTATTGTCATTCCCAGGATCTGTTTCCCGGCATTAATGGCCTCTTCGAGATTGCGTGCCAGCTTAACGCCACCGGCCTTACCACGACCGCCGGTCAATACCTGGGCCTTTACAACGACCATGCCGCCGATTTCAACGGCCGCCTTTTCAACCTCCCTCACGGTATAGCATAATACATCAGCGGGGACAGGAATGCCATAATTCCTGAAAATTTGTCTGGCTTGATATTCGTGAATCTTCATTTCAAAATAAAATTAATGATTAGTATGTTTGATTTTTGGTGCTCTAGCAGTTCTAACGTTCAAATATAGAGGTTTCGTGTATATCTATTGGAGTTATTTCAATAATAATCTATCGGTATCGCCTGATTTATATCAACATCCAAATATCTGGATAATTGGATCAATCAAACTGGAATTGTTTCTATTTTAAAAACATAGAAACAGTTCAAAGGGAATTTGGTTTTGAATAGGTGATAGAAATAGGGAGAAACAGGGGCAAGGGCAGGGATGAAAAGTCAGAAAAGGATATGCCACCAAAACACCGGGACACCAAATTACACCAAAGCTTGATGTTGAAACCTTATGCTTTGGTGAGATTTGGTGTTTTTGAGATTTTGTGGCAAAAAAAGATGGTATAACATTACATTGTTGTGGTGAAAGCAAAGTCAATTGTAATTTTTTTAAAATCTTACTTTTTTAATTCAACCTTAGTAACCCGGCAAAAAACCACAGAGTCCAATCTTATCTATTTTCATAAGATAGATAAGATTAAGGCTGTGGGGGATGATCCATGTTACTAAGATTTTTCAAAAAAGTAAGATTATTTCAAAAAAGACATAACTGAATACCTGCCCTCCACACTTGCCTATCAGAGGCAGGCGGGTTGGTTTTGAAACCGCTTACCTACAACAATGTCATGTGATCCAAATGAGATTTAAGAGTGGATTGAGGATTCACTAACTTAAAAAGCCTGGGGTATTAATGTTCAGTTAAACATTTTACCTATTTTTGCAGACATAAAAACAAATCCCATGCTTGAAGAAATCAAACAGGTACTTCGTCAGGAGGCCGAAGCCATTCAGAATATTCCAGTGAACGATTCGTTCGAAAAGGCCATCAACATTATTGAAGAGCGGGTTCACCGGATGAAAGGAAAACTTGTCGCTTCAGGGATGGGAAAAGCTGGACAGATTGCACTGAACATAGCCACGACCTTCAGTTCGACCGGGACACCTGCCGTCTTTCTGCATCCCAGCGATGCCCAGCATGGTGACCTGGGGGTGATTCAACCCAACGATGTGCTGTTGCTGATTTCGAACTCAGGAAAGACCCGTGAGATATTGGAGCTGGTTGATCTTGCCGAGAATCTTCACAAAGACTTGCCCCTGATTGTTATCACCAGTCACAAGGATTCGCAGTTGGCCCGGGTGGCCGATGTTTGCCTTGAGACGGGCAATCCAAAGGAAGTGTGCATTCTTGGCCTGACTCCAAGTACCTCGACGACGGTTATGACCGTAATCGGAGATGTTCTGGTGGTGATGATGATGAAACGCATCGGCTTTAACAATGAAGAATACGCCAAACGGCATCATGGAGGATATCTGGGAGATAAGTCGAGGATGCAGGCCAAAGAGGATCCACCCCAACCCTCCCCGGAGGGGAGGGAGTAAGAAAGAGGCCTCACCCCAACCCTCTCCAAAGGAGAGGGAGCGGAAACCGCTTCGGTTATTCTAGTTCAAATTATTAAGGATAAATAATGTTCAAAACAATTTTAAAGTCCCCTCTTGTGGAGGGGATTTAGGGGAGGCTTTTCTATATGCGCATTTTAAGAGAACATACCGTTGGATTGGTGATTGATATACAGGAACGACTCGTTCCGGTGATGGAGGAACAGGAACAGCTGATTGAAAATTGCTCCAGACTGATACGTGGATTGCAGATACTGGGTCTTCCTTTGTTTATTACTCAGCAGTATAGCAAGGGTTTGGGGGAAACCATCAATGAGATTAAGTCGGTCATTCAGGATTTTGCACCCATCGAAAAGAAAGATTTCAGTTGTTACGATGAGCCTGTCTTTGCAGAGAAGCTTGCACTGTCGGGTGCGCAGAATGTGATTCTTTGCGGCATTGAATCGCATGTATGTGTGCTACAGACAGCCATTGATCTGAAAGAGGCAGGATATCATCCAATCGTGGTCATGGATTGCATTTCGTCACGCTCATTCGATTCCATCGACCTGGCCTCTGAACGTTTCCGTCACGAAGGGATCATGATGACTTCCATGGAGTCGGTATTATTTGAACTTATCCGCAGTTCCGATGCCAGTGAGTTTAAAGAGATCTCGAAACTTGTGAAATAAGGCCGGGATTAACTTGGTTGTAATCACTGTCTCAACTTATATATCCAAATCTTTGATCCTTAATTGAAGATAAAAAATGCCACCAAGACTCCCAAACACTAAATTTCACAAAGACTTGATATATAGTTAGTATGTTTAGTGAAATTTTGTGTTTTGGTGTCTTGGTGGCAAGAAATATTATTTTCAAATTGGCACAATATTGCGTTTGAACTTATTCAACGTATAGATTAAACGATTTTATGAACCTGAAGTCAAAAGCAGAATCAGTAGATAATAAAAATGTTAAACCAACT
>Ga0302293_10001864_pt1 | contig 10201 bp, 8 predicted proteins | sample III_Fen_N2_2_FD_198758 | JGI IMG/M metagenome (GOLD analysis project Ga0302293, IMG submission 198758) | Peat permafrost microbial communities from Stordalen Mire near Abisko, Sweden - III_Fen_N2_2 | ecosystem: Environmental > Terrestrial > Soil > Wetlands > Permafrost | place: Sweden: Abisko... | reverse complement strand
TCTCTCTCCCCAAACTTGTTTTTCCATATTCCATTGAAATAAACTGCATTGAGCAGGATCATCCTCAAAGCTGGGTCAATAGTATCGATAATGATTGGAATTTTATCGTGCGTTTTTTGAGCTACCCAGCCATTGATGGTTTTCAAGGCTTCAGCAGTACTACCAAAGTTCAATGCGTTAACTTCCGCATTATAAAAATTCCGGTTGGTTGAAGTAAAATCGGGAAGAACCGTGAATCCCTGATGATAATAAATGGCATTAGCAATCTCAAGTATTACTTCAGGATCTGACGATTGAAGGGCTGCCACTAAAGCTTTGTGCGAATTATTGATTTGCTCAGGATTAATGCCCGATAATTTCATGGCCTTCTCCATTTCGGTTTTTGTTTCGCCCTGTGCGCCATTGTAGGTCATTGCCAGCGCCAGCGAAACACTAAGCGGAGAAACTGTGGTATTTTTGTTTTTCTCAGCCTGATTGGCCGCCCGGCTAAACAGGTCAAAGCCAAACGCATTGTCCGAATGAATCAGTTGGGCTGATTTTTCTGGAAGGTTAGGAATTTCAGGCAGGTTATTTTCCGTTTTCTGGCATGACGTTAATGCGAATAGTACAATCAAAATGTAAATTAATGAGTTTTTCATGGCTACTTTTTTTGGATTTCTAACATATATGAAATATAATAAAAACAAAATATTCTTTTGTTTAACGCATAGATGAAAGAAACCATAAAAAGGGTTGCGTAGCATCAACAATTTTCTCGAACTATTACAAAATAATAAGTCAGGGCTTCACTTCGAAGTGAAACCCTGACTCATTTCCGGAAATTTCTCCTATTTCCTTATTTCTTTTTCCTTGCCTTACCTGTTCTGATATTGCTTTTCGTAATAGCTCTGGTAGTCGCCGCTGGTTACGTTTTCCATCCATTCGGTGTTGGCCAGGTACCAGTCGATGGTTTTTTCCAATCCTTCTTCGAACTGAAGACTTGGCACCCAGTCGAGTTCTTTCTGAAGTTTGGTCGAGTCGATGGCATAGCGCAAATCGTGTCCGGCGCGATCTTTCACATAAGTGATCAGCTTTTCTGATTCTCCTACTTCGCGACCCAGTTTGCGGTCCATGATGCGGCACATCACTTTAATCAGGTCAATATTAGTCCATTCGTTATGACCACCAATGTTGTAGGTCTCGCCATTTTTCCCCTCATGGTAAATCAAATCAATCGCACGGGCATGATCTTCAACCCACAACCAATCGCGAATATTTTCGCCTTTTCCATACACCGGAAGCGCTTTATTGAACTTGATGTTGTTGATAAACAGTGGAATCAGTTTTTCAGGAAACTGGAACGAACCATAGTTGTTTGAGCAATTTGAAACCACAGCCGGAATTCCGAAGGTATCGTGATAGGCACGCACAAAATGGTCGGAACTGGCTTTTGATGCCGAATACGGACTGTGCGGATCGTATCCCGTTTCTTCGGTAAACATGCCTTCACTACCCAAACTTCCGTACACTTCATCGGTCGAAATGTGGTAAAAACGCTTTCTTTCAGAATTGTCTTTCCAGATTTGACGGACAGCATTCAGCAGATTCACGGTACCAATTACGTTGGTAAACACAAATTCGGTTGGGTTGCTGATTGAGCGATCTACATGCGATTCGGCAGCCAAATGGATTACTCCATCGAATTGCCTTTCGACGAACAACTTCAGGATAAACTCGGCATCAACAATGTCGCCCTTCACAAATTCATAATTGGGTTTGCTCTCAACGTCAGCCAGGTTGGCCAGGTTTCCGGCGTAAGTGAGCTTATCGAGGTTAACAATTTTATATTCAGGATATTTATTAACGAACAGTCGCACAACGTGCGAACCAATAAATCCGGCACCTCCGGTGATCAGTATTGTCTTCATTTGTTTCGTTTTTCAGTAATAAACAAAAGTAATCAATTAGGCCTTAACTCAAGAGAAATCTTGAAACATAGAACGAGAGTTTCTGATTTTTATTTTGATGTATGTTAATCTTAATGGTTCTTTAATAATCTCAATCAGACCGGCAAAACTCATTTTGAACCCTCATCTTTTATGTTATTATTGTAGTTATAAAATTGTTAGACAATCAATAACCAAATTAAGATATGACAAACATTAAAAAGATTGGATTATTTCTTTTATCAATCCTAATTACTTGCGGCACTCTGAAAGCCGATGAAGGCATGTGGATGCTGCCTCTGATTCAAAAGTTGAACATTAAAACCATGTCGGAGATGGGATTTAAGCTCTCGGCAAAAGACATTTATGACATCAACAACTCGAGTTTAAAAGATGCCGTTTTACAATTTGGCGGTGGGTGTACTGCTGAAATAATATCGAAGGACGGACTGGTTTTGACCAACCATCATTGTGGTTATGGATCGATCCAGAAATTAAGCTCGGTGGACCACAATTACCTCCTGAACGGATTCTGGGCAAAAAATCACGATGAAGAAATACCCACACCTGGACTGACAGTTACTTTCCTCGACCGATTTGAAGATGTTACAAAGCAAGTAATTGACGCATTGGCTTCCGCAAGTGATCCAACTGCCAAAGAGGAAGCTTTGAAAAAAATCTCTGATAAACTGTCCAGCCAAGCTGTTGGTGACAATAAATATATCAAAGGCAGGGTGGTTTCGTTTTTCGGCAATAACCAATACTATCTGGTCATTACAAAAACCTACAACGACATACGTTTTGTAGGAGCTCCACCTTCTTCTATTGGCAAATTTGGTGCGGATACCGACAACTGGATGTGGCCACGTCATACCGGCGATTTCAGCATGTTCCGGATTTATGCCGATAAAGACAATAATCCTGCAGAATACTCCAAAGACAATGTCACATTTAAACCAAAGAAATTCCTGACGATTTCTCTCAAAGGGGTGAATCAGAATGACCCGGCAATGATTCTGGGTTATCCGGGAAGAACCAACCGTTTCATGACTTCTTTTGAAGTGAAGGAAACCAGCGAAATTACAAATGCAATCACCATTCTGGTCAGAGGAGTTCGCCAAAATATTTTGATGACCGATATGGTGGCAGATCCTAAAATCAGGCTGGAGTATGCAAGTAAATATGCCGGATCATCCAATTCGTGGAAAAAATCGATTGGGATGAACGAGACTTTTGCCAAGCTGAAAGTTTATGACCGAAGAGTTGCTGAAGAAAAAGTGTTTTCTGAATGGGTTGCTGCCGATCCGAAACGTGCTGAAAAATACGGACAAGCTTTATCCGACGTAAAATCGGCAATCGAAGGACGCGCCAAACTGCAATTTACCCTGAAATACTACATGGAAGCACTTAATTCAATTGAATTAACTTCAGCCGCAATGCGCTTTGCACCAAAAGCTGAAAATAGTCAAAGTGAAGGAAGAACTGCCAGACCGAACGTTGTAATGAGTCCAGCTGAGTTTTACAAAGATTACAATATTGCAACCGACATCAAAGTTGCAAAGGCCATGCTTAAACTTTTTAAGGAAAAAGTACCGCAAGCCGACCTTCCCGATTTCTATAAAACGATTGATACCGACTATCAGGGCAACATCGACGCCTTTGTTGATGCGATGTTTAAGCAATCGGCTTTTGTCTCCGAAGAAAAAATGAAAGAAGCTCTGGCTGGTGATAAGAAAGTAATTGAAAATGACCCGGCTTATGTGGCCGGAAAAAATATAGCCGACGCCATCACAAAATACAATCACGATATTGAACAATACCGCTCGCTTTACGCAAAGGGTCAAAAACAATACATTGCCGGTACACTTGAAATGAATGCCGGAAAAGCCATGTATCCTGATGCAAACTTCACCATGCGTTTAACTTATGGGAAAGTTCTGAATTATTCACCCAAAAATGCAGTAATCTACGATTACATTACAACGCTGGATGGCGTGATGCAGAAAGAAGATCCGAATAACTGGGAATTTGTTGTTCCGGCTAAGCTGAAAGAACTCTATAACGCTAAGGATTTCGGTCAATATGCATTGAAGGATGGCCGCATGCCAGTTGCTTTCCTTACCAACAACGACATTACCGGCGGAAATTCAGGAAGCCCGGTTTTGAATAAAAAAGGTGAATTGATTGGTACAGCTTTCGATGGAAACTGGGAATCAATGAGCGGCGACATTATTTTTGAACCCTCATTGCAACGTTGTATTAATGTTGATATCCGTTATACGCTTTTTATCATGGATAAATTCGGTGGCGCTGGTTATTTGCTGAACGAAATGAATATTTCGAAATAATAGAATCCGTTGATTTTAACTGAAGATATCAACAAAAGAGGCTGTCTCAAAAGAGTTCAGCCTCTCTAAAAAACACATACTATATCGAAGAGGCTGTCTCGAAAGAGTTCAGCCTCCTCAAACTTTGATGAAATCAAGTCAATCTATTTTTAAACCTTTTCTCTTTTAACCTTGCAATTGACCGATCTACTTAAAAAAATTGTTCATGGCTTTGAGACAACTTATCTGTTCCTTCTTTTACAAAACATGTGCCAAACAACATACAGATCGCAATTAAAATTTTAAGGTAAAGGTATTTTTTTCATACTGAAAATATCCGCTTAGATTTTCCCAATCGTATGAATAAGCAAATCAATGACATGACTTACGTTTTCATTAAAAACCTTCAAGACATCGCCCCAGGTTACCGGAGCTTCATCGGTTTTCCAGCAGTCGTAATCGGTACTCATGGCAATGGCGGCATAAGGAATTCCAAGCTCATTGGCTAAAATTGCTTCAGGAGCAGTCGACATGTTAATTACATCAGCGCCCCAGAACCTGAACATGTTTGATTCGGCTCGTGTTGAAAACCGCGGACCTTCGATGGTCACCACTGTTCCGTTTTCGAAAATATTCATCTTTAACTCCTGAGCCGTTTCGATAATTCTGGACCGAAGATAATCGTCGAACGGATCGGCCATCGGTGTATGCTTCATTTCGCGTGGTTCGAATGAATCAAAAAATGTCACTGCACGGTGCCGGGTAAAATCGATGAACTGATCGAGCACTACAAAATCGCCGCGACCAATTTCCTGACGCAAACTTCCGCAGGCAGTGGTTGCCAGGATGTGTGTACATCCAATTTCGCGAATGGCCCAGATGTTTGCCCGGTTATTTACCTGAGTTGGCGGAATAGTGTGCTGGCGTCCATGCCGCGAAAGAATCACAACTTCTTGTTCGTTAATTACTCCACATTCGAAATCCGAAGTTGTTGATCCGTAAGGCGTATCCATTTTTAGCTCAGATGGGTTTTTCAGGATAGCTGGATTTTCCAATCCTGAGCCGCCGATGATAGCAATTTTAGTCATTTTGATAACGATTATAAATTTCGATAATTTGAGTTGTTGCCTCTTCCAAATTCTGCCCAAAGGCCAGAATTCCTTCGCAATGACCGCCCATGATGATGATTTTTTCGTCGCTGATTCCCATTTCGGCTGCCAACGACTGAACCGCTAAAGCCATTTCAGGAGTTCCGTATTCAATTTCTTCGAAAGTTGTAGGGTAACTATTCAGAAGTTTTTCCCATAGTCCCAAACAATGAACATGAACAACACCGCCAACTTCAGGAAGGGCTTCGTAAACGGCGGCATGGGTCAGACTTTCAGCCGAGGCCTTCGTCAAGCCTTTGCACGAAATAGAGTTTCCGGCAAAATGGTAGTCTGAAACCAGCGAATAATGAGATTGATTGAGCAAGGCGAATTGCCCGGTTGCACTTCCCGTAATTAGAAATGAATGGCCTTCAATCCTGACTGAAATGTTTCCGAACCCAATTCCATCCGGATACATCCCGATCAAACCCAATTCATAAAGCCGGGAGCGCTCCTTTTCAAGCAACGAAAATAAATCTTCCGGAATCCGGATTTCTTCTTGGTCCCAGTTACATTGAAACTTGATATATTCTTCAGTCATTGTTTAAACTCCTTTCGGGAAAAAGTTCTAAAATGCCTTCCCTTGTTGCCTTGCAGATTCCGCGTTCAGTAATTAAACCAGTTACCAGTCTGGCTGGTGTAACATCAAACCCATAATTGGCTACCGGGCTTTTCTCCGGAATTATCCGAAATTCATGAACTTCATTGTTGAGCAATCCCTCCATCGTTGAAACCTCGCGCCCGTCGCGCTGTTCGATTGGGATTTCAGCAACTCCGTCGTTCAATGTCCAATCGATTGTTGTTGATGGTAAAGCCGCATAAAAAGGCACTCCATTATCCGCAGCAGCCAATGCTTTCAGGTAAGTTCCAATCTTGTTGGCCACATCTCCGTTCAATGTTGTGCGGTCGCTGCCTACAATGACCAAATCAACCATCTGGTGCTGTATCAGATGTCCGCCTACATTATCCGGGATGACGGTATGCGAAATCCCTGCCTCTCCCAGTTCCCAAGCGGTTAACCGGGCACCCTGATTGCGCGGACGTGTTTCGTCGACCCAAACATGGATTGGGATTCCGGCTTCATGAGCCAGGTAAATCGGTGCTGTTGCGGTTCCCAGTTCTACACAGGCCAAACGTCCGGCATTGCAGTGAGTCAGAATTTGCACCGGTTCGCCATTTTTATTTTTACTGATCGCTTTGATCAGTTCCAATCCGTGAAGTCCAATATTTTTGCTGAATCCAATTTCGCGTTGCTTCAGGTTTTCGGCATAATCAAAAAGCAATTGTGTATTTTCTGAAACTGTCCTTTGATCTGAAATCACAGAAAGCGCCTCATCGACCGCAAACGCCAGATTCACGGCTGTAGGCCTCGATGATTTTAGCCAATCGGCTGCGCGATGCATTTCCTGATGAAAATTAGCTCCGTAATAATTTCGGGCAGCCAGATACATTCCATAAGCGGCGGTTACTCCTATCAGCGGTGCCCCGCGTACAATCATATCGGTGATCGCAAATCGTGCCTCATCCAAAGTTTGGATTTCAACAATCAGATTCTGAAATGGCAGGTATCGCTGATCGATAGTTTCTATCCGGTTCTTCTCCTTATTAAACCATATTGTTTGTGGATTTCCCATGAATGTAAGAATTGATTAATTCCTCAAAGATAAGAGATCGGATGCTTCAAAAAAGATCGGTCCTTTAATCTTGCTTTGAATTTCCGGTTTTTTTCTGACTTTTGTGAACCCCAAAATTGAACGCAATGGAAATGTTGAATGGAATCCGGAATATCATTTTTGACCTTGGTGGAGTTTTACTGAATATTGATCCGAAAAAAACGATTGATGCTTTCGGAAAGCTCGGAATGGAGCAATTGGTTGGCGACAAAGGCCTTTCGTACGATCACGAAATTTTCTATCGGATGGAACAAGGTAAAATTACATCCGATGAATTTCGAAAAGGAGTTTTGGAATTGCTGCCAAACCGGGTCTCTTTTCAGGAAATTGATGCAGCATGGACTGCAATGCTGCTCGACTTCCCAACAATCAGGGTTGAGTTGGTAAAAAATCTCCGGAAAGATTTCAAAATCTATCTTTTCAGCAATACCAATGCCATTCATGTTGAAAAATTCCATTCTAATTTCCGGAACCAACATAAATTCGAAGTTTCTACACTTTTCGATAAGGATTTCTATTCGAACGAAATAGGTTACCGGAAACCATCGTCCGAATCGTATCAGGAAATCATCCGGCTATCAGGAATTAATCCAGAAGAAACATTATTTATTGATGACTCGCTCCCCAATGTGGAAAATGCAATAGCTTCCGGGCTAAAAGGATTTTGGCTCGAACACGGGGAAAAAGTGGAAGAAATATTTCAGGAATACTTGTAAAAAATGCTCAGTTTTCAGAAAAGCAAGCTTGGCAACTGCCATCTGCGACTGTCAACTTTTTAGATCTCGCGGTCTTTCCAATCGCCATTTTCGCGAATAAGAGCTTCGAGCTCTTCAACTGCCTGCTCGAAAGGAATATGTCGTTTGATGAGTTGCTGTCCTTTATATAGATTCACATTTCCTGGACCAGCCCCAACAAAACCATAATCGACATCGCCCATTTCGCCCGGGCCGTTTACCACGCAACCCATCACACCAATCTTCAAATGATCGAGATGATTGAAATGAGCCTTGATCTTGATGGTAGTTTCATGCAGGTCGAACAACGTACGGCCACATCCGGGACATGAGATAAATTCAGTTTTCGTCAGACGCATCCGGCTTGCCTGAAGGATAGAAAAACTCAGGTCTTTCAGGTCGGTAAACGTGATTTGTTCCGATTCGTTGGTAATGCAAATTCCGTCGCCATAGCCATCAATCAATAAACCACCCAAGTCGGCAGCTGCTTTGATCTGAAGGTTTTCGAGGTAACGTTCATTATATTTCCTGAAAATCACAACCGGAACTTTCCAGATGTGCGATTCCAACGTCATGAAGAAAGCACGAAGATCGGCAAACGGATTCCGGCTTAAACTTTCGAGTATCAATATGGTTTTCCGGGTTTGCTTCAGCTTGGTGATGATCTCCGGATTTTCATTCATGAAATGATCAAATTCCTCTTTGTTGGTGCGGATAAACTTGGTTTGTCCCCAATGTGAGCCGCCAAACAAATATTCTTCAAGCGTGAGCACCGGATAGGAATTGCCTTCCAAATCGAGCACTTCGTGATTATTAAAGAAATATTCCGGAATTTGTTTCCCGCGTAAAGGAAGAATTTCGGAAAGTGTACGACCACGTAAATCGGCCATAACAACCGGCAAATTTTTGTCGCCCATTTTCAAAACCGGGCGAACAGAGCGTCGTTCGTATTCGAACGGATTAATTTGCGCGAAAAGCGGTGCTTTTATAGGTTTATGATTTTTGTAGGTCTCAATGTGGTTAATTAGCTTGCGAGCTACCGAAATCTCATTTTCAGGAGCTTCAGTCAACGAAATACGAATGGTGTCGCCAATTCCGTCGGCAAGTAATGCTCCGATACCAACTGCCGATTTGATTCGTCCGTCTTCGCCTTCACCAGCCTCGGTAACGCCCAAATGAAGTGGATAGCTCATTTCCTCGAGCCGCATCTTGTAGTTCAGCAAACGAACGGTATAAACCATCGCGCGGGTATTGCTCGACTTGATCGAAATCACGACGTTGGCAAATTCCTCTTTTTGGCAAATGCGTAGAAACTCCATCACCGATTCAACAATTCCGGCTGGAGTATCGCCGTAACGGCTCATAATCCGATCGGACAATGACCCCTGATTTGCCCCAATCCGCAGTGCGGTATTGGTTTCTTTCAGCATTTTCAGAAAAGGCACAAAGTGTTCTTCTATCTTCTGTAGCTCAGCCTTGTATTCGTCGTTGGTATAAAGTTGGTGTTCAAATTTGGCGCGTCTATCGTAAAAATTTCCGGGGTTAATCCTGACTTTAAACACATATTTTGCAGCTATTTCAGCTAAATGCGGGTTGAAATGAATATCCGCAATCAACGGATTTTCAAATCCCCTGGCCACCAGTTCACTCTTGATATTTTTAAAGTTTTCGGCATCAGCAACACCCCGAACAGTAACTCTGACCATATCAGCACCAGCCTTAATGATGCGAATGATCTGCTCAACCGTAGCTTCTGTGTCGCTCGTATCAGTATCAGTCATGGATTGAATCCGGATCGGATTTTGGTCCCCAAGCAATACTCCCCCTATCCGTACCAACGATGTTTTCTGTCGCTGATACTTCGTCAAATCCTCTATGTAGTTAAAGTTCTGATCCTTCATTTAACCATTGTATTGATGGGCGCAAAGTTAATTTAAAGTTAATAAAAACGAATACTAAATGACTCCTATTTGCATGTAGTCAGGTGACGAAACTAATAAAAATAATCCATTGGAGTTCTATTTCGAAAAGCTGTTTTAGAAATCCGTACTTTTGGCTTATTAAAATCAGAGCACGATGACCATCAAAATTGAACAGGTAAGCAAGTTTTACGGAAGCCAGAAAGCACTCGATCAGGTTTCGTTTGAGATTGGAACCGGAGAATTGGTCGGATTTTTAGGCCCAAATGGTGCCGGAAAATCTACACTGATGAAGATTATTACCGGCTATCTTTCTTCTGACGGTGGAACGGTTAGTATTAATGGCCAAATCGTTGAAACAAAAAACGTTGCTATCCGGTCGCAAATTGGTTATTTGCCTGAGAACAATCCTCTGTATAGTGATTTGTATGTGAGAGAATACCTTGAAATGGTCGCAGGTTTTTATCAACTTCTG
>Ga0302293_10001863_pt1 | contig 10203 bp, 7 predicted proteins | sample III_Fen_N2_2_FD_198758 | JGI IMG/M metagenome (GOLD analysis project Ga0302293, IMG submission 198758) | Peat permafrost microbial communities from Stordalen Mire near Abisko, Sweden - III_Fen_N2_2 | ecosystem: Environmental > Terrestrial > Soil > Wetlands > Permafrost | place: Sweden: Abisko... | reverse complement strand
TACAGTATTGGCAATAGCAGGACGGCTTTTCCCAAGTTTCTTTGAAAGTTGCTCCTGTGTCAGTCCGTGTTCCTTCATGAGCCGGTCCATTGCATAGGCTTCTTCCAATGGATTGAGGTCCTGACGCTGTATGTTTTCGATCAAGGCCTGTTCCATCGTCTGCAAGTCTGTCAGATCGCGAACAATCGCCGGAATCACGGTTAGTCCCGCGAGTCTGGATGCCCGCCAACGGCGCTCTCCGGCCACTATACGGTATCCTGAGCCCTTCTTAACCACTATGATGGGTTGTATGACACCATTCTCTTTAATCGAGGCTGCAAGCTCCTGAAGCGATTCTTCTTCGAACCTCTTTCTTGGCTGATCATCATTCGGGTTGATATCATTAATCTTCAGGTCTACCACGGAGTCTTTCATTTGCTCCGGTATTCCTTCAACAGAAAGCAGCGCGCCTAGTCCCTTACCCAATCCTTTTGATGCAGGTCCCATTTAACTCACCATTATATATAGACATCTATCTATATATCCTTTCATTTTCAATCACTTCTTCCCTTGATTATGTTGCCCTCTTCATTACCTCGAGAGCGAGTTCGTTGTAAGCATTTCCGCCTCTTGACTTCGCATCGTATTCTGCGATTGTTTTGCCAAAGCTCGGCGCTTCCGCCAGCCGTATATTTCTAGGAATTACCGTATCAAAAACCTTATCTCCAAAGTACTGTCTTACTTCTTCTGTAACTTGTCTCGTCAGCTGTGTTCGACCGTCATACATGGTAATAATGACGCCATAGATTCCAATCACAGGGTTAAGATGTCTCTTCACGCGATTAATTGTGTCGACAAGCTGTGTCAACCCCTCCAGTGCATAATATTCGCCTTGAATAGGAACAATTACACCCGTGGCCGCTGCCAAAGCATTAATGGTTAACAACCCCAGCGAAGGCGGACAATCAATAAGCACAAAATCGTAATTTGCTGCAACAGAATCAATCGCTCTTTTCAGGATGGTTTCTCTTGACATTGCAGACACCAATTCAACCTCTGCACCTGCCAGATTAATGTTTGTGGGACAAATATCCAAATTTGGGCGGTTTGTCGACCGAATGACCTCAAGAATGGGAACTTCGTTTACCAGGAGATCATAAACGGATGATTCAAGCGTTCTTTTCTCAATCCCAAATCCGCTTGTTGCATTCCCCTGCGGATCCAGATCGATAATCAGCACTTTCTTTTCATGCTTTGCAAGAAAGGCAGCAAGGTTGACGCTTGTTGTCGTCTTTCCAACACCGCCTTTTTGGTTAACTATGGCAATAATGTTCGTCATTCTATCTTTATCCTCATTTCATTGGTACTATCTATGATTCTAACAGATATATCAACTTCAATTATGTCTTTTCGTTTACGTTTTCATCGCATTGTTTCACGTGAAACAATCCTTTTCGATCTTTTGCTGAACTTGGCCCACTCCTTCTGGTGCGCAAGAATGTTTCACGTGAAACAAAAAGCGGATTCCACTTGATTTTGCAAGTGGAATCCGTTTAGATTTTTTGTAATCGTCACCAGGAATCTCTTTAGATATCCGTTTTCGCGTATTTTGCGTTCAGTTGAATAAATTCTTTTCTTGGTTCGACCTTGTCACCCATTAGGAGTGTAAACACTTCGTCGGAGGCCTGAGCATCTTCGATGTGAATTTGCAGAAGTTTTCTTGTGGTCGGATTCATTGTCGTTTCCCAGAGCTGTTCAGAGCTCATTTCTCCAAGACCTTTGTATCTCTGCAGTTTCGGCTCCTTCCAGCCCGTCTTTTGCTTAATTGCCTCAACTTCAACCTCATCGTAGGCATAATACCCTTCATTTCCCTGATATACACGGAAAAGCGGAGGACAGGCAATATATACATAGCCATTTTCTACAAGCGGTCGCAGGTAGCGGAAGAAGAATGTAAGAAGCAGTGTGCGGATATGTGATCCATCTACGTCAGCATCGGCCATGATGATTACTTTATGGTACCGCAGCTTCGAATCGTCAAAATCTTCGCCAATTCCAGCACCAAGGGCCATAACTACCGGCTGAAGCTTCTCGTTACCGTATACTTTATCAATTCGGGCCTTCTCAACATTCAACATCTTGCCCCAGAGCGGTAAAATCGCCTGATATTTGCGCTCACGGCCTTGTTTTGCTGAACCGCCAGCCGAATCTCCCTCAACAATGAAGATTTCACAGAGGGAAGGGTCTTTCTCCTGACAATCCGCTAGCTTTCCGGGAAGGGCGCTTGATTCAAACACACTCTTGCGACGCGTCAGATCACGGGCTTTGCGGGCAGCTTCGCGAGCTCGGGAAGCAGACAAGCACTTGTCCATGACAATTCGGGCTACAGCCGGGTTCTCTTCCAGATATTGCGACATTTTCTCACCGACTACAGATTCAACCATTGTCCGGATCTCAGAATTTCCGAGCTTAGACTTCGTCTGGCCTTCAAACTGCGGTTCCGGAAGCTTAACACTGATAATAGCACCGAGACCTTCTCGGGCATCTTCTCCCTGCAGGTTCTTATCGCCGTCCTTTAAATACTTGTATTTGCGCGCGTAATCATTAATAACCTTTGTAAGCGCGGACTTAAACCCGGTCATATGTGTTCCGCCCTCAATGGTTGCTATGTTGTTCGCATAAGAATAGACATTTTCCGCAAAAGAATCGTTATATTGCACGGAAACCTCAACAAAACAGTCTCCGGAACGCTGTGCAATGTAAATCGGCGGTTTATGCAGCGCTTCACGATGCCGGTTCAGATACTCTACAAAAGAGATAATCCCGCCGTCATAATGAAGTGTCTTGACGACCGGTTCATCTTCACGGTCATCTACGAGATGGATCGTAATTTCACGGTTCAGGAAGGCCATTTCGCGATATCGCGTGATCATGGATGCAAAATCGAAGTGAATATCGGGAAAAATCTCATGATCCGGCATAAATACCGTCTTTGTTCCCGTATCATTGATATTGCACTTACCTATTACAGTCAAAGGCTTTGTTGTTAATCCGCGTTCGAATCCGATGGAAAAAATCTTGCCTTCCCGCCGAACTTCTACTGTCATACTGGAAGCAAGTGCATTTACGACCGATGCGCCGACGCCATGGAGCCCGCCGGAGACGCTATACGCTCCACCGCCGAACTTTCCGCCGGCATGAAGCATGGTATGTACGACTTCTACAGTTGGAATACCCTTCTGGGGATGATTTCCGACCGGAATTCCGGATCCGTTGTCAATAACAGTGACGGATCCGTCCTTATTTACCGTAACCCAGATGGAATCACAGCGTCCCGCGAGCGCTTCATCGACAGAATTGGCTACAATCTCGTATACGAGGTGGTGAAGGCCGCGGAGCGTCGTGTCTCCAATGTACATTCCGGGGCGTTTACGGACCGCCTGGAGGCCTTCCAAGACCTGAATATCGGATTCACTGTAGGAAGATGCGTTGGATGTATCGAATTCGTCCTGTCCGGCTGCGGCGCCCGCAATATCGGCCAGAGATTCTTCCTTATAGTCATCCGTCAGCGCTCTTGGGTTATCCGCCAGATTAACGATACCGTCAATTCCATCATTTTCTTCATCTCCGGAACCGGCATCTGATGAATAATTGCCCGTCTTGCTCTTGTTCTCACTCATTTTTTGTATCCTTCCCTTGTCCTTGCCTTCGTTCGGGGTGATTGTAAGTATTTCTTCATAACGTCTGCTATTACTGCATTTGTAACAATGTTACACGATTGTCAGCCATGGTAAAAGTTCTCTTTAGAACGCTTTTTCATCTCGGAAATACGCCTGAGCAGTGTCACTGTCGAAATCGGTGATATATAGACACGGTCTATGGTAACAATAACGGACCGGGGGATTTCCTCCGATACATATTCGACATGTTCCGCCTTTTCCGCTTCGGATAAGAACCGCAGCATGTCCGTTTGTTTGGGCGAAATGGTATCCATATCAAAGATCCCGACAATGATCCGGTCGGAGATCGTATATTCGCCGCCTACGTGTACGTACATGTGTGTCCATTCCTCCAATTACGTTGCTTTTCAAGCGAATTGTCCTTGAAAAGCAAGTTAATTATACCATATTTATACTCTCAACGCTGTGTCACCGATCCATCCGTAACTTCATAGAAGGTGATTTCCGATTTCATGGAGACTGCAGGATCAGCCAGATCAAATAATTCTCTTTCGATGAAATTGCGGTCCGTACAAGTGACAAAAACCTGTGCGTCTTCCATATTTGCGAGCAGGCAGCGCCTGCGCCCGGCGTCCAGTTCACTGAAAACGTCATCCAGAAGCAATACCGGCATTTCTCCGGTTTCTTCACGTAAAATCGTGAGTTCTGCAAGACGTAACGCCAGTGCTGCGGAACGCTGCTGCCCCTGCGATGCGAAGGCGCGAAGTCCGTCTCCGTCCAGGGAAAGCTCAAGATCGTCCCGATGCGGACCGAGACCCGTACTGCCCTTCTCATAATCATCCTGATGCGTCGCTTTCCAGCGGGATAGCAGCAGATTCTCTATCTCTTCCAGATGTTTTTGCGGATCTTTTTGTATTTCCTCGGTCAAGACACCGGAAACTGTGCGGTATCGGGTATAAAGACTCTCTTTTCCACCGGAGATCTGCTCATGCTTTTCACGTGTGAGTACCCGGATACGTTCAGAGAAAAGGATACGTTCAACGAGTATGCGGGAAGCCGCCTGCGCCAGGGGATAATCCCATATTTCCAGTTCACTCTCTTCGAGATCGCTGAGCATATGCACGGATTGTCTCTGCCGCATGATCTTGATTGTCCGGTTGCGCTGTGCAAGGAGCTTCGAATACGTAATCAGATCATGAAAATAGCAGGGACGGACTTGAGAAATCAGAAGATCCATATACCTTCTCCGGACAGACGGACCTTCCTTGATCAGAAGCAGATCCTCCGGGGCAAAGATCACGGCATGGAAAAGGCCCATGAAGTCGCTGATTCTCTCGAGGGGGACATGATCATGCTCCGCTGTTCTCCGGGCTCTCCTGAGGCCTTCAGGGCCATCCGCTGCTTCCGTGTAGGTTATGGCAAGACTCTCTTCGTAATAGTCGTCTTTTTTACGGCCGGAGTAGGGAAGATCTCCCTTTTGAATAACGGACGAAATGACGCCCTTCTCCGGATCCGTCGGAGCAATAACCGGCGTATCTTCTCTGCACACGATTAAAGGTCTATACCGGTGTGCCAGCATATCCAGCTGGACACGATAGCCGTTTTCTCCGTGAAAGATCAGTTCGCGGTCTTTGGCCGTGCGGTGTGAGCGTGCGCATGCACACAGATAAATTGCTTCGATGATATTGGTTTTCCCCTGGGCATTTTCACCGAAGAATACATTAATAGAAGGCTCAACATCGAGGTCGAGCCTTCTGTAATTACGAAATGAATCAATGTGAATGGATCGAATAAACATATATGTTCCTATGGATCAGCGGCGAAGCGGCAGCACAAGATAGGAGAAGTCCTCACCTTCGGTCGGCTTAAGAACGCAGGGGCCGTTGCTGCCGTTGAAAATGATGGAAATCTCTTCTTTATCAATCGCACGCAGCGCATCAATGAAATAGCGGGGATTGAAGTCAATATCAATTCGCTCACCGGTGATATTCACCGGAATTTCTTCACGCAAAGTGCCCAGTTCCGTGCTGGCACTGATAACAAGGGTCTCATCGTCCGGCATGGCCAGCTGAACAGGACATCTTCTGTCCTCGGAAATAATAATCAGCGATGCCCTCTCCATTGCTTCCAGCATAGCGACAGGAGAGACAAGAAGGGTCGTATTCGATGTTTTCGGAAGGATAGCACGATAGTTCATGTATTCACCCTGAATCAGGCGGGAAACGACACGTACCTTCCCTGTATCAAATAAAATATGATTGGCGGAAGAGTATACGACGAGCTCTGTATCCTTGCCGCCCAGAATGCGTCCGACTTCATGGAGCGCCTTACCTGGAATGATGAACTTCATGACCGGAAGATTCTCTCCAAGCAGCTGTTTGCGCAGAGCAAGACGGAAACCGTCAATGGCAACCATCTCAATGGCAAAACCGTCGCATGTGAAGAAGCAGCCATTTAATGTGGGTCTACTCTCATCTGTTGATACGGCAAAAATAGTCTGCCGAATCATATCCTTCAGAATATTCTGCGGAAGTGTTATCTTCTCTGCATCCGCAACTATCGGAATCTTCGGATAACCTTCGGCTGACATTCCTTTAATGGAGAAAACCGAAGATCCGCTCTCAATACTGATCTGCATCTGGCTGTTGCTCTCAATAACCACCTGGTTGTCGGGAAGCTTCCTTACAATCTCTCCAAAAAGTCTGGAATTGATGACAATGGATCCTCCTTCAGTCACATCGGACTCTACCTGTGACTCAATACCTGTCTCCATATCATATCCTGTTAATTTCACGCCATCATCCATCGACGATTCTATAAGAATACCGTCCAGAATAGGAAGTGTGGATCTCGTAGATACAGCTTTCTGCACAATTGAAATTGCTTCCATCAGACGGTCTCTGGAACATATAAATTTCATTGGAATACCTCCATATAGCGATTCTATAATAACTCCATTATACAGAAAAAACAGTCAAAAATCTGCATAATTTCAGTAAAAGTTATAATTTAAATAGGAGAAACACGGGAAAAAAGAAAGAACTTTTTGTAACACAAATGAAATATAAAAACAATATATTTGACATTTGACTTTTCCACAACTTTTTAAATTCTCAAAAAATGAATGAATCCTATTTGATAAAATAAAAGTCCGGCGTCTACCTAAATAAAGATGAAATCTCCGCCCTCTTATTATGGTGTGTGAGTCACGTGGAAAAACCTGAAAAGCGCTGCAGCATATATGTTTTGGCTGTTCATAAAGAGTGGATAATCAGGTGGACAAAAGAGGGGTTATCCGACATCTGTGCACAGCGCTTTTGTCCACTGTTTCGTCCACAGGAAATCCCCTCTATTTTATCCACATTGGCGCAAAAAAAAGTGGATAATTGTTAGACAGAAAGACGTTTTTTGATTTCTTCGATGTCATGGGAGAGGGAAGAGTTTACGGAGTTGAGATCGGAGGAGACTTTGTTGCAGGCATGCATGACTGTCGTGTGGTCTTTGCCGCCGAATTCCTCACCGATCTTAGGGAATGTCATATTCAGAACAAACCGGCACAGGTACATAGCTACTTGTCTGGGCAGCGTAATGTCCATACTGCGCCGGTTTGATAAAATCTCATTAACAGAAACATTATAAAAACGGGCGACGACTTCCATCATCATCTGTGCTGTAATCTGACGGCTCGGACGAGGCTGAATAATATCCTTCAAGGCGGCGGAGGCGACCTCGAGATCAATTGAGCCCGCAAGAAGACTATAGGCCAGTACCGTATTGAAGGCACCGTCGAGTTCGCGGATATTGGTCGCAATGTTCGCAGATATGTAATCGAAAACATCCTCCGGAACGTTGACATTGTTCTGCTGTGCGCGCCGCTTAAGGATGGCAACCCGCGTCTCGTAATCCGGCGGCTGAATATCTACAATCAGTCCGGAAGAGAAACGGGTACGAAGGCGTTCTTCGAGGGACGCCAGGCTCTGCGGAGGTTTATCACAGGTCATGACTATGTGTTTGCCGGATTCATGAAGTGCGTTGAACGTGTGGAAGAACTCAATCTGCATCTGTTCTTTGCCTTCGATGAATTGAATATCGTCAATCAGAAGCAGGTCGGCGCTGCGGTATTTTTCGCGAAAATCGTCATACGATATTTCTTTGATGGCGGAAATAAATTCATTCACAAACTGTTCGCACTGCACGTAGACAACTTTCTTTTCGGGGTGTTTACGCGTAACAAAATTGCCGATGGAGTGCATAAGATGGGTCTTGCCAAGACCGGATCCTCCATACAGAAATAATGGATTGTAGTTGCGTCCTCCCAGCTTCTCGGCGACGGCTACACATGCGGCATGAGCAAAACGGTTCCCGGAACCGACCACAAAAGCGTCGAAAGTATACTGAGGGTTGAGCTGTGCGGCGGTTCTTCGTATTTCGTCCGGTGATACGGAAACTGCTGCGGATGAGTTCGGGGAGGTGCTTCTGCGAAGAGCCTCCATGATTTCCTGAGAACCCGTAACGGCAATCTGCACGTCATAAGGGCGCGCACATACGCTGGCAAAAGAATGCGTGATCAGATTCTGCCACTGGATGACATAAGTATAGGAAAATGCGTCGGGAACGGAAAGAATGAAGACCTTATCGTCAGCATAAACAGGGACCATAGGCAATATCCATGTTTTCAGACTGACTTCTGAAATTTCTCCGGCAAGGAGGTCCGTGACCTTCCTCCAGATTCCTTTCATCTCGTAATCCTGCATATAGCCCACTTTCCTGTTCGCACGCGCGGTACTGAAATAACGAAATTTTCAATGGAAAAGTATACCCATGATAGCAGAAAATGCTTGATAAAAAAAGCATTTTGCGTTTTGTTTTTTGGTATAATTATGAAGCTGATGATTTATGCGCAGAAAAACATTCCGACGAGGAAGATTTCATGAAAAAAAGTTCCGTCCTTCAAAATACGCCTGTTTCCCCGAACAGAAAAGCAAAAAGGAAATTTACAAGAGGCGACAAATGGCTGCTTTGGGCTGCGATTTTGTTGCTTATCTGCGCGCTCGCCGTATTCGCCTGGCGGCCGGTCGAGAATTATTTTCGCGAGCAAAAAACAGCGACTTTAATAAAGGGAATTGAAAAGGGCAACCCGACCATCGTGGTGGACCGGTATGCCTGGGCAATCCCCGGAGAAGGATATGAGACGATACCGGCAACTTCCGCGAACCCGTCGGCTAATCCGTCAGAGACTGTGATACCGAAGGTTGACTTACCGAAAGATGTCGTTCTTACTGCGGTCGGAACGATCCAGATGGATAAGATCGATCTGGATCTTCCGTTGCTTGACAGCGCGCTGATTGTTCCGCTTCGTTATGGCGCGGGCATTCTGGAAGGGACTGCTTTGCCGGGAGAAGACGGTAACTGCGTGGTCCTCGGACACAGAATGAAGGCCTATGGAAAGCTGTTCAACCGGTTGGGCGAAATGTCGATCGGCGACTCGATCGTAATCACTAGGATGGACGGAACTGTGTATACATATATTGTCGATACGATTATTCCAAAGCTCGATCCGACCTATCTCAACGACTATATCGGCAAGGATGCCGGAACCGGCAAACAGCTGACCCTGGTTACATGCACACCTACAGGTGTCGGCACACACCGGCTGATCATCATTGCGCATCTGCAAGAATAATGTGGTAGAATACTACGTTAAGAAATTGGATTCAGGAAACGGTCTCTTTTGAAGGTCTGCAAAGATCTGTGAAGAGCCGGTGTCAGGAGATCCGGCATACAGGGAGGATTCTATGCAAAAAGCTTGTCTGGTACTAAGTGATGGCAGTGTTTTCGAGGGATTTCATTTTGGAGCCGATCGGGAAGCCGTTTGCGAAGTGGTTTTCAATACGGGAGTCACAGGATACTTGGAACTCCTCACGGATGCGTCCTATGCAGGGCAGGCAATTACCATGGCTTCTCCGATTATCGGAAACTACGGTATTTTTGAAGAGACTTCAGAATCCACACGGCCCTGGGTGGAGGCGTTTATTGTCCGCGATCTGACCATGGTCGAAGGCGACCAGAGGAATGCGGAAGATTTGAACAGGTATCTAAAGAGAAATAATATTCCGGGTATTTGCGGCGTGGATACGCGGGCTTTGACCCTGCTGATACGGGAGCACGGCACGATGCTCGGGCTTTTGACATCGGGAGCCGGCAGTGAGGCGGATATTCCGGGTGCTCTCGAGAAGATTAGGACGTATGACGGGACAAAACTGGTACCCATGGTTAGCCGCAGCAGCAGCATGATTTTTCCTGCATGGAAGCAAGGCTGGGATACACCTGCACTTACAGACACAGCTATTTCCGGTGTTCCGACAGCCCTTCAGCCGCTCGAAGGCGCTGCCGGGATGAACGCGGAAGCGCCCAGGTACCGCATTGCGCTTTTTGATTTTGGAGTTAAACAGAACATTATATGGAACCTGACGAAGCGAGGCTGTGAAGTGACCGTTTTCCCGTGGAATACGAGCGCAGAAGAGATTCTCAGTATCGGGGCGGA
>Ga0302293_10001858_pt1 | contig 10213 bp, 9 predicted proteins | sample III_Fen_N2_2_FD_198758 | JGI IMG/M metagenome (GOLD analysis project Ga0302293, IMG submission 198758) | Peat permafrost microbial communities from Stordalen Mire near Abisko, Sweden - III_Fen_N2_2 | ecosystem: Environmental > Terrestrial > Soil > Wetlands > Permafrost | place: Sweden: Abisko... | reverse complement strand
CAGCTGAATCAACAGTCGATCTTGGAACAACCTCAACTTTTGCTATTTTAGCGGGTGAAACGATAACAAACACCGGTACGACAACGATCAGCGGAGATGCAGGCAGCGATGTCGGCGTATATCCAGGTTCTACGATCCCCGGCGAGGCATTTATCGTAACGACCGGAACGATACACAAGGCTGATGCTACTGCATATCAGGCAAAACTAGACCTACAACTTGCTTATGACGATGCCGCAGGAAGATCGGTCACGACCACATTTACCGGAACCGACAATCAGCTTGGCGGAAAAACGTTGACAACAGGCGTTTACAGATTTGGCCATGCTGACACAGCAAACTTGACCGCCGCACAACCGCTGATACTCGATGCACAAGGTGACCCGAATGCGGTTTTTATCTTCCAAGCTACCTCCGATTTAGTCTTTGCCTCAAACAGCGTTGTTCGGCTCATCAATGGGGCAAGGTACTGCAGGGTTTTCTGGCAAGTTGCAAGCGATGTGACGATCAACACATACGCGACGTTTGTGGGACATATTTTCGCATACAATTCCATCTGGGTACGCACCGGAGCGACAGTACAAGGTCAATTATTGGCGCGGAACGGTGAAGTAACACTCGATACAAATACCATTATGAATGGCCTCTGCCCGACCGTAACCCCAACTTTATCGCCATCCCCAACGCCAGGCGGTGGTACAGCCGACATTCCAACGACCGGCGATGCAGCCACACCGTTGCTTTGGGTAGGGGTGTCGATCGTTGCTCTTACCGGGCTAACGTTTTTGTTCTTTATGAAAAAACGAACAGAGTAACGCCGGTTAACAATTGCATGAAGGTAGATGGTTTCAAACGATCCCAATAACCGAGCAAAGAGAAGAAACCAAATATTGGAATAGAAACATTCCGCAAACTGACGTCGTGCTCCAAGCGGCGTCATTTTTGTTCTAACGAAACAAGCACCAAAGCGTAGATGATGATCATTAGAAAAGATTCAGTCAGTATTTAACACAAGAATGTACTTTGTGGAAAGCAGTTGTTAAAGACATGGATAGCACAAGACAAATGATTAAAAAACAGAAGCAGCGGAAAGCGCGCATATTGCTTGTCGTAGCGGTGTTGTTATCAAGTACACTCATCATTGCTCTAGTGATGTTGGCTATTATTCTTGCCAATTACGGGCGCGACCAGAAGTTGTATAGCGAAGCGCGTGCGCTTGCGATTATGACAGCTGAACCGATGCAAACGCCAGTATCAGCGCCTATCTCAGCGACTGTCACTGTATCGCCGGTGCCAAAGGAGACGCCGCCGATTATGGTGGACTTTGCAAGCGTGCAAAAGGAAGGGTTAAATGTTCTGGCCTGGCTATATAGTGCGGATACGCTGATTAACTACCCGGTAGTCATATACGGCGATAACAGCCACTATTTGACGCACGATTATACCGGTTCGCACAGCTCGAGCGGAGCATTATTTTTTGATTATCGCCTATCAAAACAGCTTGATGGACAAAACCTTATCATCTATGGACACCATATGAAGAACCGTTCGATGTTCGGCAGCCTTCTCCAGTATCAAAAACAGGATTACTATGACGAACACCCAACGATGTATCTACTCACGCAGGAGAAGAACTATCGAATCGAGCTGTTTGCCGCGCAGTTTACGGATTCCGAGCAGAAGCAATTTCCCGTATGGTTTGAATCGGATCAGAAGCGCCAGGCATTTGTGCAAATGGCAATCGCAGACTCCACCTTTCAAGCCAGCGACATCACCTACCACACTGAAGATCAAATCATATCGCTGGTGACCTGCGCATACTCAAATTACATTAAGGATGCCAAATTCATAGTTTACGGGTGGCTCATTGAAATTGGGTAGATGAATCGAACACGATTAAAATTATAACTGGATTTTCGAATCGGATCATTGAAACAGGCTGGATGCAGTTTCAATGATCTGTTTGCTTTCGCCGAAACAAGAATAAGTCAGTCTATGTGGGAATATGCTGATTGTTAAGCAATCGTTCTTCCGAACGGATGAGTCATTTTATGATACATATTATACGAAAATAAATATGTAAAATAATTAGAATAATATTTGATATTCGTGTAAAACGAGTGTATACTGAAAGTGCATCTGAAACTGTTTATTTACCAATTGAGTTGCTCAGTCATATACAGCCTAACAACAGTCGAGCGATGGTTGGTTGCCTCATTGGTTGAGGCTGAATAGTGGCAAAGAGAACGTACCCGTTCGATATGAAAAAGTTCACGAAATAATAGCATCTGGATCAGATAGCAATAACAGAAAGAAGGTATCAATCCCAATGGCAAAAGCGATGAGTGTAATTCTTGGGCTGGTGTTTCTGGCTATGGGAATTTTAGGGATTACGAACACAATGGCGATGTTTACCAGTTATCCGAACTATGCCAATATCGGGGAGATGGTTCTCGGTGGGTTTGGCGTGTTAGCTGGCGTATTTGCGCGAGATTGAAAAGAACTGATCGAAAAAGGAGATTATCAAATGACTAAATTAGCATGCGTACTGATGGGGCTGGCGTTCATTCTCATGGGGATCCTGGGGATCACAGGAATTACGCCAATGTTCCAAATCGATCCAGCATATGTGAATATTGCTGAGATTATTCTTGGTGCTTTGGGACTCATCGTCGGGATTTATTCCCGGAAAAACACCAAAAAAGAACAAGAAGCGAAGGATCTTTCTAAACAAACAAAAGAAAACTCCGCTAGACAACGGCAGGAAAACGACCAGCTGAAAAAAGAAAACAACCAGGGCAGACAGGCAAATGCTGATCGGCAGAAACTAGAGAATGATCAACTGATCAAAAAGAATGACCAGCAAAAGCAGGAAAATGAGAAGCAGAAACTGGAAAACGAAAAGCAGAAACAAGTAAATGAGCTGCAGAAACAAGTAAATGTGCAGCAAAAGCAAGAGAATGAACAGCTGAAAAAAGACAGCGCTTCATAAATGGATCAACCGATGATCTTCCAAGGCCATAGAGCATTTTTTACAGAAGCTAGGATTTGTTATTGTTTCGCAAGCGGTATTGCCAAAAAGAGAGAGCAAACGCTCATCAACCAATCAACAAAACCCATGTATCAAATGACACATGGGTTTTGCCAACTTTCATTGATTGAAATATTACTTCTAATAGAAAGGGGTTGAAGATATGTCTGGCATTGATTTTTATCGATGTGGAACATGCGGCAATGTTTTGGCGCGGATGAAGGGCGAACATCTATCGCGGTCATGCTGCTCCAATACGCTGACAAAACTTGAGACCAACATAACGGATGGAGCAACGGAACAACACGTTCCGATGATTACCAAAAATGACGGAGATATTCAAGTCGTAATTGGATCGGTCTTGCACCCCATGCTCCCGGAACATCACATCGAATGGATTGCATTGGGTACAGGGGAGAAAACAGAAATTGTTTATTTAAAACAAGGCACGGAGCCAAAAGCGGAGTTTTCAGGTGTCAGTACGGGTATGGTTTACGAATACTGTAACCTTCACGGACTCTGGGAAGCGAAGTTTTAATTAAGTTATGGACACTTATTTCAATCACGGCAACTTGCAATCTCGATTTGTGTTTCTAATGAGCAGGATAGAAAAAGATTTCGAGAGATTGAGAGAAGAAGATGCATATATCCTGCTAAACCAATGAATTGCAGAAAAAATAATAAGGAGAATTATAATATGCCAGTATTTGGATCGCCATTTTCCGGGGTAGCCAATAAAAACAAACTAACACACGAAGAACTGATCCGCTCCATTCGTTTTATGGTGGCGGCAGAATATGAGGCGGTGCAACTGTACATGCAGCTTGCCGATTCGACAGACGATCAATTTGTACAGGCGGTATTGAAAAGCATTGCTGATGAAGAACGAGTTCATGCAGGAGAGTTTTTGAAAGTTCTATTTCATCTCGCTCCTGAAGAAGAGAAACACTATAAAAAAGGTGCAGAAGAAGTGGACGTAATCCTGAAAAAAACGCCGAATAAGCAGGGGAAATAGATTACGGATCATAGTAAAAAAAGGCAACGGGTAAAGATAACAGTAACAAGCAACTACTCCGTTGATAGAACGCACGAAGGCGCGCAACATGCTGTTGGTGTTTCGCTTTGATCCTGTGGATTCATGAAAGATGGTTTGATGATGACATCAAACCAGACCGAGGAAGAAGGATAATTCATGTTTGATTTAGCGGGGAAAGTTGCCGTCATAACAGGCGCTTCGAGCGGATTCGGAGCGCTTGCGGCGAAAGCATATGCTGAAAGTGGCGCGGCTGTGGCCCTTCTCGCCCGACGGAAAGAAAAGCTGGATGTCGTAGCGGAAGAAATCAGGTCAATGGGAGGCCGCGCGCTGGCTGTGCAGTGTGATGTAACGAACGAAGAAGACGTAGAGAAAGCGGTTCAGGAGGTCATAGATACCTTTGGGCGTATCGATATCTTGCTCAACGATGCTGGCGTAGCTGTTCACGGCGGCGTGGATACACTGACAGAGGAAGAGTGGGATCTCTCCATGAACACCAATGTTAAGAGCGTGTTTTTGATGAGCAAATATGTCCTGCCGCATATGATTAAGAATCTCTATGGCAAGATCGTTAATATTAGCTCTGTAGATGCCATTTTAGCCGATAAAGATGATCGCTTCATCCGGCATGGATATAACGCGTCCAAGGCGGCGCTGCTTGGGCTGACGCACGGCATGGCTTGCTCCTATGGGCGCTATAATATCACGGTGAATGCCATAGGGCCGGCGCTATTTAAAACCGAGATGACGAAAGACACCTTGTTTAAGTCAGAGGCTTTTCTACAAGCATACACAAACCAGTGCCCGATGGATCGCATCGCGCGGGTGGATGAACTAAATGGAACTATTTTATACTTATCTAGCGACGAATCCAGCTATGTGACGGGTCAATTTATTATCGTTGATGGCGGCATCTCTATGGTTTGATGCTTCAGCGCGATCGGTTTCTCGTTACCGGGCTTTTTGCCGGAATGGTGGAGCCGAATCCATCCCTAACTCGTGTCTGCGGGTACTTAAGATAAATGCAGGAATAACAGCAATTTTAAAGGCATAGCGGTTGATGGTTATTCAAGAAAAAAACATACAGGAGGAATGAAAGATGATTCAGAAAAGACAGGTTTACAAATGCAGCGTATGCGGCAACATCGTGGAGGTACTGACCGTAGGCGGCGGAACGCTGGTCTGCTGTGGCAAAGATATGATCCTTCAGACGGAAAACACAGTTGACGCAGCCAAGGAAAAGCATGTTCCCGTCGTGGAAAAAATCCCCGGTGGTGTCAAGGTAAAGGTTGGTCAAGTTGAGCATCCGATGCTCGAGAACCACTACATTGAATGGATCGAGATCGAGACTGCTGATCAAGTATACCGAAAAGAACTGAAACCGGGAGACAAGCCCGAAGCGACATTTTTGATTTCAGAGGATGTCATGCAGGCGCGTGAGTACTGCAGTGTACACGGATTATGGAAGAGCTAAGAAGAATGCTCAATCTCTAACGTAACCATGAGACATTTTGCTTCGCGCGGCTGTGGCTTATGGCTTCAGTCGCGCGTTGCTTATGAATGAAACATATTAGGAAGAACGGGTTTTCCGTTCGCTCTGATAAAATTTTTTCAAAGCTGCCCTTCGTGGTGAAACAGTTTTGCTGAATATGAGGATCAATATTTTTTGGACAGAATGAAGCAGGCTGGCTTGACGTGCAGGGAGAGCCGCTGACTTTGACTAATAACGCAAATTAACTGAAACACGCAAAAATGGAGGGCACAATGAAACACAAATTCTTTTACAGCAGAAGAGTACTGCTCGTACTGATACCGATGATACTGATTCTGTTCGCTTCCTGCACTGCGACGAGTGTATTTCCCGACGCGATCACGCCTGATCCGGAGCCGACAGTGGTACCGTTTACGATATCGACTTCCCAGCCGACGATCACTCCAACGATCGCACCAACGATCACGCCTACGATCGCTCCAACGGCCGAATCGACACCAACAGCATCGGTACAGATAACGCCAACCCCGATACCGAGCACCGCTCCAACGAGCGTTCCGGTGACGTCGGCTGATTCTGTGATTGCAAAAGGTACTGTCTACGGATCGAAGCTTTATTTGAGAAAAGGGCCGAGCACATCCTATTCGGTTGTGGACACACTTCACAGCAAAGACAAGCTAAACATCCATGCGGTTGATGGAAATTGGCTTCGGGTGTCTAGCCCGGATTCGGGCTTGGAAGGGTATGTCTTTGGCAAATATGTCGCTCTAGACGGAGCTAGCATCGTTGGTTACGGATTTGGCGTCACCACGGGAAACGTTAACTTAAGAGCGGAAGCGACCAGCAAAAGCGATTTGTTGGCGGTCGTGCCCAAAGGAAGCGCGGTAACGATCAATTCCTCGGATCGGGTGACGGGTTTCTATAGCGTAACCGTCCATGATACGCTGGCGGAAGGATTCATCTCGCCGCTTTATATACACGTTGTTGCGCGTGTGCGCCCCAGCGTGTCGAGCGTAGAAAACAAAACTGGATATATCAGCGGAAACGTAGTGAACTTCCGTTCCGGCCCGGGAACTGGTTATCGCGTGATCGATCAACTAACGAAGAATGAGAAACTGGAGATCCTATCGGTTGGAATTAATTGGTATAAGGTTCAAATAACCAAAACAGGATTGTCCGGATATGTTTATTCAAAGTATGTTACCATCACAAATCCCAGCGTAACACCATCACCAACACCAACGAGCATTCCCGTTTCTGGTGCGAACGGAACGATCAATGCCAACGGCGTGAATTTCCGCTCAGGGCCTTCGGTGAGCTATGAAATCCTAGGCACGTTGAATAAGGGAGAGAATATCTTGTTTCAGGACGTTTCAGGCAACTGGGTTAAGGTGACAGTTGTCTCGACGAGCAAAGTTGGTTGGGTATTTGCAAAATTCACAACATTCTCGTCTCCAACACCAACGCCGGTAACGACGCCGACACCATCGCCAACACTATCGCCAACACCAGCGCCAACGCTAACGCCAACGCTAACGCCAACGCTAACGCCGGTTCCGACATCGGTTCCGACGATACAACCGCGCAGCTAATAAGGGATTAACAGAATAAGTGAAAGCAAGCGGAACAAGGAATAACCGCTTGCTTTTTAGTTAGATCATTACAGTCGAAAGCGCATAATTGACGAAGATTAAGCAACAATATTTTGTTGAGGCGGATGCAAAGCAAACGGAAGAGAATACGATTCTCCAGAGGAGTTTACAAATCAATAAGGGTTGTTAACGCTGCCTCAATGCAAGCATGTCGTCGTAAACTACGGATGCATCGATCCTTATCCAAAGCATTACAGATGAGTTAATAATTAGTAGCGAATACTAACAATAATATTAAATATAATAGTTTAAATAATAATAATAATATAGTGACAAATAGTAAAAACTATTGTAATATATAAGTGCAAGATATCTCTTTAAGAAAGGAGGTTTTGATAATGGCTAATTTAAAACATACGGTAGAAAATGCCAACGATAAGGTTGCAGGTAAGGTCAAGGAAGCAGTTGGCAAAGCTACAGGCGACAACAAGATGGAAATGAAAGGCAAAGTCCAGTCTGCCAAAGCGGACATTAAGGGAAAGGTTCAAAACATCACAGATAAATAAATCTAGAAGGTGATGGGTTGCAGAGAGCAGAAGGAGACTGTTTTTCTTTGGCTCTCTGTTTTTTGATCAGTTCCTGTTTCCTTCGGAAAGCATTGACATGGAATCTTGAAAAACAATGCTAAACGTAACAGAAATTGTATTAATTCTAAATAATTCGAAAGGATGGAAAAGCAAAATGAGCATTTTATTGATCATTGGAATCGTTCTTGTAGCGTTATGGTTACTCGGACTTATTACCTCATTTACTTTGGGAGGACTGATCCATATCCTCTTAGTCATTGGGATAATTTTGATTGTGGTGTGGTTGATTCGGCTTCTTATGGGCAGAAGAGCATAATGTGGAAATGGATTATCATCAGTAAGCCGGACAGAGTTTATAAGGTTCGGCGTCTCTTGAACCCTACTGGTGACAAACCAAGCGGTCGATCGCCCAGGCTCGAATATGACCTGAGCTGATCACAACATCAAACCATATCCAACCGCTCAACACTCCTATCAATATCAAATAATCATCGGGCAGTAGGTTTTGTTCAAGTTTGAAACCAAAGCTACCCGCTTAAAACCAAGAACCGTCCGAATTGGGCGGTTCTTTACTGTTTGCGCTGTGCGAAAGGAACTCGTTGCAGTCCCTTCGCCAGCGCTTTGTCTTGTTCATTCCACACTGACACAGTTTAGGTGAATTCGAATACTTGCGTGAAATGCGAGACGTGGGTATCGATTGGGTTTCTGTGTATATGAATAACACCGCTGCATCCGAAAATCCAAATTTCGTTACTCGTGTGAAAAAAAGATTTGTCGGTTTTAAAAACTTCACGATTCGCTTCACGTGAATTTCACATAAACCATCTATCCTAGGCATCGCAAGGAACACTTGCAGCATAATGTTGGAGGGGAATCTTAAGAAGATGCGCAAATACGCGAAGGCATTATTTCACGGGGCAATGCTCGTCATGTCGATGTTGGTTTTGGCGGGCTGCGGAAGACGCGAGGCGGCATCGGAAATCGTGGTGTTTCAGCTGGATAAACAAACGACGCAACAATCAGAAACGACCCCTGCGCAGTAAGAGAGCGCATCAAAGGTAGAAACCAATGCCACGAAGAACACCGCCGTCACACCGACAGCGACATCAGAGATCGCAGGAAAGACAGAATCGAAGCCGTCAACCTCGAATGCTGACATCGACCAATTAATGGATGATCTGGAAGACACGCTCAACGAACTGGATGCGTCGATCACTGCGGCGGATCGGGATACACTCTCCGACGCTGCCCTTATTGCACTCGGAAAATGAAAGGAAGAAACGATATGAAAAAGACTTTGGTACTATTTGGGGCGTTGCTCCTGCTGTTGATCCCGACCGTAGCACTTGCGGAAGCGGAGGATGCAACCCCGACTCCGGCTACAGCTACCTCGACACCCGCGCCGTCGGCTCGCCCCAAAACCACGCTGACTCCGGAGGAGAAGGCACTGCGTGAAGAGATTGCGGCAAGGAGGCAAACCCTCAAGACCCTGCATACGCAGGCAAACGCGTTGACACGGGAGAACAAGACCCTCGGTCAACAGGTTAGAACCGGTTTGCAAGCGGTCAAAGCGGGCACGAAGACGCCCACCTCGCCCGAGCGCATCGCAGAACTGCAGCAAACGCTTGAACAGCTGCGAGAGTCGATCAAGGCAACGGAGGGGCAGGTTCATGAGAATGTGCAGGCAGCACACACGAGCATCGCCGCCAAGGACTTTGCCGCCGCGAAAACATCGCTCAACCAGGCGATCTCCGTTCTGGAGTCGAGAATCACCCTAAAGCAGCAGGTCAACACAACGCTGAAGGAACTGATCAGCCTGCTCGGATGATGCAAAAATCTTCCGGTCGACAGCGGTAGAATCGGAAAAGCCTGCGAAACAACTTCGCAGGTTTTTTCCGCGCAATCCGGCAGAGTGAATGGATATATGTCTTGCAGTGCAGTAAGATTTGGGTTCGGAAATGCAGTATGATATACTGAATTCAAGAAGAACGGAACAATTCTACTGACAAATTTACGTGATCCAACGCGGAGGTGGACGGCATGCAAATTCGGGTTTTGGTTGCGGATGACGATCCCGCGCTGCGCGCGCTCATCTGCGATATAGTGCGTCAACAGGGGTATGAGCCGATCGAAGCCGCGGACGGAAAACAGGCCATCGACCGCTTTTTCTCCGGTGCGGAACCCGCGCTGGTGATTCTGGACGTGATGATGCCAGTCTATGACGGCTGGGAAGTGCTCAAAGAGATCCGCTCGCACTCCGCTGTACCCGTTATGATGCTGACCGCGCTGGGCGACGAGCAGAGCGAGGTAACAGGACTGAAACACGGCGCAGACGACTATCTGGCAAAGCCGTTTCGCTACGCGGTGTTTATAGCCAGGCTCAATGCAATCTTGCGAAGAACGAATCGGGACTACGCTGGAACACAGAACTTCGGCGAACTCACCATCGAGACGGAAAAGCGCCGCGTGCTGGTTGCA
>Ga0302293_10001853_pt1 | contig 10231 bp, 6 predicted proteins | sample III_Fen_N2_2_FD_198758 | JGI IMG/M metagenome (GOLD analysis project Ga0302293, IMG submission 198758) | Peat permafrost microbial communities from Stordalen Mire near Abisko, Sweden - III_Fen_N2_2 | ecosystem: Environmental > Terrestrial > Soil > Wetlands > Permafrost | place: Sweden: Abisko... | reverse complement strand
CAATTATCTAAATGAATTACATGATTCACACATTCCAACAATTAAGTAAGTTTGGAAGGGGCAGTAAAGAAGAGTAATGAGGCTATGAAGGTCTTGCTTTTTTGTCTTTCAAAGTCAGCAATTTTATTTAAATAATCCCGCCTTCCTTGTTACCTGCTTTGATAAATCAAGATTTAATGTGATCCTTATTCTTTCCTTTATTGTACTGGCAACGGATTGAATATTTGCCGAAACCAGCAGGGGCGCATAAAATTCAATTACATCCCAAATTCCGGCTTTCAGACCAGCTTCAAAAAAAACTGGTGAATCATGACTCGTGTTGAAGCCATGATCATTGAGTAAGATATTTGCAAAAGGTTTAACCGGAATCCGGCCTGCTTTTCCAGGCAGACTGCTTGTAAAGGAAACAGAAATCAACCGCTTACTATAACCTAAGCTATCGTTAACCGGCGATACAAGGTTACCTTCCGAAAACATTGCCTGCCGCGAAAGGAATGTTTCAGGAAATGGTGTAAAACGGTCAGGGAAAGTGCCATCATACAGATACTGCTCAGATCCGCCTCTTCCTCCGGGAGCAAGCGAATAAAATGGCACTCCTGAAGTGTTTTGCAGCATGGTTCCTGCGAACAATTTCATATCCAACCCATTGTCCTTGCCGCGATAGCTGTGTGTGTAGTTTAAAACCATGGAGACTTTCTGATACGAATTATGAGCCTCAAAAGTGACTTGCATACTGTATGGATTAACCAGTCGTGATTTTTCCAGGTGGTAACCAAGTTGCAGGTATGAACTCATCTTTGCTTTTTCGGCCAGTTCTATCCGGTAAAGATCTGTTGCCGCAATATAATATCCAAATATACTGTGCGTTAACGGGTTATTAAGTTTTTCAGGCATGAAGAAAAGGTCGATCCCGGCTTTTACTTTGTGATAGTTTTGATCGCCGGGTGCGCCGAATTGAGTTCCCTCAAGGGTAAATTTCACCAACCTGATAAAAGTATTGTAAGGTATACTGTTGTATGAAATCCTCCCAAAACCTGCTACTCCCGGTTTCCTGAAAGTATAGAACGGCATAAAAAAGTACTCAATAGGTTTGGGCATAAGAAACCCGTTATGCACCGCGACTCCAAGCATGTAGCTGTTTTCCCTGGTCCAGTTCACTACCGGGATATACATTATGGATCGTTTGTCAGGATCTTCCATAGTGAAGTAAAACTGTGTCCGGATGGGATCAGATTTGCTGAAAATTCCTGATGTGTTGGTGTTGTTATTGAGCCTGTATAATTCAGGCGTCAGGTGTCCGGGATCAATTTTTATTTCCTGATAATTTCCTTGCGGAAGATCAATCCACTTTTCTCCTTCGAAACCATCGACCCATTTTTCGAAATAAACAGAGTCGGCGGTCATACCGGCAATCATCACAGGCGAAGCAATTTCACTTTTGTTTTTAACAAGCAGTTTGTGATTTTCGAAACGGATTACTTTATAATCCATTCGCTTAGTTGTCCCCAGAAAGTCGTCAAAAAACCAACCCAGGTTTTTCCCTGTCATGGATTCAAATGAAGTTCGAAGATCGTCCGGTTGCGGGTGCCTGAATTTCCATTCACGATAATAATCATGCATGATTGGATCAAAAACGGAATCTCCCAGGTATGCCCTCAGGTAATTAAATCCAAGTGCTGCCTTGTAATAAATCATCATGTTATAATTCGCATCGCTGTATGCTGCCGAAGTAAGATTCACCGGTTGTTCAATGTTTGCGCGGGCCTGGATCAGCCAACCAATTTCCTGCATCCGTTCAACCGGCATATCCTTGATATGGAAAAATCTGGCCAGTTTCCTGTTTTTAAAATACACTTCCCAAAGTTTCTTGCCCGGGTATCTATTAAGCATGTAGCGATTTTCATAAGCTGTAGTGAGACCTTCGTCAAGGTACGGGTAACGGCGTTCGTTAAAACCGAGTGCACTGTAGAACCAGCTATGCCCGATTTCATGGGTAATTACCGCATCGAGATCGTACCCATCATCGGCAAGGCCAATAACGGTAAGTCCGGGGTATTCCATACCGGCGCCGGCAGTTAAGGAACTTTGAACGGCAGTAAAACTATGGTATGGATAATCACCTATCCAATTTGAAAAATCCAATATAGCCCGGTTCACATATGGTATGGCATCCAGCCAGAGCTGCGCCTGCTTATCGGTGAACATAACCCAGGTGGTAACCGTTCTTCCTGATTCGGGAAGCAATATGTTCCCCTTGAGCACATGGAAACGCTTATCGGCAAACCAGGCAAAATCATGTATCTGGTTCCCGGTATATGTCAGCGTTTTAACTTGTTGTGATGAAGGTGGGAATTTTGGTGTTCCAAAATAAATATCTTTTTTCCAGGAAGTATCGGCTGCAAGACTGTCAAGTCTTGACGATTCCTGTTTATTTTGCAGGTCGCCGGTAGCACCCACAGTATAATTATCAGGCAGTGTAATATTTACTTCATAGCTTCCGAATTCAGAATAGAATTCACCCTGTTCAAGATAGGGCATCTGGTGCCAGCCCGACCTGTCATAAACCGCAGGTTTAGGATACCATTGCGAAATCTGGTACGATTCGCCTATATGCCCCAAACGCGAACTTACTCCTTTTGGTAATTTTACATGAAATGGAGTGGTAATGATGATCTGTCCACCGGGATTGAGTGAAGTATTTAGCGATATTCTGCAAATATCGGGAAAGCCGGGAAGCAGGATCCATTGAACCATCAGGCCGTCGATCTTAAAATCCAGTGAATCAATATATCCTTTCAATTCAGGATCCTCAAATAGTTTTTCCTTCCCTTTGAGGCTGAATAACTGTTTGCCTAATTCTGTAGCGTTATTCGAATAAGCATTAGGCCAAAGATGGAAAAATAAAAATTTAAGTGTGTCAGGCGAATTGTTGGTGTATCCGAGTGTTTCGAATGCATTTAATTCATGAATCTTATCATTAAGCGTAACATCAATCGAATAATTTACTTCCTGCTGAAAATATTCCTGTGCTGCAGCATCGGGGAAGTGCCATAGTGCTATCGCACTAAAAAGAATCACTTTCCATGTAATGCAGGTATCTGGTAACTTTTTCAAAAAAAATATGAATTAAGAGATTAATGCATTTATTTTTCATGTTGTTTACAGGAATATAGAGATTAAGCTGCAAATTAATGGCCCAACCTGCTGCACTTCATCTACATCATGATTGCACTTTTTTGCAATATGATCTGACTGCATCCATTCATTGATTTCTAAAAATAAATTAAAGAGTTCTGCGTTAAACAGAACTCTTTTTTTGCCTACGAGTTTTGGCAGCTAATACAAGTCCTACTAGAAGTATGGAAACAGAATTAGCTTCTGAATTTAAGTTTAATTCTTTGTTTATCCGGCATTCAAATCCAAGCCAAACAATTAATGAATCAGTGATTAAAGCAGGATAATAAGCAGAATAATGATAATGAGGGTACCGGTCCCGATATAAACATAACCACCGTCTTTTTTCACAGTTTGTTTAATTTCTTTCACTTCTTTACGAAGAGCAAGTTTTTCGGCAGATGACAGATCCGATTTGTCCATATCGCGTATTTCTTCAACACGATTTTTCAATTTAGTTGCCTGTTCTTCGGTTAATTTAGTTTCTGCTTTAGCAGGAATTGCAGGGCTTTCTGTCGAATTTTTTGGTTTAAAATTGCTTGCAAACACGGTTGAGGCGCTCATTGACAGAATCATAAAAAGCGCAAAAAAGATGACTTTTTTCATTTTCTTTAAGTTTAAATAAGTTAGAGTAATTGTTAGATGCAAAGGTACCTCGTGATGTTCCAGCGTATGTTACATAATTCTATTTATGAGTTGCATCATTCACACATAGAGAATCATCTTATGTATGCGAACCAGGCTGATCCCAACAACAATGAAAATAAGACCCAACTGAGCGGAGCCAGCGCGGGTTTTTGAGAACGGTGTCACTGCTAAGACTTAGCTGTGAGGTTATGAGCCACATAGACATGGATTACTCGAAGAAGTACGGAGAACTATGACTGGTTTGCTCAAAGATGCGAAAGGAAGCAGACCGTGGCAAAGGTGAAATATTAAATTAAAGGTTACACGGAATTACGCAGAGGAGGCACGGAGTTACATAGTGAAGAGCGCTTACGGGAGCATTACCGGTTGTGCCGGAAATTAGTATAAAACAGGCAAAGCCTGAAGGATACACTGACTCAGGCACAGCTAGAGCCTAACTACGACAGCCGTATCACAGCCTTGGCCGAACAGGGGGGGCCATAATTCGAACGCGCACTGGTTAATTTTTTACATTATTTGGTCTCCTGAAAAACATGCTTATGTTTTTTGATAGGTGTTTAGTCGTTTTTTATCAGACACTTAGCTCTTTGTTTTCTGAAGGAAGAAAACAGTAAAAAATTCCTGCCAGATCCCCTAAAAAGTCTTTGTCTGGCTGTAGTGATGCTTTCGTCAGTAGATCATTTTAGGCTATTGTCGAAGACTTTTTATGTCTGTAGTAAATGTCGTTACAAACGATAAAAAGAAAACACACGGATTATTAGCCTTTGGCTGATGAGATCGCTACGCTAAGTTGCAACCGAACGAAGTGAGATAAGCGAAGCTATATCCGTGTGAGCGGGGTTACAAGCAGCTTTATTGAAAAGACTTAGTTGCAACTGGACAATTGAGTTGAGCTAAGCTAAACTACAGCCAGTTGGGCAGATTTTTGCAGCTGATGGTGCAGATACAGATTTGTGTGGTGTAATCAAAAAATATACTTTTACACATTGCCAGTATACAGTACTTTTACCAAAGTTCATTTGCTGAATATAGCCTTTTAAGTATTGTATCTAACCGAATTTTAAAAAGTGGATCCTTATGAATAAGTTGAATTTAATCCTGAGTCTGGCTGCCATACTATACAGTTCCGGGCTGTGTGCTCAGTCAAATTATGCATTGGTTAATAAGATCCATACCGTGGGTGATGGCGGCTGGGATTATATAAGTGTTGATAACGCAAACGGAAGGATATTCGTTTCGCATTCTACGGTCGCCCAGGCTATCGATATCAAAACAGGCAAGTTAGCCGGCACCATTCCGGATACAAAGGGTATTCATGGCATTGCCATAGCTGCAGAATTAAATAAAGGTTTTACAAGCAATGGCCGCGATTCTTCGGTCACCGTTTTTAACCTTAAAACGCTCGAGTTAATTACTAAGATTAAAATTAACGCCAAAAACCCTGATGCCATCCTCTACGATGCTTTCTCGCAGAAGATTTTCACCTTCAACGGGGGAAGTTCCAATGCAACCGTAATTGATGCCAAAGAAAACAAAGTGCTCCTGAATATTCCACTCGACGGAAAACCTGAGTTCTCGGTTACGGATGGCAAGGGTAAAATCTTTGTGAATATTGAAGACAAAAGCTGCATCAATGTAATAAACGCTTCAACCTTAAAGGTGGAAAAGCGCTGGTCCATTGCACCAGGTGAAGAGCCCAGTGGGCTTGCTTTCGATACAGAAACTCATCGTTTATTCAGCGTATGTAGCAACAAACTGATGGTAATTACCGATTCCGAAACCGGGAAGGTGATTGCTACGCTTCCCATTGGCGACCGCTGCGATGGAGTGGCTTTCGATCCCGGTAACAAACGGGCATACAGTTCGAATGGAGAAGGAACAATTACCGTGGTGCAGGAAATAGATGGCGATACTTTTAAAGTGATTGAAACGATTAAAACACAACGAGGAGCCAGAACGATTTCTTTAAATAAAGCGACGCATCATTTATATCTGCCAACCGCTGAATTTGAATCGGCTCCGGCAGCTAATGGGCGCCCTGCAGTGAAGCCTGATTCGTTTGTTATTCTTGATATTGAGACGTTAAAGTAGCAACCTCAAACAGAACTGTTTGCACGTATTTGCGTTGTAATATTGTTCACTGCTATTCATAATGATTAACTATCGGACTTAAGGGTTAAAGTTCTTGTCTTATTCTTTGTATATTCGCATTACCGTATACCTGCATGAAGTCCTTTCAATGATAAAGTCATTACTTATTGTTTTTCTGTCGGTATTCTTCTCTGCAAATACCTATTCACAGAGCCGGACACTGGATTATTATCTTCAGCAAGGTTCAAACAACTGTCCACTGCTTAAGGATTATGCCAATCAGCTCCAATCAGGAAGCATTGATAGTCTTCTAGCCATAGGTGCTTATAAACCCCAGGTTAATTTAACCTCCCAGGCAATGTATGCACCCGCTGGAAACAATATCGGTTACGATGAAGCCATTACCAATGGAGGAAATTATGCAGCCGTTATTGGTGTGAAACAATCGCTTTTCAATGAAAAGATAAAATCGGCGCAATTGCAGAATATCCGCTTATTAAAACAATCCTTAGGGGTGAATAAGACGATTACCCTTACCGACCTGAAGAAGAGCATCACCTTTCAGTACATTACTGCCTATGCCGACTACGAAGAGCTGCAATTCAACCTGAAAATGACTGAAATGCTTGCTGAACAGCAGAAAGGAGTTAAATACCTTGTTGAAGCAGGAATATACCAGCAGATTGATTTTATGAACCTCGAAGTTTCCGGAAAAGCGCTGGAGATTACATACAAACAGGCATTTATTCAGTATAAGAACGATATTGCTTTACTAAACCTGGTTTCAGGAATCGTGGATACTTCAATGGTTAATCTTGAAAAACCTGCCCTGGAACTGACAAACCATTTCGATATTCTGCAATCACCTGCTATGCTTCAATCGGGGATCGACAGCCTGAAGAACAGTAATGCTAAAAGCCTGGTCGACCTGAATTACAAGCCCAAACTCGAGGCATTTGCCGATGCAGGATTTATGGCTATAAAACCTTTGAATGTGCCTCATAATTTCGGGACAAGTTTTGGCCTGAACCTTTCGATTCCGATCTACGACGGGCAACTTCGCATACAGGAATACAATAAAATTGAAATAGCCGAAAAATCGCGCACGCTGTTCCGCGATTTCTACACAAGTCAATACTGGCAGCAATGCAGGCAATTGAAGGAACAATTAAAACTTACCGGGGAACTGATTGCGGAAATCAACGCGCAGCTTTCGCAGCAGAATGAACTTATCGGGATGTATAAAGCGGAGATTGAAAAAGGCCTCGTAAGGTTTACTGACTTTCTGCTCGTTATCAATAATTATATTACTACGCAAAACAGCCTGGCGGTTGCTGAAATGAACCGGATGCAGCTCATTAACCAACTGAATTACCTCAAATGAAATAGCCATGATTGTAAAAAAACCAACCTGGAATGATATTATTCTTAATCATGGAATATTCCATGTGACCCGTAGAAATGAATAATAACACATGAAAAGATACCTTCTTCCCATTGCGACATTGCTGTTGCTTGTCTTTATGGGCTGTAATAACAGCAAGGAAGATACAGCCGCTTCCGATCCCGAAGTCAAGACGCCTGTTACTGTAACTTCTGTCGAACGAAGCAGCATCAGCGAAAACATCCGGCTTTCGGCAACTTCGTCCTACCTGAAAAAGAACCAGGTAAAGGCAAATGTTATAGGTTATATTGAAAAGTGTATTGCCCGCGTAGGGGAGTACGTTGAAGCAGGAAAACCATTATTTTTTCTCCGCACAAAGGAAGCTGAAGCGCTCCGTAAGTTTCACACAAACGATTCGTCATTCTATGTAAAGGGCTTAATAGTGATCAAGGCTCCTGAATCGGGTATCATTACCGAAGTGAATAAATATGTGAACGATTATGCCACCGATGGCGATGCCCTTGCTACGATAGCACAGCAGAACAGTTTTGCCTTCTTGCTGAACGTTCCTTATGAACTAAAAAAATATGCCGCGGTCGGTGCTGCCTGTATCGTCGTTTTGCCTGATTCAACAAGGCTTGGGGGGACAGTGATATCGCAGCTTTCTAATGTTGACCCCGTGTCGCAGACGCAACTTTGCGTAGTGAAAGTTTCCTTACGCCAGAATTTGCCGGAGAATCTTGTTGCTTCTGTATTCCTTGTAAAATCCACAAAACAAAATGCACAGATTATTGCTAAGGCTTGTGTGCTTGCCGACGAAACCATGGAAAATTTCTGGGTAATGAAACTCATCAATGACACTACTGCTGTAAAAGTTCCAGTAAAAAAAGGCATTTCTACTGATCTTAAAATTGAAATAACTTCTCCTGTTTTCAATCCCGGCGACCGCATTATTTATTCGGGGCAGTATGGTTTACCCGATACCGCCTTTGTACTTATCAACAAGTAAAGCAGGATGAACAATTTCTTTGTAACGCATAAGAACCCTGTATCCATTCTGCTTGCCATCATTATAATTGGCGGCTTGTTTACATATTCCCGGATGCAATCCTCCTTGTTCCCCGAAGTTACTTTTCCGAAAATCAAGGTGATTGCTGAAAACGGCCTTCAGCCTGTAAACAAAATGATGATCACGGTTACAAAACCGCTGGAAAACGCAATCAAGCGAGTGGCTTCGCTTAAGAATGTCCGCAGCATCACCAGCCGGGGAAGTTGTGAGATTTCTGCATTTATGGACTGGAGCGCCGATATTGATTTGAGTAAACAACAGATTGAATCATCGATAAACCAGGTAAAAGACGAACTCCCGCCTGGAACCCAGATTACGGTGGAAAAAATGAACCCTTCCATCCTCCCTATGGTGGGATATGTGATTGAAGCAAAAGGCCGGAGCAATATCGAGTTGAACCAGCTTGCCAACTATACCATCAAACCTTTTCTCTCGCAGGTGGAAGGCGTTTCGGAAGTACGGGTGATTGGAGGCAAGTTAAAAGAATACCAGGTAGAACTCAATGCGCAAAAGATGAGCGCGCTGGGAATTACACCGGCTATTATTGCAAATGCACTCAACCAGACAAATTTCCTTACAAGTAACGGTTATCTTACCGATTTCAACAGGCTGTACCTCACGGTTACCGATGCCGCGGTTGAAAACCTTGATCAACTTCAAAATCTTGTCATAAGCAACAGCAGTAAACGCGTCATTCTCCTGAAGGATATCGCCACTGTTAAAATCGCCGAGAAGGTTGAATATGTCCGCATCAATGCCGATGGTAAAGCAGCTCTGCTGGTGGCGGTTGTAAAACAACCGGATGCCAACCTTATCAGGCTTACCGACAACATTGAAACAAAAGTAAATGCGCTGAACAATGGGATATTACCTGCTGGTGTCATTCTGAAACCCTATTATGTGCAGGCCGATTTTGTAAACGATTCAATACGCAGCGTGAGCGACAGCCTTTGGCTTGGCTTATTACTGGCCATTATTGTAGCCATACTCTTCCTCCGTTCCGTAAAAGCCAGTGTTGTTATCCTGATTACGATTCCGATCACTATTTCCCTAACGCTGGTGATGATGCATGTGTTCGGCTACAATTTCAACATCATGACACTTGGTGCCATCGCCGCATCCATCGGGCTGATTATTGATGACGCAATTGTGGTTGTTGAGCAGATTCACCGAACGCACGAGGAACATCCCGAAACCCCGACGAAGGAATTGTTGTCAAAATCAATTAAGTTCCTTTTCCCGGCCATGCTGGGCTCTTCAATAAGTACGATCGTTATCTTTCTGCCATTTGCACTGCTTAGCGGCGTGGCCGGAGCCTATTTCCGGATTCTTGCCAATACGATGATGATTACATTGATTTGTTCTTTCATAATCACATGGATTGGCTTGCCGGTGATATACCTCCTTTTTTCCGGTAAGGACGGCATATTTAGACATCAGAAAGAAAAACAGATACATCAATCGGGCAGGTGGATTTCCTGGTTCATACAAAGGCCGCTGCTTAGCTTCCTGTTTATCGGTTTCCTGTTCGTTTCGGCCTTCTTTATTTCGCGGCAGCTCGAAACCGGTTTTCTTCCCGAAATGGATGAAGGTTCAATTGTTATGGATTATTTCTCACCACCCGGAACATCGCTACAGGAAACAGACCGTATGTTGCGCGAAGTGGAAAAATTATTTCCCTCAATACCCGAGATTGCTTCCTATTCGCGGCGAACCGGTACACAGATGGGTTTCTTTATCACTGAGCCCAATACCGGCGACTACCTTATTCAGCTTAAAAAAGACAGGAAACACAGTACAAACGAGGTTATCGATATCATAAGAAAGAAAGTCGAAGCAACGCAACCCGCGCTTCAGATCGATTT
>Ga0302293_10001852_pt1 | contig 10234 bp, 4 predicted proteins | sample III_Fen_N2_2_FD_198758 | JGI IMG/M metagenome (GOLD analysis project Ga0302293, IMG submission 198758) | Peat permafrost microbial communities from Stordalen Mire near Abisko, Sweden - III_Fen_N2_2 | ecosystem: Environmental > Terrestrial > Soil > Wetlands > Permafrost | place: Sweden: Abisko... | reverse complement strand
GTGCCCCAGGGATTGCCACCCCAGGTAAGGTCGTGCGCACCACCATGATACCGAATCGGAAGATAGGCGATGCCACCGTCGAACGTGAATCGTTTTAGGAACAACAACACCTTTTCTTGCTCCGTCAACACCTTGTTGTACGTTTTGGTCAACTGTTTCAACGCCTCGTCTTTTTGGTAACTCAACGCAGCCTGATTGCTCATCAGCTTGCTCTGCTCCAAAATGTTGTAATCTTTCCAATAACTCGAGTCGTAGGGTTGGGCTTCAATCGAAAGGATATCGTGGGAATCAAATTGCTGGCTGAACGGAATGGGGGAGACATCTTTGGTTTGAATGGAAGTGGTCACATATTCAACATCCTTGAAAATGCGTTTCTTGCTTGCCGTATTAAATCCGTTGGACTTATAATTGATGTATCCTAGATTGTAGGTACCATTTTGTTCGGTATACCCAATCTTGATGCTCGTCATGCCCGGAACGTAGTTCATATCAGGCATTTGCCCACCATTTAAGTTGCTAAACCCAGCCCGCCAAAAATCAAAACCCACAAAGGCATAATTGTCCCGGTCAATATACATTTTACCCTGATAACTGGAGTTGGGAAGCTTCTTGTTTTTAAACGACAACACGTAAATATTGCTCACACTGTCTCTTAAAGAACCTACCAATTCGATTTTCCAATTGGCGTATTCCGAAGGTTTTATAAAATCCCATCGGCTGAACACGATGTCCAGGTCATTTGGGAAATGCGGCCCACCATAAAACCAAACATCATTAATGCTGTCAATGCCTGGGAAAACATTCTTACGAGATTTTTCGACTCGAATTTGGCCGAAATTAATCGAGTTCTTGTACGAATTCTTGTATACATCCAATACGGCTTCGTTGAAATAAAGAAAGGTGCTGTCTTTCAACCGTTCCGTTTCCCTATAGAACCCTTCACACAAGGTAGGTCTCGTCGGATAATTCTGAGGGATGGCGTCCCATGCTTTCCGCAGAAACTCTTTGCAAAAGTCTTTTTGTGTCACCACCACTTCGGCCATCTGATAACTTTTAGGCTGAAGCTGGATGATGGCATTACCGCTCAACTCAGCGACATTGATTGTTTTGGAAGTATACCCCATGAAGGCAACACTCACTGTTTCATTGGCTGCCGATGCCGGGATCTGCAAAGTCCAATCCCCATCTCCATTGCTGGCTGTACCAATGCCCAATTTGTTGATACTCAGCGTTGCATATGCGAGAGGCTCTTTATTGGAAGCATCAATGATTCGACCGTGCAATGTTGCCTGTGCCATTGACAACAAAGAGTTGAAAAAAAGCAAACCGCAGAATAAGAGATGGTTCCAATTCATTTTCCTTGAATTTCATTTATTTTAAAAGGTAAAATCGAAAACAAAAATACACTTTAAAGTTTGAGTAGTTGGATTGACCGTCGAGAAAAATCCTTTTTTTAATTAATTAAGTATCTCAGAATATCTTGTTTCTATTTCGATACGAAACGTTCAAAGTCTGCTGCCATCCTGCTTTTTTGTTTTTGCCTGCTAACTAGTTACAATCAATCAGCTCCAGCATATGCATATCCGTTTGAATACAAGCAAACACACGGTACAATGTTGAAAATCTCACTCAAAGGAGTCGAATTGTTCAACTGGAAATGAATTTTGTAAGTTATGGGTTGTTTAGAAAAGCGACCTAATTGAAAGAGGGTGAGATCCCTTAAATTCTAGAGGGAAGCCAGATTCACCATAGCCATGCGCTCTTTCTCGGATAGTACTTTCAAAAGTTCGGAAGCTTCCAAGATGTAATTGATATCTTTGGTTTGGCTTACTTTCTCGAACAGATCAATGACGGTGCTCCAAAGAGAAGCGATTTCAACAAAGGCCTCATATCCTTCTCCAATTTTTTCCAGTTTCAGCAAAGCATAACTTTCTTTTAAAAAGTCGCGATACAAATTCCTGAAGATTGCTCCGCCAGTTCCTGCTTTTTCCATCATTCTGGCTGTCGTTCTGAAATCATGCTCGACGTCCTTGCTGGTTTTAAACCATTTTATGATTTCTGAACCTGTCTTATGGATGCCTTTGTATCCGATATTGGAAATGGGCGGGTTGATGTGAAGGGTTGCATTGTTCCTAATGGCATTTATAATCACTGAATCCAGTTGGAACGATTCATTTGTCTTTTGGAGAGTATAATATAAGTTCTTTGAAGACATCGATCCTTTTTCCGCTCTTGCCAAAGCCAAGCTTTTCAAGGAGGTTTTCACCTTACCACCTTGTTGGTTCGTGTCCACCAAGTAAGCATACTCGTCGTCGTAACCATATATTGCCGTATAATGACCTGCAAAATGGAAGGGCTTTGTAAAATATTCCAAATGAAAACAATCCAATTTGAGCCCAACGAGTTGGCCTTTGTCTATCAATGCTTTTACATTATCCCAAGCTTTTTGGCTTGAAGCAGTTTCTTTGACAGACAATTCGAGTTTTAGGTTCTTGGAAATGTTTTCAGTAAGCGCATCCGGTTTTACCCTGCCACCAATAAAAGGTAGGCCCATGGTTTTCATACTCCAATAGATGTATCCTAAACCTTCCCCAATACCAAAGAGCATGGGTTCGGACATCTCAATGCCAAGTTGCAGGAGCAATGTTCCTGTCGCTGTTGTTTCGCAATGTTGGCCGTTATAGGGCACTATTTTTCCCAATATCATCGTGATGACCTTATGAGTTAATAAACGTAAGGTGAATTTACATTTTATCTATTTTTCCCAACTACCGCAATCAATGATGTACATGGTTGATTGCTTATCACTTATTCTCTCATCGTATCGGTAGTCATATCCACCAACCCCGGCACAAAGAATGGCCAATCTTGACTTATCCAAAAGGCAGATCTTAACTCCCCAAGTTGCTGTAAGTTCCTTGGATTCAGTCCAGATTCTGCGGAAAGTCATCCCATTCCAGGTGGCACTAATAAATGTAGGAAAACCTGAAACGCCATTGTGACTGAAATAAAGGCAATATAGGGGGTGATCGTCGTTTGGTTTGAAATAATCTCCCTGTATGTAAACGATTCCACTTCCACTGTTGCGGTCTGCAATAATCTCACCTTTATCCAACATGAATTTATTCTTATCTGTTCTGTTTACTCGAAATGTTCCCATTTCTTCTCCATTATCTGAACCAAATAAAATACATTCCGGCAAAACATGTATTCCAACAAATTGTTTGTTTCCACGTATTCCTTTTAAATCGGAGTCCTTTAATTTATAGGGAGTCCATGTTGGTTTTGGTGATCGCCAATCATCAGAATACCATATAGATGAATATGGGCCGTTTTCGTAAATGTCATCTCGCGACACATCTCCTTGAACCACCCAAATCCTATCCCAATAAGGATCATAAGCTGACCCATGGACATGATTTCCATTTCTAGTAGCATCATTTGGTACAGCCGTTTCCCATTTTATGGGCGGATTTATTAAAAATGTCGAGTCTGTTTCTCCTATGGCTGAATCATCAAACATCTTATAAATACACCTGAAAGTTTCGCCACAATTCTCGGATACCCAAACTCTTCCTGCAGTACCTTGCAAGCCATAATCATTGATTACGACAATATCTCCAGATTGAGAATATCCCCAGCTTGAATACCATGAAGATGGCTTTGAAGTATATCTCGAAGGCATCTCAATGGCAACCTTCGCCTCTTGATTTTCCAGATTGTATTTGAGGACGATGCAACGATAATAGTTTTTATCAAACTTCGCAATGGTCCAAAGAAATGCAATCTTATCTGTATACCATTCCATTCGCTGAATGGAAACAATGGTATATTTCCCGATTGGTAATTTGAATATGTTATAGATGTCCTTATCAGTAACAGAAGTGAGTGAATCAGCGTTCACTTTAAAAAGTATATTTTTTTTACTTGCAAAAACATTTCCATCTTTTGCTTCCAACAATGTCAGATTATCTACTCCATATTGAACCTTAACCAAGGCTTTTTCAGTGTATGGTTTAATTAACTTTCTATCCGATCCACCTATTAAATCGAATCCATTATAAGGTGACTGATTTACAGGAGATTGCCAATTGTAAGCTATGTCTCTGTTGCTAACTCTGTCAAACTGGTAAGCTCCAATTGAAAAAGTGTCGTTTACAGCTTGTTGAGAAGCCGATATTATTGAAGGGATGTTTCTATAACTTTTAATTTTTTCAGGACAGATACCTGTGTTTTTGTAGGTTGCCACCATCCCTGAAGTTCCATCCATGTATCCATTCAATGGGACCAAAGTCTGTTGATAGAGTTGCTCCAAATCTACGAGCACCCAGCCACATTCAAATTCAGAAGGGACAAAGCTATCGAAATCAGGATTGAATTTACCCCAATGGTATAAGGGCAACCATTTTAAACCTACGGCTGTTTCTTTGGAATCAAGTTCTGGTATTTTCCCGTAGAATCGAGCGATGTCCGTTTTTGTGCCGTATTTATCGATGTCGGTGAATCTAATATACTTATTGCTTTCATTAACATTGAAACCCGATAGCAATAAATTACACTGCTTACTATGATTGGATAGTAATATGTATTTAACTGCATTTATGAATTCATACCTGTATCGTTTTGCAACTCCATAGGTCGTTTCATCATTAAGTGCAGTATTTACATAAATGGAATTGTTGTAAAGACTGTCATAGCTGATTGCCAGAGACTCATCAGGCGATTGTAAGTTTGTAAATGAGATACTATCAATTGTATTGACCAAATAGTCGTTACTTGTGCTGTCTTTATATTTTACATAGAGTACTTTTTGTTCATTCTTTACAAGTAGCCTTATTCGTTCAATCTTATTTTCTTGCAGCCTATCAGGTTGCAATCCTTTCTTATAAACGCACATTGTTTGAGCGCTTACAAGAAAGGATGTCAAAAATAAAACTGCGATGATTGTATAAATTCTTTTCATCTTGTATTTGAACCTTCTTGTAAAAATGTTACTTCTTATTAATAATCTGACATTAAGTAGGTTTCATCTAAACGTTGGTTCAGTAAATTTACATAAACCTCATAAACGTATATTCCGGCTTTGTAAAGACATAACAATTGGTTGAGATAATTTCTAATTTGTGAAATAAAAATAATTTGCCGAATCTGTTTTCCTATAAATGGCTAAGACATAAAATAATATCAAAAATAAATCTGGTCCCAAAAATATATAATATTTTGTTAAGAACTATTTTTATTATGAATATTCCCACTGTTATTAAAAAAAACCTGACCGAAATGAATCAATCAGGTTTTAATCGTCTTCGTACCCGAACTCGGACACGAATTACTGCATATTGCTGCTTTTATTTGCTTTGTAATTATTGTCAATTAAGTAGTAAAACAGATATATATGTATAAATTGGATGCATTGATCAAAAATAGAAAGCAGGAAATGTTTCAGTAAAAGTTTCAGTAGAACTATGTTTTTATAATTATATATAGAGAACTGGTGAATTAGTAGGTACAAATACAAACCATATGCCGGGAATTACATTCAATTTTGAATTAGATAGCAAGCCCACTAAGAATGGGATAGATCAACAGAAACCAAGCACACCAAATGGATTGAAACACTCAAAGATGAACTTGATAAAGTTAAAGACATCTATAAGGATTAAAAATCTATTGGACAAGGAAATCTGAAGCGGCTATTGGTGACACTCAGAAGTAATGAAATTTAAGAATCCTTTATTTAATATGCGGAAAATCGTTCACAGCAAATCTACAATGAAGGAGGAATCCGAAACTATAAAAAATACAATGGTTTTGTAAATAAGTTGAAGTCTTTTATTGGAGAAGAGAAAGACCTTTTATTTGCTGAGATTACTCCTTCGATTATAACTAAGTTTGAGGCACACCTCTATACTTTAAGTAATGAAAGGGATTCAGCGAAGAACCTTCATCCGAACCATATTGAGGTCCTAATGAGTCTCTTTAAAAGGATCATAAATCGCACAATTACAATTGATTATAAGCTTAGACAAGAATATGGCAGGAATTAGAGCGGGTGATTTTATTCAACTCCGTTGGGGTAACAAAACTGATGATAATCTGTTTTTTTTAGAATGGATTTAAAGAAATTGTTATTATTTAGGCACCTTGTCAATGATGAGTTCCTTTTCTGACTGTTTATGTCGGTTTGTGAGGTTGATTATTTTTTTTCCAATTTCAAATATTGAAAGGCAAATGGCCCAGGCGGCTAATGGTAAAGTCCAATCTAAAGCATTTAAGGTTGAGGTATGAAAATAAAGATTGAAAGTTGGTATGTATACAATAAGCAAGATACAAAAAATAGAGGCGGCAAATGCCAGTAGTAGATTTCTGTTCGAAAACAAGTATTTTCCTAAAGCATTTCCATAGGTTCGTCTTGAAAGGATATTGGCATATTGGCTGAAGATTATTGAAACAAATGTAATCGTGATCGCTCTTTCGTAATGGTTAGACCTATCGGGGATGATGAAAAATGAAATGAGAAAAGCACCATAGGCAACAAGCCCTATGACGATACCTGAAAAAGCAATTCCTATCATCGCCTTTTTGGTAAGTATTTTGTCTTTAGGATTTCGCGGAGGATTTTCCATGATGCTTTTTTCAGGTGGGTCGTAGGTAAGCATAATAAGTGGAATCATTTCACCAACAATATCGATCAATAAAATTTGTATCGCCAATATTGGAGTTGCTATTCCCATAAATACACCGACAAACCCGATCAGCACACAAGTGAGTTCGGCCACATTGGATACAAGATTTATTTTGATTGTCTTTTCAAGGTTCCTGAAAATGGTCCTTCCTTCTTTTACGGCAACAACAATGGTCGAAAAATTATCATTCAACAAGATCATATTGGCGGCTTCCTGTGCCACTTTAGAGCCATTTTTCCCCATCGCAATTCCAATATCGGCCCTCTTTAAGCTCAATGTATCGTTTACACCATCACCGGTTACTGCAACAATTTCCCCCTGTTTCATCAGTAAATCAACGATGCGGAATTTATCATCGGGCGATACCCTTGAAAATATTAATGCTCTGTTTTGAAAAACCTTTTTTAGTTGTTTGTCTGTCATCTTTGGCAAATCAGCACCCTTGATCACAACCGGATATTCATCCCCCTCGTTCATCAATCCGATGTTTTTTGAAATAGCGTTTGCTGTTACGTCATTGTCGCCTGTTATCATGAACACTTTCAAGTGAGCCTTGAAAACAGAAGCAATAGCAGCTTTAACTTCCTTGTGGGGTGGATCAAGCATGGTAACAAATCCGGCAAAAGTTAAATCCTTTTCAGCATCTTCAACCGAATAATCCTTTTTAGTTTCGAGGTCTTTGTAGGCAATCGCAATAACACGTAGTGCTTGTTCGGAAAAAGTTGCCACCATCGACAGGATTTCCTTCTTTTGTGCCTTTGTCAGTTCACTTACTTTACCATTTGAAATAGTTTTTGTTGAAACTTCCAGAATCGACTCTATCGAACCTTTCACAAAAGAAATAACCTTGTGTTTGTGTTTCCGGATGATTGTCGCCCTTTTACGAAAAGAATCGAAAGCAAATGCTTTTACCAACGTATAATCTTTTTCAATTCCTTCCAACTTAAATCCTGCCTTCATTACCAGTGTTGAGAACGAAGTCTCAGTTGGGTCGCCAATAGAATACCATGAATGATGATTTTTATCAGGAGGACTAACTTTACCTTTGGATGAAAGAAATCCGGAAAGAAAAAATATCTTCAAGTCACCCAGCGAATCTTTTTTCAAAACTTTATTTTGATCATCCGTTATATCGCCAACAGGTTCGTAACCCAATCCGGAAACAGAAAAGGTTTTCCCGTCGAAATAACACCCGGTTATGGTCATTTCGTTTTTTGTAATGGTCCCTGTTTTGTCTGAAGCAATAACAGTAGCCGAACCTAATGTTTGAGCAGCAGCAATATTCTTCACAATGGCCTTTCGTTTAGACAATCGTCCAACTGCAAGGGCAAGAGCCATCGAAATCTGTGCAGGCAAACCTTCTGGCACCATTGCAGCAGCAACACTTACTGAAAAAACAAGTGCCAATGCTATTGAATCTTTCATGAACAACCGTGTTGCAAAAAGAACGGCAGCTATGATTAAAGTTATATATGTTAGTTTTTTGGCTACATCAGCAATTTCAATTTGAACCGGTGCTTTGGCAACTTTGATTTTTTGAGAGTTTGTGCTGATTTTACCAATCTCCGTTTGTATTCCGGTTGCATAAACAATGCCGGTTGCATCGCCTCGCGCAACTGTAGTTCCCATGTAAACACAGTTTTTTATTTCATTAAAAGGCAGGGATTTGTCGGTAATAAATAGAGGGTCCTTGTTGGCAGGTAGCGATTCGCCTGTAAGTATGAATTCATTTGCTGAATATTCATTCGATTCAATCAGGCGAATGTCGGCTGGAATGCCATCGCCTTCAGCTAATTTTACAATATCGCCCGGAACAAGATTGTCGACTGGAATTTCAATGATCTTTCCGCTCCTTATTACATTGCAATTATCAACAACCAAACTCTTTAGCGAAGCAAGAATATTTCCCGATTTCCATTCCTCGTAGAAGCCAATAATGGCATTTAGTATAACTATAGCGATCAGGATAGATCCATCACGAAACTGACCTAAATAAAACGACACTGCAGATGCAACAATCAAAATGGAAACAAGCGGGCTAATGAACTGACGGAAAATAATTTTAAAAACCCCAATTGAATTAGTTGCTTTCAACACATTGCTACCATACTTTTGCCTTGCCAAAGTAATTTTGCGTTCATCAAGACCATTTTTAATATTACTATTAAATTCTTTTATGACTGTCTCAATATTTTCTTTGTAAAATTCCATAATTTGAAATACTTTATATGATGTGCTTGAACTCCATCTTAGGCGATTCTAAAATAGCCCACTAGGCAGCAATGCAACGGTCTGACAAAATGGGAAGGTTTGGTGATGCCATCTCCCGTTGGAGTGCCAATGGACATAGATGCGTAACCTTCACCCCATCCCAGTCCATAAAGGGTAGCAGCGTTTTTGACGTAGACAGAGCATTGCATTCGCCTCCCCATACGAGTCAGATTCCCGATGTTGGTCGAATACATAGCGGCGGAATGATGGTTGTGAGCTTCGGCCTGATAGGCCAATTCAATGGCAGATTCAACGTCCTTAGTGAAGGTGACCGGCAGAACCGGCATGAGCTGTTCTGTCATGACGAAAGAGTGGTCATTAGGCACCACGCCCCATAAAAGGCGTGTGGTGGAAGGCACATCTAAACCGATTCCTTTTGCAATGATTGATGCATCCCTGCCCACAAAGTCGCGGTTTACAATCGTATTGTTGGATCCATTGTCTCCCTCCTTAAAGACGAGTTTGGCTAAGTCATCCATTTGAGATTCTGAAAGCTCGTAAGCACGCGAATCCTCACGCATACATTGCATGAACCGGATCTTAGCTGCTTCTACCACGATGACTTCTTTTTCAGCGATGCACAATACATTATTGTCAAAACTTGCGCCTAAAATGATGTCCTCAACGCAATTGGGAAAGATGGCAGTCTCATCCACAACTACCGGGGGATTGCCTGGTCCGGCGGCAATAGTCTTGCATATCTTACCTGTCGATAGAGCCACTTTCACAATAGCAGAGCCTCCGGTCACTATGTTAAGGCTAATATCAGGGTGAGACAAAAGGGACTTGGTCGCCTCCTGAGAAATTGGAGCTATTGTGGTAATTAAGCCAGCGGGGGCTCCAGCTGATATTGCCGCTAAAGATAAGGCACGAATAACGTCTTGGCAGACCTTGGCAGCAGCGGGATGTGGGGCGAAAACCACAGAATTTCCTGCAGCCAATATGCCGATGGTATTGGAAATGATGGTTGCTGCTGGATTATTTGAGGGCGTGACAGCAGCGACAACGCCGAAAGGGGCATATTCCACCAAGGTCAAGCCTTTGTCGCCGGTGAATGCCAACGAATGTAAATCTTCCACCCCAGGTGTGCGTTTGGCGCAAAGGATGTTCTTTTGCGTTTTATCCTCGGCGCGGCCCATCTTCGTTTCCTCGACTGCCATATGCCCCCAGCGTTCTGCGTTGTCGATTGAGGCTTTGCGAATGGCTTTGATGACTGCCCGGCGCAATTCAAGCCCCTGCTCATTAAATACCAACTGCGCATTAGCCGCAGTGGAGAC
>Ga0302293_10001849_pt1 | contig 10244 bp, 3 predicted proteins | sample III_Fen_N2_2_FD_198758 | JGI IMG/M metagenome (GOLD analysis project Ga0302293, IMG submission 198758) | Peat permafrost microbial communities from Stordalen Mire near Abisko, Sweden - III_Fen_N2_2 | ecosystem: Environmental > Terrestrial > Soil > Wetlands > Permafrost | place: Sweden: Abisko... | reverse complement strand
GAGTGGAACGCCGATTGCCTTAGAGACAAAAGGCACCGTGCGCGATGCGCGTGGGTTCACTTCAAGGATGTACACCACATCATTTTGCACTGCGAACTGAATGTTCATGAGGCCAATCACCTTGAGTGCATAGGCGAGCTTCTTCGCTTGCACCTTCACTTCTTCGATGACATCGCCGCTGATGCTGATGGGCGGAAGTGAGCAAGCTGAGTCGCCAGAATGGATGCCGGCTTCTTCGATATGCTGCATGATGCCTGCAACCACCACATCGGTGCCGTCGCAAATGCAATCCACATCCATTTCCACAGCATCTTGCAAGAACTTGTCGACGAGCACTGGACGCTCGTTAGAAGCCTGCACAGCTTCGACCATGTAGCGGCGCAGTTCTTGTTCAGACTGCACAATCATCATGGCGCGGCCACCGAGCACAAAGCTTGGGCGCACAAGGATTGGATAACCAATGCCTTCGGCGATCTTCACAGCCTCTTCCGTGGAGCGGGCAAGGCCGTTCTGCGGTTGGCGAAGTCCGAGTCGCGTTAAAAGGTTCGCGAACAATTCACGGTCTTCTGCGAGGTCGATGCTGCTTGGGCTTGTGCCAATAATCTTTGCGCCAGCTTCTTCAAGGGCCTTCGCAAGCTTCAGAGGAGTTTGCCCACCGAATTGCAAAATCACACCATCAGGTTTTTCATGGTCTATAATGGCAAGCACATCTTCGCGAGTGAGCGGTTCAAAATAGAGCTTGTCGGAAGTATCATAATCTGTCGAAACCGTTTCGGGATTCGAGTTGATCATGATGGACTCCCAACCTTCTTCTTGCAAGGCATAGGAGGCATGCACGCAGCAATAGTCGAACTCAATCCCCTGACCAATGCGGTTTGGGCCACCACCCAAGATCACCACTTTTTTGCGGTCGGTGCGCACAGATTCGTTCTCTTCTTCGAAGGTCGAATAATGGTAAGGGGTCTTCGCTTCAAATTCTGCAGCACAGGTGTCGACAGTCTTAAATACGGCCTTGATTCCGAGGGATTTGCGATGAGCTTCCACAGCCTTTTCGCCTGCGCCCGTAAGGAATCCGAGCTGTACATCAGAATAACCGTGCGTCTTTGCCGTGCGCAAAATATCGGTCGGAATGGACTCAAGTTTTTTGCCAGTAAGGTGAGCTTTCTCGAAATTCACTAGGTCTGCAATGTGGTTCAAGAACCAAGGATCGATGCCGGTGATGTCATACAATTTCTCGATCGACCAGCCAAACTCAAGTGCAGCCTTGATGTAGAACAAGCGATCTGCAGCAGGGCGCTTCTTGTCGATGATTTTCAAAATCTCATCTTCAGCAATCTTCAACTTGCCATCGGAGCCGAGGCCTGCGCGGCCATTTTCCATGGAACGCAAAGCCTTTTGTAACGACTCTTTAAAGGTACGGCCAATGGCCATCGCTTCGCCTACGGACTTCATCTGTGTGCCCAACACGTTTTCTGCTTGGGGGAACTTCTCGAAGGTAAAGCGTGGAACCTTGGTCACCACGTAGTCTATGCTTGGCTCAAAGCAAGCAGGCGTCTCTTTGGTGATGTCGTTCAAAAGCTCATCGAGGGTGTAGCCGATAGCGAGCTTTGCGGCAAACTTTGCGATAGGGAATCCGGTGGCCTTGGAGGCGAGCGCAGACGAGCGTGACACGCGTGGATTCATTTCGATGATGACCATGCGGCCGTCATCTGGGTTGATTGCGAACTGTACATTCGATCCACCAGTTTCCACACCGATCTCACGAATCACCGCGATCGATGCATCGCGCATCACCTGGTATTCCTTGTCTGTCAAGGTCTGCGCAGGAGCGACGGTAATAGAGTCACCCGTGTGAATGCCCATTGCATCTAAATTTTCGATGGAGCAAATAATCACGACGTTGTCTTTTTTGTCGCGCATCACTTCCATTTCAAATTCTTTCCAACCCACGATGGATTCTTCCACGAGAATTTCAGAAGTAGGGGAAAGGGTTAAACCGCGCTCAGCGATTTCCAAGAAGTCTTCTTCGCTATAAGCAAAGCCACCACCCGCGCCACCCAGCGTGTAAGCGGGGCGAATCACTGCAGGCAGGCCAATGATCTTGAGTGCGGCCTTCGCTTGTTCAAGGGTGTGTGCCACTTCGGACTTAGCGCTCGCGAGGCCAATCTTATTCATGGCAGCGCGGAACTCTTCGCGACTTTCGGCCTTGCGAATCGCTTCGACTTTGGCGCCAATCATTTCCACATTGTATTTTGCAAGAATGCCCATTTCGTGGAGGGCGAGTGCGCAGTTGAGACCCGTTTGGCCGCCAAGCGTTGGTAGCACAGCGTCGGGACGCTCTTTCTCAATAATCTTTGCAACAACTTCAGGCGTAATTGGCTCAATGTAGACCGCATCTGCAGTCTCTGGATCCGTCATGATGGTCGCTGGATTTGAATTCACCAGCACCACTTGGTAGCCTTCTTCGCGGATGGCCTTGCAGGCCTGAGTTCCGGAGTAGTCGAATTCGCAAGCTTGCCCAATCACGATAGGGCCGCTGCCGATGATCAAAATTTTCTTAATGTCTTCTCTTTTAGGCATTCTAAGTCCTTATACTTCGAGCCAAATTTGGCAAAAGTTAGAAACCGAATGCCGAAATCCTACCCCTCCGCGATAACTTTCGGTAAGACATTGATTTGTAATACGATACATGGAGTCTGGCAAATCATTTCGGCGTCGATGGAAAATCATCGCTCGTGTAGAACTTTGAACTTTACACTTTACTCTTTACACTCTTTGCGGACAGTCAAGGATGGGCGGCTTTCGCAATCGTTACCTATTTCAAAACCGCAGAGACTAAGTTCGTGCCGCTCGCAGCATAGAGCGTTGCGCCATCAATGTCCACCCAAGCCCCATTATGGCTAGGATTAAGGCTCAAGGTGAAACAAGTCGAACCATCGAATGCAGTCCAACCAATACCGCTGCTTGCAGCCCAAGCGATCTGCGAAGTTCCTGCGGAGAAAGAATCGAAATTAGCGTAGGCAGCGACGCTGGTGGGCAATGTCTTTTGCGTGGTCTTGTTGCCCAATGTCTGTGAATGAATCGCACCCCAATCTTCCCAGAACACGTTGGTGGAAGTAACCACAATCTTGCCCAAGAAATCAGCAGTAGCCGTTTCTGCAACTGGCGTTCCACCCGTTGTTGGAATTTTCATCACTTGGCTTAAACCAAAGTCGCTGTAATAAAGCAGTGAACCTTGCAACTGCATATCATCGATTACGCCCTTTGTTTTTACCAACGTATCAGCTACGCCAGTCGCTAGCGTTACGTGCACAATCGCATGAAGGGTATCCAATGCAAAATACAGGTTCGCATTATCGACGGCAAAAGAACGAACCACGGTGCCTGCATTGAACAGTGTGTCAACCTTGGCAGGAGCCGTTGCATTCAGAGCAATGCGATAAAATTTTGTTCCGTAGAGCCACACGAGATCCGTGGAATTTTTCTGTAGATTAAGCACGCTTGTTCCATTCGCTGGGATTGGTAGTCCAAGCACAAGAGTGTCAATTTTATTCGTACTAGAATCAATCGCAAACAGCATGTTATCGGAACGCACAAAAATGCGGGCACCTGTGGCGAGCACGCCATTAACAGTTGAGCCCAATGCTTGCGAAGGCCAGTTGGTGTTGCTCAGCAGCACCTTGGTGTTGTTGACTTGCGTACAAGACGTCGCCATGCTTGTTGAAGATTGCGAGCTGTTCGACGAGCTATTGGTACTTGCATTGACGCTCGAAGAAAGTTGCGCAGAACTTGAGTTCGTGGGCGCTATGGAGTTCGAAGATCCACACGCGACGAACAGCAAGGAGGCAAGGCAAAGGATGAAAATGTTTTTCATGAGCAGAAGATATATGCAAAGTTCACGTTCACCAAAGAGCTTTGTGAGGAGTATCACTGAAAGGCCGTGGAGAGTGTAAAATTGCGACATTTAACCCAATACGAATACAGAATGCAAGTGGAGAACTGTCACATCTAATCCATCCGACTCATGTGGTTACGCATGGTTAGTGGAGAGTGGAAAATTGCAACGTCTAATCCTAAGAAGGGTCGCAACTCTCCACTACCGAACTATCGAACTCTCCACTCATTTCCCTTTCACCAGCATCATCACCACCCAGCGGTTATCGCCAAGGCTTAATTTCATTGGTCTAGCAAGCACCGCACCGAGAGCCCGTAGGAGTCGTCATTCTCCTGCGGCTTTAGGTATGCGGCAGAATAATTGATCAACATACTATACGAGATTTTTGAGGCCCCTGAGTATTCCCCTGTGATGGTAGAAGTCCACCAGTAGCCAAGAGTATCGACATATCGATACATCGACTCTCGAAAGCTTCCGCCAGGCAAAGCAGAGAATCCAAAGGCATCGGCGACGCCATTGCCTGCATATTGTTCGGCACAGGAAAGCCACCCTGTTGTCGCCTTCAGGTGATATCCGGCCACCATCATGTAACTGGTAGAAATGCTGATTTTCGGTTGTGCATTTTCGCCGACATATAAGCCTAAGGTTTTCCACTCGGCATATTCCGGCAAATGCCAACCCGTAGGGCATACCGTTAGTGCCGTTGCTTTATTGTAGAGGCGACCATAACGACCGCTAGGCCAGGGTTGACCACTAGGCCAGCTTCCTGTTCCATCCAAGGTATCGTAATTCAAATTCCTTGCCATCCACGTTTGCGTGCCAATCGTGATGACATCATAATCCTGCATATCGCGGGAATCATACAATTCGTTTACGCCAAAGCCCTGATACGCCGAAGTGTAATTGCTATTGCCCGTTGATGCCATGATATAGCAACGTCCCTTGGTGCCACTCAATACAATGGAGTCCGCACTTGGTGCTGTGCCTTTCTTATACGTGCAAACATCTGGATTCAGCGAGCTGTAGCTTACCGGGATTGCAGGACTTGCAGAGACTTCAAGTGCGGGGGCAAAGGCAAGGCCTGTTTTGGTCATCTTCATAACAGGCGGTGCACTGATAAAGACCAATGGCGCAGGAGTAATTGTGGCCATCAAAGGAATGTCGGTCAAGGAATAGTTCCCCGCAGAGGCTCCCGCAAGATGAGCCCCCACCATCATCACGAGCTTTCCTGCCGCGGCGTTCATGTCGGCAAAATGAGAAATTCCCATCACAAAGGATACCGAATCTGAATCGAGCACTCCTGTCAAAGATGCCGTGCCCGTAACGATTGCCGCCGTTGTTCCATCGAACACCTTGTCCTTTGCGGTTAAGCCACTCACGGAGACACTCTTGGGTGAAATCGTTAAACTCGCCTCTGTAAAGGAAACGCGGTAGTTTGCGTTTGCGCTCAGCGAACCCTGCCGAATCGCATACGTTCCCACAGAAGTGCCCGCATTGCGAAGCAAGCGCCCTGTTAAGGCATCTCCGTTCAGTAATCCCGATACCGTATAGGTCAGCAAGGGGTCACTATCCCCATAGGTCTTGCTCTTTGCATCCGCAACGATCTGGATTATTTTCGGAGAGACTAGAGCGATAATCCCTGGATTGATCAACTCATAATTTCCCGCAGTAGTACCCGTTAAACTTACTCCCGTAACGACTTTTCCGGTGCCCACATTTGCGTTGGCAAAATTTGCGGCACTCACCACAAGGTTCACATCATCGCCTGCAACCACACCCACAAGCGTCGCACCCGTAATGGTTGCTGTCGTTGTGCCATCGTAAACCTTATCGGCATTTGCATTCGCAATGGTCAGCCCTTTGGGAGCTACCGTAAAACTTTGCGTTGCATCGGTTGCATGGTAAATCGAATCTCCCGCTTGGCTTGCCACCAGAGAACAAACCCCCGCACGGACAATAGTGACACTGGAATCCGCTACTGTGCATACGTTTTTCGTTATTGATGCATACGCGACCGCAAGCCCAGAACTCGCCTGCGCATGAATGGTGAACAGCGCATCACCATAGGTTTTATCGGCTAACACTGGAAATGCAATGGTCTGCAGACGGCTTGCGAGCACAAGATATACAGAGTCCGTTGGGCTTTTGAGGCTTATGGAATAAGACTTGCCAGCCCCTGCCAAGGAATCAGAACCCACATGCAGCCAGGTCGGCAGCCATATGCTTGCATCATAGAAATAGTTCACCTGAAACACGGTGCCTGGTAGCACATAGATGGGAGCCGTATTGAGAACAACGCCCACATGATTAGGCTTGATCATGGGCAATACCTTCGCCACGATAATGTCGCTCAGAGTTCCCGCAGTAAGCGATGTGAGTTCCATGCGCCCAACCTCAGACCCTTGGTAACTCACGATCAGCGAGTCAGGATCGCCCTCGGCCTTCGCGAGAACATTGGTCGACCGCTCAAGCTCTGAAGTTCCTGCAGTACAATTATTTCCAGTACACACGAGTCGAAAGCTTTTCCCTTGCCCCACAGCCTGCACCCGCACGATCCAAGCTCCCGTAGGAACCTCGCCCAGGCTAACTTCATGCGTGCCTGCTCTCATGTTTCCAGCAAACGCGAAGCGCAATAATCGCCCCGTCAAATTATAGATGCGCACATCCACGAGCCCTGGCTGGGCAAGGTTGAGTTGCACCGCACCGTGCTGCATCATAATAGATTCGCTAGACAAAGTGCTTGCACGTAAGCTTGTCGTAGTCTCTTGGACGATGCTCCAATTTCCACTTGCATCCGTTATCGCACTAAGGCTCGCATCCTTGATGGAAAGCGTCACACCAGCCATGCCTATTCCAGAAGCATCGGTCACCTTGCCAGAGAGCTTAACCTCGACATCCGTGGCCGCAAAGAGGGCGCTTGAAAGGAGAACAAGACTCAGAATTGTGGATCGCATATTCGTTCCTCGCTGCAAATTCAAAACAACCTTCGATACCTGAGAACTCAAACTCATATTGTGTCCTTGACACAGCGTACAGAAAAAGCCACACCCGCAAGGAGGTTTGGAGGATTGAAGTTCGTATCATTCACGTTGTTGAGCCCAAAAGCTCCTGAAGTTGCCACTGGAGCTGTACTTGCAACGCCTGTATTCCACCAGCTAGCTCCATCACCAGGATAAACCCCACTCCCAATTCCAGCTTCAGTGCGAGCAACTCCATGCCCATCTCCCGTAATAAATCCAGCACCACCAGGCAAGGCCGCAAAACCGAAATAGTCGCTTCCGTTGCCATTCAGTCCACTATTTACCGAGGAAATAGATTCCCAACCTGTTCTTGCACTAAGCGCAAACACTCTTCCACCAGTCAGGCGATCCGCAATTGCATACAAAGTATCCCATTCCGCACCTGTCGGCAAATGCCAGTCAGAAGGGCAAACGTTCATTGCTACGCTGTTAAGGTATAGACGACCGTATATACCATTGGGAATACTCCCCACCTCATTCAAGGTATCATAGTCCAAGTTCTTTGCCATCCACACTTGTCTGCCGATGGTCACTGCTGGGTATATCTTATTGTCGCGTGCATCGGAAAATTCATTTACACCAAAGCTCTGCGTGGCAATGGCATAGTTCCCTGTTGGGCTTTGGGCCTGGATGACACAAGGCCCCATTGGAGGCCTGACACCTGAAGGAAAGTCGTTGCGGTATGTCGTCGAACGATCCACTTGCACAAATGAAATGGTGTCTTTTCCTGTGGTGCTCTGATACGAACACACACTTGGTGTGAGTGAAGTATAGATGACATCCACCGCAGGGCTAACGGTGAAAGAGGGTGCAAAGGTATGCACAACGCCATCGGACATTTGCATCTTGGGAATCGGATTGGTGAAACTCAACGCAATGGGGGTAATGCTGCCGGTAAGTCCGCTAATTTCGGCCAACGAATAGTTACCCGCCGTTTTCCCGGTAAGGGTAGAACCGGTGACGACAATCGGTTTGTCTGCGCCTATTTTCGTATCGAGGAAAGACGCAGAGCCAACCACAACACCCACATCATCACCAGCCACTACGCCGTTTAGAATAGCGGAATAACGGTATATGATCGCATAGGTGGTTCCATCATATTCCCGCGTTTGTTTATTGAGAATTCCTGTTACCGTCAAGACCTTGGGAGTGATCTGTAAATTTTCACTGACAAAGGAGATGCGGTAGTTTGCATTAGCCGCAAGCGAACCTTGTCGAATCGCATGAGTGCCTGCGGAGACTCCAGTATCGCGAGCCAAGTTTCCCGTCAAGGTGTCGCCATCCAACAAGCCCTTGGCGGTGTAGGTGAAAGCAGGATCTTGCTCTCCATAGACCTTGGCTTTTGCGTCTGCAACAACGGTGACCGTCTTTGGAATGATCGAAGCCGTAAGCCCCGTGATCTCTGCCAAGGAATAACAGCCTGCCGAAGTGCCCGTAAGCTTTGCGCCAAGCACCGAGATCACCTTGTTCGTTTGGGCACTCGCGTCTGCAAAAAGCACTCCGCCAATGTTCAGGTGGACATCATCACCAGCGACCACGCCACCAAGCTCTGCATCCGAAACCGCCGCATACACAGTGCCATCATAGATCTTATTCGCCTGTACATTTTCCACGGTCAAAATCTTTTTCGTTACCGTAAAGCTCTGCACTACTGATGAAGCGGCACTATGGCTCTCATCGCCCGCTTGACTGGCTTCCATGGAACAGGTTCCCACGCCCACCAAGGTCACGATGTCGTCATCAATCGTGCATACGTTTTTTGTCTTTGATGCATACGAAACAGCAAGGCCCGCAGTGGATGTGGCATTGAGCGCAAAGTCCTCATCACCATATGTTTTGTCAGCAAGCGTAGCGAATGCAATCGTTTGCAGCCTTACTAGCACAAGGTTTACGGCATCACTTGCACTTTTGAGGCTTAGGGAATACGAAGCACCAGCCCCCACCAAAGAATCTGCTCCGACATGGAGCCATGCGGGTTGCCAAAGGCTTGCATCGTAGAAATAGTTCACTTGAAATACCGTGCCAGGAAGCACATAAATAGGGTTCACATTGAGGGCAGTACCCACTGTATCTGGAGTCAGTGTGGGCAAGACCTTGGCGATCACAATGTCGCTCAACGCGCCTGTCGTAAGGCTTGCAAGGCCAATGCGCCCCGCCTGGAATCCTTGGTAACTCACGAGAAGCGTGTCTGAGGCATCATCAACCTTGGCGAGCATTCGTGTCGAGGTTTCGCCATGCAATGCACGGCTCGTTGATTGCCCATTCCCCGCATTCACGAGCTGAAAATTTTTGCTTTTGTCACCCACCTGTACCCGCACAATCCACATTCCCGTAGGGATATCACCCAAGGCAACTGTATACGAGCCCGCGTTCAGGTGTTCCTGCAAAACGGTGCGCAAGCGTTGACCCGCAAGGCTATAGATCTGCACACGCACAAGCCCTGATTGCACAAGGCTTACTTGTACAGAACCGCTCTGCAAGGAAATGGCATCACTCGACGGAGTACCAGCATGTATGCTTGTTGTTGGCGCACTCGCGATAAACGAACCCGTAACAGGCTTAACGAAAGCGGCCTCACTTGTAGTTGTTTGGCTGATACTCCAATTCCCTGAGGCATCGGAAGTGGCGCTCAAGCCCAGATCCTTGAGCGTGAGGACAACCCCCGCCAGGCCTGCACCAGAAGCGTCCGTGACCTTGCCCGAAAGTTTGACCTCTGTGTCAGCAGCGGCAAAAAGCATGGCAGAGGTTAAAGCCACCCATAAAACCACAGGACGGAACGAAGGAATACGATGACGCATGGAGTCCTCCAAATACAAGATTCTGGAAGCGAAACGTAGACGTTCAAGTCCTTTCAGGCTTGCAAATAACGCTGTGAAAACTGTGAAAACAAAAACAGCCCTTTCTGCTCAAATTTTGCCTGTCTGTGCAGAAATGCAAAGGGCAATTTGATAGGACAGGGCCTTTGACGTGCGACTGCAAAAGGGTTTTAGTATCATTCCAAGCGATGTTTGCGCTTCGTTTGATTTCCTTGTTTTGCACTCTCATTCTTTTTTCCTGCACAAGAGGGAACGAGTCTGCGGATACAAGCGTAGCCCCAATCCATGGATGGACCTTCTTTTGGGAAACCGACCCGGTTGGTGTACCCGTTGAATCGCTCTCCGCTTGGAACCATATTGCTATGCCCGATGGACGCCATTTGCCGGACACGGGTTACGCCATGTTTCGCAAGGTCCTCCATTTCGATACATCCCAAATCAAAGAGATCGCGTTCTCCCTGAAGGAAACTCATAGTGCCTATCGTTTTAAGGTAAATGGGCATGTGCTTTTTT
>Ga0302293_10001846_pt1 | contig 10263 bp, 8 predicted proteins | sample III_Fen_N2_2_FD_198758 | JGI IMG/M metagenome (GOLD analysis project Ga0302293, IMG submission 198758) | Peat permafrost microbial communities from Stordalen Mire near Abisko, Sweden - III_Fen_N2_2 | ecosystem: Environmental > Terrestrial > Soil > Wetlands > Permafrost | place: Sweden: Abisko... | reverse complement strand
TTTTAAGAGTAAGGCCATGAAGGCGGCATATGAGGCAAATGATCCTGTCATGATCGAGGCAATTGACCGGGCATGTCAATATCTTGCCGTTGCCAGCGGTTCTCTGGTCAACATATTCAGTCCGCAGATGATCGTTTTTGGCGGAGGTGTCATGGAAGCGCTCGGCGATGTGTTCCTTGCACGAATTCTCCGGTATGTCGATGCGTATTGCCTGCCTTCTATTCGCAACACGGTCGTGTTCTCAAAAGCAGAACTCAACGATGATTCGATTCTTTACGGTGCTTTGGCACTGATTCACGAAAAACAAAATAAGTGAGGGTGATTGTATGATACAGCATGTTGTTATCTGGAAACTTCTTGAAGAATCCGCCGGCAGAAGCAAAAGAGAGAATCTGGAATTGCTTATTGAAAAACTCACGGCACTTCCGGCACTGATTCCGCAGATCAGGAGTCTGTCAGTCGTCAAAAACACAAATCCCACAGAGAAGAATATGGATGTCGCGCTGATTACAGCATTTGAGAATCTTGCGGATCTGGAAACGTATAGCCTGCATCCGGAACACGTGAAAGTTGGCGGTTTCGTCGGATCGATTGTCAGCTCTCGGGCGGCCATTGACTACGAAATCTGATGACAGCATGATTATTCGGAAGGATTGCTGCGCTTTCCGTACCGGATATTCTCATAGGTCTCTGTAAGACCGGAGATATCTTTTCCGGTATCTTTCATGGTGGAAGTTTTTATCTCTCCGGCTGTCGATGATTTTTTGACTCCTGCACCGCCTTTTATTGCGGACCGGACAGTCGAATAATAGAGCTTGCGGATTTTTCTCTCCTGCCCGGATCCAAAGGCGTTCATTCTCCGGCTTCCGGAAGGTTTTGGTTTACGAATGGATATAACTTCATCGGTCACATTTGTGTTTTTAAAACGAAGCAAAGAACCATTGTGTTTTCCGTAGTTTTTCTTCACAAATGCAACGAGAAACCGGATCGATTTATAGATGGTAAATAGGATCACAATGATAACAAAGCCATAGATAACTACGTTCCCAAAAATCTGTGCCAATAATCCGGCTTCCGGCGGAGGTGTGCGTCCGGGATCGCTGTCACCCAGGGATGGGGCGATTGTTTTCTCCGGGGCATCTTCGCTTGCCGCCTTTTCCAATGACAGGATAAAAAGAATTCCAGTGATAATCCATTTTGATATATTTTTGAGAAACTGCAAGATGAAGCCATAGGGAAACATCACGGAAACCGGAATAATAATGACAGCTGCGAGGCTGAGAAATAGAATTACCCGAACATTATTCGCATAAATTTGTTGGGCTGGCTGTGAGGGCGACAAAAGAAAATGTTCAAAACTGCTTTGAAACTGCACAAGCTGGCGGGCTGCGAAAAAGAGACAGAGGATGAGAAGAGCAGAAGACAGAACAAACGGATTTAACGATCCGACACCTCGAGCGGAACATGCTGCGAGGAAGAATATATGTACCAGTACACTCACCGCAACGAGCGGTAAGGAAAGAACACTGCGGTTGTCCGAAAAAATGTGAATCATGGAATACAGCATCAGTGCAACCGCGGCGAGGGTCATGACGATAACAACCTCCGATTGCGTAACTCCCAGCAAGAACAGCGGAGAGACAGCGGAAAGCCCATGAAGGAGCACGGTGACACCCAGCGGAAGCTGCAGCCTTCTGATAATGAACAAGAATACTGCCGGCAAAAGAAGCAGGAAAGAAAAAGCGTATCGCTGGATCATTTCCGGACTGTAGATCAGAAAAACGCCCGTACATGCAATGCAAAGCAGGAAAAACACAGCATTCATAAAAGCTTCCGCCAAAATATTTTTTGATGGCATAAGGACGGGCGTCCCGGAATTCCCGTTACGCATCATAGGCAACCTCCAGTGTCCGTGCAAATGGAAGCACGGCAGCATCTACGCGCGGCATCCGGGTTACGCTGTCGTATGGAATAATCCACACAACAGGCAGACCGGCATTGTATTTATCAATCAGGAATTTCTGCAGGGAGGGGTCGGCGTTTGCAGAAATGATAACGTAGGTGGTGTTTTGACGCTGCTCACGAAAGGTCTTTTCCAGAACCGATAGAAATGCGGGCACCTTTTTCGTTAGATCAATGCGGGCAAGTTCGATGCTGATCCGGCTGAAATGGTCCAGACTGCATCCGTATTCTGTTTCGATCGGTCCATTCGTAATGATATCCCTGCTGTTGCTTATCAGACGCACCGGAATGGATTCCTGAAAAGCTCTTCCGGCCCAGGTGACTGCCAGACTGATCCCCTTTTCAAGAAGGGAGTAATTCTGCATCTGCGTAAAAGGCATAAGGTTCAGAAGAATCGTCATTTCCCGCTGGAACGTATGGTTCATCGTATTGACCATCAATTCGTTCTTCTTAGCCGTCGCATTCCAGTTGATGGATTTCAGATTGTCATGCGGCTGATATTCACGAATCCCTGCGAACGAAAAAGGATCATGAACCGGACTCCTCCGGTTCACAGCCTCGCCGCAGAAAAAACGAAACAGGATATCAATTTCCGGAGCGACCATTTGCTGCGGAACGACTGTAATCGTAGAATCGCACGGAAAAACAGCAACGATGCTTGTCAGCAGCATGAGATCCTTTGTAGATACCCCCAGTCGCTTAAATGAAAAGTAACCGCGGCGACTGCACCTGACTCGAATATTTCTATTGTGCTGCTGCCAGCCACTCAGTGAAAGAAGATCTGCCCGGTAATAGTTGTCCGTGAGGAACGTGTTTGTCATATCCAGAAACTGCAGTCCCCGGGATGCCTCAAATTTCAGTGTAACCCACGGGAGCGGAAGTGCTTTCTTATTCACAATGGTTTCCGTAATTGTGATGATATCCCCGCATGTTGCAACGGGGGTCGAAAAAGACACATTTGCGGACAGATGTTTTAAAGCAAACCGCTTATATATAAATGACTGCAGAATGATCAGCAGCAGCAGGATACTCAGTAATATCACAACAGGCATATGGATTACCCCGTCTGTTATTCAGTGAAATTCTCCGTCGGGCAGGATACCGCATCAGCGATCTGCGTCAATATTTCAGCCGCTCTTCCGGCACCCTGATGAAAACTCAGGGTCATCGAGAAGGATGTTGCCGTACGAAGGATCATGCGGTGCGCAAGAACCGGAATCAGAAGGACTTTGATGTCATCAGGCGTTACATAGTCTTTTCCGTGGATTGCAGCATATACCTGGGCTGCCTTCATCATTGCAAGCGATCCGCGCGGACTGACGCCCAGAAGCACAGATTCGTGTTTGCGCGTTGCTTCCACGATGTTGAGAATGTAGGTTAGGACAGAATCACTGACAAACACATGTTCAAAAAGATTCTGCGCACGGATGAGATCATCCCGGGTACACACGGGGGCGATATTAAAAAAAGGATCTTCCGATTTGAATCGTGTCAGTATTTTTATCCCGTCCTCATGCTCCGGATATCCCATGGCCAGACGAAGAAGAAAACGATCGAGCTGTGCCTCGGGCAATGGGAAGGTCCCCTGTGTCTCGACCGGGTTCTGTGTGGCAATTACCAGAAAAGGGCGTTCCAGGCGCATGGATTCACCGTCGACCGTGATCTGGCGTTCCTCCATGCATTCGAGAAGACTGGACTGGGTGCGTGCCGTTGCACGATTGATTTCGTCAGCCAGCAGAATGTTCGTAAAAAGCGGACCGGCGCGGAAAATGAACTCGCCTTGTTTCTGGTTATAAAAATGGATGCCTGTCAAGTCGGAGGGAAGCAGATCGGCAGTGAACTGCACACGCTTAAAGTCGGCATCGATCGATTTGGCAATACAGCGAGCCAGCTTTGTCTTTCCGGTTCCCGGAACATCTTCCAGAAGCACATGCCCCTGAGCGATCATGGCCGTCAACAGCAAATCAATGACATCCTGCTTGCCGACAATAACTTTTTCAACATTGGTTCGAACTCTCTGTGCAAAATCGCGAATAAAGGAGACATCTGTTTCAGATGGAATATTTGTCGTGCTGCCCATACTCTATTCCTTTCGTTTTGAAAATGTACATAATAAATTCTAATATTGAATTATACTATAAAAGTGAGTAAAATGACGGAATGATTTCGTCCGGTTGACAGTCAATCTCTGCATACCTATTATTAGTATCATTCCAATCATTTATGAAAATGCGGCAGGAGGTATTTTTATGACGAAACAACTGCAGGAAATGGGAGAGCGCATCAAAGCTCTTCGTGAAATCGAAGAAATCGACATAAAAACAATGTCTGAAAAGTGCGAAGTCGGGCTGGAAGAGTATATTTCGTATGAGAAGGGTGCAAAGGATTTTTCTTTTTCTTTTCTTTATAATGCTGCCAATGTGCTCGGCGTTGACGTTCTTGATCTGATGAGCGGCGATTCACCCAAGCTTTCGACATGCTGTATGGTCAAAAAGGGCGGCGGGTTTAACGTCCGCCGGCGATCGGCATACGATTACAAGCATTTGGCATTTACTTTCCGCAACAAAATGGCGGAACCCTTTCTTGTAACGGTTGAATCCAAAGAAGACGCAATACCGGTTCTGCATGCCCATGAAGGCCAGGAATTCAACTATGTTGTTGATGGACGGATGACTTTTTATATAGGAGAAATTTCCTATGAGTTATCGGAAGGCGACAGTGTCTACTTTGATTCCGGAGTGCCTCACGCTATGAAATCAGATTTGGGCAAGCCCTGTAAATTTTTAGCTGTTGTCATGAAAAAGGAGGATTAATATGCCGATTTACGAACAATTTATTGGAAGACACAGGGATAATTATGCAACCCTCGTGGATTTGCAGAAGAATTATAAAGTGACCTATCCGGATACATTCAATTTTGCTTATGACGTTCTTGATGTTCTTGCACAGCGTTCACCCGGAAAGCGCTGTATGCTTTGGGTCTCCAATGAAGGTGATTCACGCGATTTTACGTTCGGCCAGATGGCAGAGCTATCCAATAAAGCGGCGAACTTCTTTACCGCACAGGGCATCCGAAAAGGTGACCTGGTCATGCTGGTTCTGAAACGCGGATATGAATTCTGGTACTGCATGATGGGTCTTCATAAGATCGGTGCGATTGCCGTGCAGGCAACGCATCTGCTTACGGCCAAGGATTATATTTACCGCATGAATGCAGGTCGAATTAAGATGGTGGTTATGACCGGAGACGGAAATTGCACCGAACATCTCGATGAGGCACTCGACCAGTACGAGACTCTGAAAATCCGTGCCGTGACGCGCGGCAAGAAAGTCCCCGGCTGGATCGATTTCGACGGGGAGTTTGAAAAGCAGAGCACCTCATGGTCACGTCCTACGGGGGATGCGGACACATGCGTTACCGATATCATGACGATGTCGTTCTCCTCCGGTACGACCGGGTATCCCAAGATGGTTCTCCACGATTTTTCCTATCCGCTCGGGCATCTGATGACGGGAGTATTCTGGCACCGCGTAGAAGACGGCGGTCTGCATTTTACGATATCGGATACCGGCTGGCTGAAGTCGCTCTGGGGTAAAATGTACGGACAGTGGCTCGGTGAGACGGCGATATTCACCTATGATTTCGAGAAATTCCAGGCTGCGGATATCCTGCAGAAAATTGCCCGGTTTAAAGTAACGACCTTTTGTGCGCCTCCGACGATGTACCGGTTTATGATTAAGGAAGATTTTTCCCCATATGATCTTTCCTCACTCAAGCACTGTACGACAGCCGGCGAAGCACTGAATCCGGAGGTCTATAGCCAGTGGCTTGCAAATACCGGTCTGAAAATCTTTGAGGGCTTTGGCCAGACAGAGTCCACTCTTATGTGTTCGACGATTTTCCCCTGGATACAGCCAAGACTCGGGTCAATGGGTCTGGAAGCTCCCGGCTATTCGATCGTAATTGCCGATGAAGACGGAACGGAATCCCTGTCCGGCGTAACCGGTGAAATTTGTATTCGAACAGATGAGAGTGCCGGCGGCAAGCCTCTGGGACTTTTCCGCGGATATTACAGGGATGATGCTGCGACCGAACGCCAATGGCACGACGGCCTTTATCATACCGGAGATACGGCATACCGCGATGAAATGGGTTTCCTTTGGTATGTCGGACGCACGGATGATGTTATTAAGAGTTCCGGATACCGCATCGGACCCTTTGAAGTCGAAAGCGCTCTCATGGAACACAAATCGGTTATGGAGTGCGCAGTAACCGGTGTTCCGGATCCGGAACGCGGCTTTGCAGTCAAAGCTACCGTGGTCCTTTGCAAAGGATACGTGCCTTCCGACGAACTGACACGCGAACTGCAGAATCATGTGAAGCAGGTTACGGCTCCTTATAAATATCCGAGAATTATCGAATATGTCGATGAGCTCCCGAAAACAATCAGCGGGAAGATCCGGCGCATTGAGATCCGTGAAAAAGACGGAATGAAATAGTGCATCCCTGCGGGTTACAAAACCGCAGAAGAAACTTGGAGGAAATCAAAAAATGACAAGACTGGACAACATAAGTAAGGCGTTTGAGCCGGCGGAGGCAGAAGCAAGAATGTATGCCGACTGGCTGGAGAAGGGATATTTCCATGCCGTCCCCGACCCGGACAAAAAACCTTTCTGCATTGTCATGCCGCCTCCGAATATTACCGGACAGCTCCATATGGGACATGCACTTGATAATACCCTGCAGGATATCCTGACGCGTTTCAAACGTATGCAGGGGTATTCTGCACTCTGGCTGCCGGGAACGGATCATGCAGCTATCGCAACGGAAGCGAAAATCGTCGAATCCATGAAAAAAGAAGGGCTCACAAAAGATGATCTCGGCCGGGACAAATTTCTGGAAAGAGCCTGGGAATGGCGCGCTCAGTACGGAAGCCGTATTGTCGAACAACTCAAAAGGCTGGGTTCATCCTGCGATTGGGACAGAGAGCGTTTCACCATGGATGAGGGTCTTTCGGATGCGGTCACGGAAGTTTTTATCCGGTATTATCAGCAGGATCTCATTTATCGCGGAGAAAGAATTATTAACTGGTGTCCGCACTGTCTGACCTCTATTTCCGAAGCGGAAGTGGATTATGAAGAACAGGAAGGGTCATTCTGGCATTTGCGTTATCCGCTTGCGGACGGATCCGGCGAATTGATACTTGCCACGACACGTCCGGAGACACTTCTTGGAGATACGGCGGTTGCCGTACATCCGGAAGATGAGCGTTATATGCATCTGATCGGCAAAAAGGTCATTCTGCCATTGGTGGGCAAAGAGATTCCCATTATTGCCGATACGTATGTTGAGAAGGATTTTGGAACCGGAGTTGTGAAAATTACTCCTGCACACGATCCCAATGACTTTGAAGTGGGCCTTCGGCATCACCTGCCGGTTGTCTGTGTAATGACGGACGATGCGCATATGAATGAAAACGCAGGCATCTATCAGGGTATGGACCGCTATGCGGCAAGAAAACAGATCATTACGGATCTTACGGAACAGGGACTTCTGATAAAGACGGAGCCACATCGTCATAATGTTGGCACGTGTTACCGCTGCCGCACAACTGTTGAGCCAAGAGTATCTCTGCAGTGGTTTGTTAAAATGAAACCGCTGGCTGAGCCTGCGATTGCTGCCGTACGGCAGGGTGAGACGAAATTCGTTCCTGAACGCTTTGATAAGACGTATTTCAACTGGATGGAAAATATCCGGGACTGGTGCATATCCCGTCAGTTATGGTGGGGGCATCGCATTCCGGCCTATTACTGTGCATCGTGCGGAGAAATGATTGTATCGGCTGCTATGCCCGATACATGTACAAAATGCGGCGGACACGATCTCAAACAGGATGAAGACACGCTGGACACATGGTTTTCATCCGCTCTCTGGCCCTTTTCGACTCTAGGTTGGCCCGATAGGACAGATGAATTGGATTACTGGTATCCGACAAGTGTGCTGGTAACGGCATACGATATTATTTTCTTCTGGGTAGCCCGTATGATTTTCTCCGGAATTGCATGCATGGGGAAGGCTCCGTTCGAGTATGTACTGATTCACGGTATTATCCGTGATGCGCTCGGTAAGAAAATGAGCAAATCCATGGGCAACGGTATCGACCCGCTCGTTCTGATCGACCAGTATGGAGCGGATGCTCTGCGGTATGCTCTTGTTACGGGTAATGCTCCGGGCAATGACCAGCGCTTTCAGGAAGAGAAGATCGAAGCCGGGCGCAACTTTACGAATAAGATCTGGAATGCGATGCGGTTTGTCCTGATGAACTGTGAAGATGATTTATCCTTTGCAGATGTCGACCGCAATCGCTTCACGATTGAGGACAAATGGATTTTGTCGCGTCTGAATACGGTTATATCGGAAGTGACGGCAAATCTGGAGCGATTTGAATTCGGCGTAGCGATCGGGAAGATCTACAGTTTTCTCTGGGAGGAATACTGCGACTGGTACATTGAAATCGCGAAAGCGCGTCTTTATGACAGCGCATCGTCGACTCGTCTGGAGGCGCAATATGTGCTTAACAGCGTGCTGGCAAAGTCTATGCAGCTTCTCCATCCGTTTATGCCATTCCTGACGGAAGAAATATTCAGCTTCCTTGTGATGGACCGGAGGCCTGCATCCATTATGGTTTCGGACTGGCCAATGGCGGACACATCTGATGAATATCCGGCACAGGAACAGCAAATGATTCTGATTATGGATGCAGTACGTGCAATACGTAACATTCGAGTCAATATGGGTGTTGCACCTTCCCGAAAAGCGAGTATTATTTTAGTAACGGATGACATCTCAGTTGCCAGTATGTTCATGGAAGGCAAACCCTTTTTGGAACGCCTGGCCAGCGTAAGCGATCTGGAAGTCAGAAACGACAAGGCAAACATTCCGTCCACGGCCGTTGCTGCTGTTTTTGGCGGCGGAGAGCTCTATATTCCTCTTGAAGACCTGATTGATATTTCGAAAGAGCTGGAGCGTCTGAGCAAAGAGCAGGAGAATCTTAAGAAAGAACTGGATCGGGTGGAAGCAAAGCTGTCCAATCAGGAATTTGTGGGGAAAGCTCCTGCAAAAGTGATTGATGCAGAACGCGAAAAAAGAACACGATATCTGGAAATGCATAAAAATATTCAGGAACGAATGGAACTCTTGCAGTAATTCCGAATTAAGATGGGGGGCTCAACATGACTGAAGAACGACCGAATGATATTGCTGACAACGAAAATGAACCGGAAAAAATCACATTGGAAAGCATGCCGGTGATGAATCTTGATGCAACCGACCTGCTTCCCAAAAATGTTGTACATTGCTTCCCCGCCCATAAATCGGTGATTCGCAGAAGGCGGGTCATTGCCATTGCTTTGGGGGCTGTTTTTCTCGCAGCCATTATATACTTTCTTCTTCCGGAATCGTCTAGTCTGGGTCTGGCGGTGATAGCGATGATCGGATGTATTGCATGCGTTCTTGTACTCATTCAGTCATTCCTGATTGCATCCTATCGGGTTGCTCTTGATTATGATCAGCGGGAAATTATTCTTCGTTATCAGTTTCAAAAAATCAGAATCCCTTTCAAAGATTTCGATACAAGGGAAGGGCAGCCGGATCGCGCGCAGACTTTGTTATCATCCATTCCTTCCAAAACAAGCAAGTTGCCGGTGCGGTATTTGATTCTGGACAATGTGAGGGAATCGGCCTGTTACCAGACCGGCACGCAGGATCTTGCATCTGTTGAAGATTTCAACCAACTAAAATCCGAGGCGGAAAACATTCGGGATGCTTTCCGCGGAAAGACGGAAGATACATCCAAACCGGTCTTGGAGGATGAAGAACTGACACGAATTGTACATTCAGCCATGGCGGATCATTCAAAAAACATTGACGAACAGGGTGGTCCGAACATACAATGAATGGGATGCGAACAAATGGTTTTGCATAAATGTCTTTCGAAGGAGTGAATCAATATGCCATTAGTAACAACTACTGAAATGTTTAAGAAAGCCTATGAGGGCGGTTACGCCATCGGAGCTTTCAATGTCAACAACATGGAAATTATTCAGGGAATTACCGAAGCAGGGAAAGCGCTGAATGCTCCGCTTATTCTTCAGGTTTCTTCCGGTGCGCGTAAGTACGCAAATCACACATACCTTGTTAAGCTTGTAGAGGCGGCTGTCATTGAGACTGATCTTCCGATCGCCCTGCATCTTGATCATGGAGACACATTCGAGCTCTGTAAGAGCTGTATCGACGGCGGA
>Ga0302293_10001839_pt1 | contig 10297 bp, 5 predicted proteins | sample III_Fen_N2_2_FD_198758 | JGI IMG/M metagenome (GOLD analysis project Ga0302293, IMG submission 198758) | Peat permafrost microbial communities from Stordalen Mire near Abisko, Sweden - III_Fen_N2_2 | ecosystem: Environmental > Terrestrial > Soil > Wetlands > Permafrost | place: Sweden: Abisko... | reverse complement strand
ATATTGTCTGGATTTTTATTGTGGAGAAGAAAGATCCCGGGAGCATGGACGCTACCGATGAACTGGAGCACTATCAAAAAATTCAGGACATTACTGCAGCAGTTAAAAACTGGCTCCGCGATAAGAAATTGGAAGGAAACGAATTCCTTGAATATCTGAACCTGCAGAGCATCCATACCGATCCTGAATACCAGTTTGGCGGATGGAACGGCTGGAGCATTAATTTCAATTTCGACACTGACGGATATTAATATGGAACTGGCACTTGTCCGCAAAGAATTCGTTAAGCAGATCCTGCAACAGGAAGGCAAAGAGTTGCACGATAACCAGGGAAAGGCTATTGCGAAGCTGCTGCACTTTCACAGTAACCGGCTGATGGATACACGGCCATTTCGTGTGGAGTCAGAAGATGCCATGGACGGACAGTTTACCACTCAAATAACTGCTTACGGTCGTTTCCTGGATATCAAGCCAAAGAACAGGGTGATTAAGGAGCAAAGTAAATACACCCACTGGCGCCAACGCAGACGAACAAAAGCTTTCCCGATTTACAACCGGTTTGTATTCGGGCATTATTATACAATCGCTTACCGGCTCATGTATGGGCTGACAGAAGAAGTTGCTGAAGGAATTAAGAAACAATTTGACACGCTGAACAATGGGAAATAAACTACGCGACGAAGATCTGAACCTGAATATTATCGTGAATGGCGATAAAAGCAAAAAGGAATTGGGCGACCTCGAAAAGAGTACCCGTGAGCTCACCGCACGAAACAAGGAACTGCGTATTGAAAAGGAAAAACTGATCCGTGCCGGAAAACAGGAAAGCGACGAATTTAAGGCTGTAACCAAAGAAATAACCGAAAACAACCGGGTTCTGAAAACCAACGAAACCCGGATGACTGAGCTGCGAAAAGCGATCGGACTTGCGGCTTTAACTATGGGCCAACTGCGGAGTGAACAAACCAGGCTCAAAAGGCTGATGGATTCATCAACTCCCGGAACTGAACAGTGGAAATTATTCAAGTCACAACTTGAAAAGGTTGAAGGGCAGATGGAGAAAAACCGCAAGGGTGGTGAACGAATGCATTTGTCGCTTGGTAAAATGGCTGATGGCTTCAATCGTTATTTTGCCATGATATCAGTGTGGGTGGCTTCACTCACTGGAGTAATATTTGGTTTCAAAAAAGCATCGAACGAATTCGCCATGTTTGATGACAAGGTGGCCGATGTGCAAAAAACTACCGGATTAGCCAAAGATGAAGTGTTGGCGCTCGATAAATCGTTGCAGAATCTTGATACCCGGACCGCGCAAAATGATTTGCTTGATTTGGCAAAGATTGCTGGAAAATTGGGTTTGTCGGCCGAACCGGATGTAGAAGGGTTTGTCCGCGCTGCCGATAAAATTGCCGTAGCGCTCACCGAAGATCTTGGAGGAAATATTGAGGAATCAATCAACGACATTGGTAAATTAACCGATATCTTCAAATTGAATGAAGATTACGGTATTGAAGCTTCGATGATTAAGGTTGGTTCAACAATCAACGCGTTAGGAGCTGCCAGTACTGCCAACGAAGGTTACATTGTTGAATTCACCAAGCGGGTGGCCGGTATTGCACCCAGTGCCGGAATATCGATTGAGAAAGTAATGGGATTGGCTGCAACGCTGGACCAGTTCGGACAATCGAGTGAGGTGGCCAGTACTGTTTATGCCCAGGTTGTTCCTGACATGTTTAAAGATACCGCCACTTATGCGGCTATTGCAAAAATGTCGGTTTCTGATTTCAAGGATCTCCTGAACAAAGATGCCAACGAAGCTTTTATCCGGTTCCTTGCAGGTTTAAATGGCAACAATGGCGGACTTGCCGAAATGACACAAAAATTGGATGGACTTGGTTTGGAAGGCAAACGTTCCATTTCTGTACTAGGAGTGTTAGCCAACAACACTGAAACGCTTCGCGAACAGCAAGATTTATCTGCAAAATCATTTGAGCAGGGAACTTCATTAATCGCTGAATTCAATATCAAGAATGAAACCATGCAGGCCCGGCTTGATAAATCAAAGAAAAGTCTGGCGCTGATTACCCGTGAACTTGGAGAAAGTCTTTCACCGGCCATGTTGGTAAGCACAAACGGAATCACCTACTTCATCAAAGGCGCTGTACAGGCTATCAGAATCTTCACCCAATACAAAGGAACCATTGTTGGTGCTGCTGTAGGAATTGCAGCCTACACAATCGCTGTTAAGCTTGCCGCTAAATGGGATACCATCCATTATGGATATTTGGTAGTAAAAACTGCGATTACCAAAGCTTATGCCTGGGTTGTTGGTGTATTAACCGGCGAAGTTACCCTAGCCACCGTTGCTCAAAATGCCTGGAACATTGCACAAAAAGCCAATCCAATTGGTTTAATTATCGGATTGCTTACTGCAGCAGCTACGGCCTATTTTATTTTCAAGGGAAAAGTAAAGGAAGCCACAGTTGAACAGAAAAAGTTTAACGATGAAATGGAGCGGGGCAAAGAACTAATGGGCCAAACCAAGACAATTGAAGAACGCGCCCGTGTAATGGCTACTATGAACGCCCGACAACTCGAAGAATTCAAAGGGAATCTGGAGGATCAGATCAAAGCAGAGGAAGATTTTCACGGTAAACTGCTTACTGAAGCTCAGAAAACGCTCGATGCTGATGCAAAACTTCAGGAACTGTACAATAACCGCAAAGCCGATGGTTTGTCCGAAATGCAGAAAATAATGATTAATGCATTAATTGCAGGGCGCAAGCGTGAGTTGGTCCGTGAGTTACAGGATCAGGACAATGCCAGTCAGGCCCGGCTTAAACAGCTCAGAAAATATCAGTCAGATGCCGATAAGATTTCAAAAAGTGGCGGCGGAAATGATGATACTCCTCTATCCGACAAAGAGCTTAAAGACAGGCTCGATAAAGTTGAAGCTGCAAATAATAAGGAAATGGCTTTAATCAATAAACGGCATCTGGAGGGAATCTCTTCAGAGGATCAGTATAATGATGAATTGCTCAATCAGGAAATAAAATTCCTAACTGAGAAAATGACTGTTTACAAAAAGGGAAGCAAGGAATATGAAGAGGCTTTCAATCAATCGCTCGAAAAGCAGGTTCAGGCTGAGAAGCGCATTAAGGATCTCCTTATTTCAGCTGAGAAAGAATTGGCTGAAGCCAAAATTGAAAATCTGGTTGATGGAATTGAAAAAGAGAAAGCTCAGGAGAATCAGCGCTGGAGTGATGAAAAACGAGGCCTTGAAAAGCAATTGCTTGATAAAAAGGATTTGTCAGATCAGGAAGCTGCACTAAATGCTGCTATAAATGCAACAATCGAAGAAAAGGAACGATTACACCAGGATAAGCTTAGGAAACTAAAGGAAGCCTCGAAGATTGGTGATCTTGAAAATTTGGTTACTGCAGCAACTCCGGTCGATCCCAATTTTGCCACACTCGAGCAACAGCAATCATTTTTTGATGCGAGACAGGCATTGATTGAAGCCCAATATGCAAAGGAAAAACAATTAGCAGGGAAAAATCAGACCGCACTTAAAGCAGCAGAACGTCGATACAATTCGCAAATGTATCAGCTAAAATCTGATCAGATCGATGCTGAATATGCGCTGAATGAAAAACGAATTGGATTGGCACAGAATTACGTTTCGATGCTGTCAGGAGTTGTTGACGAAGAATCGGCACTTGGTAAAGCGCTTTTCTTATTTAATCAGGGATTGGCAGTTGCAGAAGTTTGGGTTAACATTGCTAAAGCAAACGCAAAGGCAATTGCCGCTTCACCTTTAACATTTGGTCAACCCTGGGTTGCTGCGAATACTGTTCAGGGAGGTATCCAAACCGGAATTATTTTGGCGCAAACAATTGCCAAGTTTTCTAAAAAAGGCAAGAAAGATGGTGGTTTTACCGGACCGGCTAACAGCGATGATCAGCCAATGGGTGTGTATCACGCGAACGAATGGTTTGCAAATGCCAAAGCGGTACGCAACCCGGAGGTAAAACAGTTCCTCGATATTTTTGATTATTACCAGCGCACCGGGCAGATATCGAAACTCAATACAAAAATGATCCTGGCAAATCTGCCAGTTCAGCAAATGTATGTTGGAGGCTACTCATCTAAAAATACATCTTCCAGCGGATCCGGATCAACGGTACCATCCACAATCCCAACCTCCGGAGGAATGTCAGACACACAACTCGATCGGCTCAATGCTGTTTTAGACCGGCTCGACTCAAAAGATTTCAGCATTGCGATCGAAACCTACGAGCGCAAAAAAGACAACTGGAAGAAAATTACCAACGGCGGTCTAAAATAACCCCACCTACCACTCCGGGTGCGACTCCAGGTCGCGCTCGGACTTTTCTTCTGACTTCCGTCTTCGGTCTTTTTCTGTCCTTTCTCCCTTCCCCCGTCTCCTTTATCTTTCGTTCATCATTCAAAATTTCGACTCATGAGCGTTACACACGAAATAACAGGCGGACTCACACACCTATCAGCAAACCCTATTTGGGTGAAGATTACAGCCAGCGCGCCACTATTGATGCACGCCCTGATGATCCGCGTCACCTGTGCCGCGGTCGATGGATCTCCGTTTGTCGACGAAATTACACCATCTGGTTTGGTATCAGAATTCAACCTGTCGGGCATGTTTGCGCAGCCAGTCGATTACGATTTTGAATACCCAGCCATTGGCAAAGTGAAAATACGTGCCCCGTTTGTTTTTGTGGCAACTATCGAAATCGGCGAATCATGGAAAGATGTCAACGGCGTCCGTCAGGAAACATGGACAACGCCAGCCGAAAACAACCAGATCAGGGTATTGAAAGGCGGGCTTGATGATTTGACACTGAAACGACTTAACCAAGCCGGGACCAACTTTGCCGATTACTACATCAATGCCGGCCGTATGCTCACCCATTTACCAAACAACATGAAAGTGTCGCCCCGGCAGATGATTAAGCTTTGGTATCTGAGCCGATGGATCGATGATGTCGAAGCCGAATTGCACATGAACGTTACACAAATGACCGACTCCGGCCCGCACGAATATGTCGACGAAATCACCGAGCCGTTCACATTATACAGCGACGGTCTATACGAATGGTCAATCAATCCGATTAGTTTCGGGTACAACAAAGAGGTTACAGCTCAATATCCGATCCTTAGTTTTAAGTTCTGGATCACAAAAGCCTCCGACAATTCGATAATTTCCGATATCCGGAATTATGTTGTCGATAATAAACCCTACGAAAACGAACTATTTGCCTACAATGTCAATCCGTTTTCCGGAGTCGACTCGCTGTGGTTTACCGGAGCGCAAAAGTTTGGCGCCAACGTCGAGAGCGAAACCGCCATTGTTCCGCTCAAAAAAGGCGCGACAACAAAAGATGCCTCCATCAAAACCACATCTTCCGGCAAGTCGCGTGTATGGATTGTAAATACAGGCTCCAAACCAACCGCCGAAATTAAGAACCTGCTCTGGTTTCTCGAATCGCGTCAGCGATGGATTGTTGATCAGGATGATGCAACGCGCCTGATACCCGTTTATGTCGAAGGTGGCGAAACAATGCTCTGGGATTCGCTTGAAGACATCAATAATGTAGAACTAAAACTGATCGAAGCATGATACGCGGACTACTATCAACGTTAAGTCTCACAAAAGACCGGAAGCTTCAGGAGATCATCCGTGCTTTGTGGCGCGAAATACACGACAACAATGTGATTGAAGACATTGCACAGGCCGCGCATGGTTTCGAAGTTGGGCAGGCAGTTAAGCAAACGGCTGAAGGTACCTGGGTACTGGCACAGGCCAACAATGATGCCAACGCCGGGGCTGTGGGTTTGGTTTGTAAAGTAAAAGATGCCGATACTTTTTGGATACGCACGGGTGGACTGTTGCCTGGTGAATACGAAACCGGCAAAAAGTATTTTCTATCAGTAGCTGCTGCAGGTGCTTTATTTATTCAGGCCGATCCTGAAGAGTGGGTAACCGGAAACTACCGGCAGGTGATTGGAACCGGAACGGATAAAGGGCTGCTGATTGAAATTGATGAGAGAAGCCTGATAGTTGATGATCTTCGTGAAATCGAAATGAGTGTTCAGGCTGGTTATTTCGTTTGGAGATATGTTGGTGATGTGGCCTGGACAAACCTTCTGGCAGTTCCTACCAACGGTATAAACGGAACTAACGGCACCGATGGCACAAATGGAATTGATGGTTCTGATGGCCGGGAAATTGAAATGAGTATTCAGGCTGGATATTTCGCCTGGAGGTTTGTTGGCGATGTAGCCTGGACAAATCTGCTGGCAGTACCTACCAACGGAACGAATGGGACAAACGGCACGAATGGAGTACCGGTTGAATTATCAGTTCAGGCCGGATGGCTTTGCTGGAGATATGTTGGCGGTTCAGTCTGGACACAACTATACCAGATACCTACTTACAGCGTACCGCTTCAGATAACCGGAATTTCCCTTTTGTCAGTGTCTTGGTCGTTGGTTTCCGGTCTTTATGAATATAACCTGGCAAATGCTAATATCACAGCTGCGATGGTGGTTGATGTAATTCCTGAAAATGCTGATATAGCAACTGTGAAGGCTGCTGACATCTATCCTAAAACAGTTTCAAGTGCCGGAAGTGTTAAGCTTTACGCAAAGAATGCACCGACCGCAAACATAGGAGTAACAATCATTTTAACAGTTGCAACAACATGATAGGAAAATTTCATAATCCATCAGGTGGAGGCGGAGTGGCTCCAGATTGGGCAGTTGATTGCCCTATAAACGGATACGAAGACATCACCGACCCAGCAGTAATAGCTGAAATAAAAATTGACAATGGTTTTTATGATGAGAATACTTTTATAATGACCATAAAAACGACGTCGGCAAATCAAACGATAACAATTCCTCATCGTCCGTACAACGACGCCGGATATGTTTATAATTATACGGCAAGTTGGGGAGACGGAACAAAGTCGGTCGTAACCGCTTGGAATGACGCAAATCGAACTCATGTTTACTCCGTCGCCGGAACTTATCGAGTTAAGATTTACGGGACTTGCGCCTCTTTTGTATGTGACGCCGCCGGTAATACAAATTTCAAACTTGTTTTAATTGGCGTCGATCAATGGGGGGTCGTTGGTTTTAAGAATTTGAATTTTTACGGTTGTAATCTTATGACATATTTACCAAATGGCTCAATGACGGGAATGTCGACAATTACAACGTTAAACGGTCTTTTTTGGAATTGTTCGGGATTGCGATTTATCCCGGAAAAAATATTCGACCTTTTATCCGGGCTGACTGCGGGCGACGCTTTTGCAAATGCTTTTAATGGTTGTTCGGGGATAACCGCCTCGATTCCTACAAATCTATTTTTATATACAACAGGACTCGCAGCAGGGTCTCCCTTCTATAGAACATTTGCTGGTTGCAATAAAATATCTGGAACGATCCCGGTTGATTTATTTAAACCAGTTACCAATTGTCAATCTTTTGTTGAAACGTTTTACAATTGTTCAAGTTTGACGGGAGCAATTCCGACGGACTTATTTAGATATAATACTCTCTCGACGGCGTTCGGAGGAGTTTTTTATGGTTGCTCGGGATTGACCGGGACAATTCCGGCGACATTATTTCGATATAATACGGCGGTTGCGTCTCAGGGTTTTAAAAGTACTTTTACCGGATGCTCGGGATTAACCGGGACAATTCCGGCGGCTTTATTTCAATATAACACCGGGTTGACGGCTTCGGGATTCGAGGCAACGTTTAAAAATTGCTCGGGATTAACCGGAGCGATTCCCTCGAATTTATTTAGATATAATACAACATTGAGCGGAGCCGGATTTGTTGAAACGTTTTACGGTTGCACAAAATTAACCGGAGCAATTCCGACGGATATATTTAGATATAATCCGAACATAAACGCCGGAGCGTTTAACGGAACTTTTAACGGTTGCGTCGGGTTAACTTCAATCCCGGTTGATATATTCAGATATAATACGGGAGTCGCCGCCGGAGCTTTTTCGGGTTGTTTTACAGGTTGTACGGGAATAACGTCTCTCCCGGCGAATTTATTCCGATACAATGTTAATGCAAGCGTCGGAGCGTTTACTTATGTATTTGCAAATTGTACGGGGTTGACCTCATTACCAACAGATTTATTTCAATATAATACTTTGGTCTCGTATAATGGTTTTTTTAGAGCGTTTTATTATTGCTCCAATTTGGCCTCTTTGCCGACGGATTTGTTTAGATATAATCCTCTTTTAAGTAGTACCGGAGCTTTCAAAGAAACGTTTTCGAATTGTACGAGCTTGACGGCAATTCCGGCGGGGTTATTCAATTACAATGTTAATGTAACCGACAACGCTTTTAACTATACTTTTACCGGTTGTTCGGCCTTGACCTCAATACCAACGGATTTATTTAGATATAATACGTTAGTAAGTACAAACGCTTTTTATGGGACGTTTGTCTCATGTTATAATATAACCTCAATCCCGACCGATTTGTTTCGTTATAATACTTTAGCAAGTACCGCCGCTTTTTATACAACGTTTTACGGTTGTTCGGCTTTGACAACGGTTCCGGCTGATTTATTTAGATATAATACGGCGGTTGTTGGGGACGGGTTCGCTTATACGTTTTACAATACTCCAAAACTTCAACTCAATAGAAATATATTCTTTGCAGACGGAGAGGAGGGAACTCGATTCCTTAATAAAACGGTAAGTTTTGCTTACTGTTTTAACCGGAGTTCATTTTCAGGAATTCAGGGAGAGGCTCCGGCTTTGTGGACTTGCTCTTTTGGTTCGGGGACTCCAACGAAAACTCTTTGTTTTGGAGGAGCCGGGAATAATTTAACGAGTTTGAGCAATTACGCAAGCATTGACGCAACATGGAAATAAGAAAATTTAAAATTAGTATATGTTCACACTAACCCTCAATAACAAACCCATTCCGCTGCCGGCCGATTTCTCGATGCACATCACCGTGAAGTCGCCGCTTACCTGCTTCGATAAGATCCCCAGCTCGTATGCTGTTGGCCTTACGTTCCCAATCAACGACTTTACAGAGTCGATTTTTGGCAACCCCGACCGGTTTGAGAAACGCCGGACCGACAACGATCAAAAGTTTCCGGGAATGGAGGCGCGTATGGATGGAATGTTGTTGATGCGTGGCGAATTGACTATCTACAACACTTCGACAGGCAAATACGAGGGCAACCTGGTTAACCAGATCGGCGTATTGGGAGAAAGCGAACAGGAGCGTAGCCTGCTCGACTTCCTTGTTTTCAAGCAACAAACTACCTGGGTGAATTCGGCCAACTACAATCCGGCCACACACCCATTTTGCTGCTTCGAGCTTTCGAACCCTTACTTTTTCAAAGATCGTGGGCGCGTAGTCAATCTCACAGAGCCATTGGTCGAGTACACCATACCGGGGCTTCCGGTCGACGAAACAAACCAAACCGAGATATTGACCTATGCTTTTGAACGTACTTCGCACCGGACGGTCAACAAGCTTAATACCAACAAGACGGTAAAGCTGATCACCACGCCGATAAACATCACCTTCGACAATTGGAAGACAGCGCAGCTCTCCGTCGTTTCACCATTCCTGTTTCTCAACAAAATAATTACCGAAGCGCTACGGGAAGTAAATTTCTTTGTCACAACCAATGCCATCAGCGATTCAGCCGATCTGAAAAACTTATGCATCTACAACAATTTCGACATTACCCGCAATTTGGCACAGCTAATCGATACCGGGAAATATGGATTTCGCGACTCGCTTGTTTATAAATTTTATGGAGATTATGATGATGGTGGCGAATGGGTTACCGAAAAAGTGCGCTATGCTATTAAACAAGAAGGTTACCGGCGTTACTATCCGGCCAGTTTTCGAACCAATGTTTTGCTGCCAAAGATGAAACTTGGTGAACTGATCATGTCGACACAGAACTTTTTCAACCTTTGTTTCGATCCAAAACCAAACAACACCATCGAGATCCACCAGCGCGATGCAATTATAACCGGTGAAGCTTTCGACCTCTCGAAATACCTGATCGATAAATGGTATCCGGGCGAAAAAAAGAAAGTGGCGCTACGCTTCACTTCCGAGAAAGATAAAAAAGACCTGGTGTTTGAAGAACGGTTCAACGACATTTCGGAGCGAGTAAACGACATCAAAGAACCTGTTGAAACCTGGGACGAACTGATAGCGCTACATGATCCCGAACCGGAAGAGGGCGACA
>Ga0302293_10001838_pt1 | contig 10298 bp, 3 predicted proteins | sample III_Fen_N2_2_FD_198758 | JGI IMG/M metagenome (GOLD analysis project Ga0302293, IMG submission 198758) | Peat permafrost microbial communities from Stordalen Mire near Abisko, Sweden - III_Fen_N2_2 | ecosystem: Environmental > Terrestrial > Soil > Wetlands > Permafrost | place: Sweden: Abisko... | reverse complement strand
TAGAGGGGAAACATGAAGTTTATAAAAAGATTCGTTAGAATCACAGTCAGCGCAATACTATTGGCGCCTGCCATAAGTTATATTTTCCTTGCACAGACGGCATCCGCCGCGTCAATCACTCCGCGCACGCTAACTATTAGCAGCTCAAAAATTAACGATACCAACGTAACGTATGCTTTTACGTTTAAGGTTCCTGCAGTCACAGCCCTAAAATCCCTTGCCTTTACGCCATGCACAACCGCTAGCGGCACCTGTACCCTTCCTTCTGGCTTTGCTCGAACAGGATACTCTCTCACAAGCCAACCTACTAACCTTGGCAGCGGAACATGGACAATCGATTCTTCTACTACTACGCCAGCACCAGTTATTAACGCTGGTTCACTATTAATCACCAATGCAGGCAACTCGACAGCTCAAGTGCCCGCAAACCTCATCACAGTAAGCTTTAATGGCATACATAACCCTGATGCTGTAAGTGGAACTACGTTTTTCTTACGAATAGAAACGTTCAGCGATGCCGCGTACACGACATCTATCGATAACGGCACCACTGCAGCCGCTACGGTATTGCAAATTACCCTTTCGGGAACCATGCCAGAATCCCTCATCTTCTGCGTCGGTAAGACTATCGGTACTATCAGCAACGTCCCTAACTGTGCCTCAATTACAGAATCAGCAGTTAACTTCAATCAACTATTCTCTCCGACAGATACAGCATCTGCAACTTCACAAATGGCAGCATCAACCAATGCAGCATCGGGATACGTCATTACGGTTAGCGGAACAACCTTAACGTCCGGTGGCAATAGCATTACTGCAATGGGCGCCACGGATGTCAGCAAGCACGGTTTTAGTCAATTCGGCATGAACTTAGTAGCTAATACTGGCGTTGATCCAGTAGGTGGAATAATCACCTATACTTCATACGGAGCCTTTGGTGCAAATATTTCACTGCCAGCGGCAACGGGACCAACGTACAAAGGCCAGGCTATACCAGGCTCGGGCTACGACGTACCAGATTACTTCCGATATAATCCTTCCATTCCTTTGGCGAACAGCGCCAACCTAGGGGCTGGTCCATCAGATGGACAAATCTATACCGTATCGTACATAGTGAATGTTACGGGTAGTCAACCAGCTGGTCTCTACACATCAGTACTAACATATGTCTGTACTCCGACTTTCTAGAACATGAAAAAAATATCCATATTAAGAATCGCAATAGCACTCGGACTAATCACCTGCTTACTTACTGGTAACCAAACGGTTATGGCTGCTGATGCTAATAACGGCCAAGCTCTTGAAATCGCTCCGCCGGTTCTTATTCTGACAGCAGACCCAGGTCAGACTATCTCAGCAAAAATCACAGTTCGTAATATTTCGGGCGGTAAACTAGTCGTTACGGGTCAAATAAATGACTTTGTCGCGGCTGGCGAAGACGGCACGCCAAAAATATTAATGGATGAAACCAACACCGAAAAGAACCCTTATTCAATTATCGATTGGATAAGTCCCATGCCGAAGCTTGACCTTATATCCAAACAAGTTGCAACTTTGCCAATAACAATAACCGTGCCTGATAATGCCTCTCCAGGTGGTCACTACGGCGTCGTAAGGTTCACTGGCGTCGCTCCAGAACTTGAAGGTACCGGCGTATCACTATCAGCTAGCTTAGGCTCACTAATTCTAGTTAGAGTAAGTGGTGCAATAAAAGACGAATTATCAATATCAGACTACTATGCTACTCAAGATAATAAAAAGGGCACTTTCTTTGAATCTGCACCGCTAACCATCGCCTTAAAACTCAAAAACACCGGTAATATCCACGAACAGCCATCGGGATTAATAACCGTAACGGATATGTTTGGCAGGAAATTAGCTACACTGGGAGTTAACGCTACATCACCTCAGGGCAATATATTACCAAGTAGTACTCGATTATTCAGCCAAAAGCTAGACAGTACAGTAATCGGTAATAAGATTCTATTTGGTCGTTACAAGGCCGATCTGAAAGTAACCTACGGAACTGACAAGACTGTTTTAACCGACAGTATAACGTTCTGGGTAATACCTTACAGATTGATTGGTTTAGGTGTAATCATCCTAGTCGGTGGGTTCCTTGGACTCAGATTCGCAATTCGACGCTACAACGACCATATTATCAAAAAGTCTGACAGAAGACGTCGATAGTTCACCTCTTGAAAATGCTGCTATGTTAAACGAGCGCATGCTATAATAAAGTTTATGTTTAGCTGGCTGAAATTAAGTCAACACCGCCACAGCGGTCGAATTAGACCGCATGAGCACACGTCATACGTGCCTCTTGGAGTGCTACTTCTTATGGTCGGACTAGCACTTGGTGCCTACACGGTCTCTGCAGAGAGCCCTGGGCCACAAGCAGAGGCTGTAAGCCTTACCGGTACAATGCCCGGTAAACCGCCTACTATTGGGGCTACGATCACTTCACCGAAAGACGGAACACACTTCTCTACATCACCTGTAGAATTTTCAGGAACTTGTCCAGACGATACAATAATCGAACTATATAAAAATGATATCTTTGCCGGGTCTACTGAGTGTACTGAAGCCGGAATTTTCAAAATCAGCATAGATTTGATGGTTGGAACAAATTCGGTAATTGCAGTAGATTATGATGCGCTAAACCAAGCTGGGCCTAATTCTAACACCGTAACCGTCTATTACGACGCGCTGCCGGCACAATCAGACCCATTAACTTCGGTTGACTTAAAAGGCGCTCAGTTAATTTTGAATACCGACGCCGTTTTTAGAGGAACTTTTCCTAATCAAGCACTTAACTTACCACTTACGATAATAGGCGGCACACCACCTTACGCTGTAAATATCCAGTGGGGCGATTCAAATAATAAAATTATATCAAGAAATAATAATGCAATATTTACAACACCGCATATATACACCAAAGCCGGTACTTACCAAATATCAATTCAAGCTACAGACTCGACAGGACGCGTAGCATTCTTAACGGTTGCGGCAATTGTCAACGGCCAACCAAGCGTCTCGACAACTACAAACACCACATCGACAACAACTACAAATAAATTACTGGTTTTATGGCCGCTATATGTTAGCGCTATTGCCGTCATGATTAGCTTCTGGATTGGTGAACGACGCGAAAAAGCAATCTTGGCCAAACACGGTCGACTATTACCGTCGTAAAAACTACAACTTACATTTTTTCCACCACTATAGAAACACTTGTAATTGACGGCCATTTCAATTATGCTTATAACAGATAAAAAACACGTGTGAGGCACTAAGATTTTATCGAACAAAAGAAACATTATATTAAACGTATTTTTACGGATAAATAATAACTTCAAATGAGCTTTAGGGGAAAAATTTACGGATTAGCTACGTTCAAATACGTCCTTTTAGTGGGCGTATTTATTGTTTGCCTACTCGCCGCAAACCAAAGCGCACACGCTGTATCGGGTATCAATCAACAAATAAACTTTCAGGGTCGGTTATTAAATGCTCAAGGCGCGACGGTACCTGACGGTTTTTACAATATCGAATTCAAAATCTACCAAGATGGCGACGGCTTATCCGTTAACAACACAACCGGCTCACCTGTCGGTGCTTTGAAATGGACCGAAGATTATCTAAACGCCAACACTAAAGGCGTTATGGTCAAAAACGGCTACCTCTCGGTTCAACTTGGTTCAGTTACTCCTTTTGGCTCTAGTATCGACTGGAACCAAGATACTATCTGGTTGTCTATGAATATCGCTAGCACCGATACTGTCTGTACGCCATTCACATCCTGTAATCCAGACGGCGAAATGACACCTATGAAACGGCTATCGGCTACCCCATTTGCACTGAATTCAGGCTTACTAAACGGCCTTACGAGTGCCAACTTCCTTCAACTTGCTCAAGGCGTCCAGACCGACGCTTCAACTAACACTAGTAGTATTTTCGTCAATAAAACTGGTACTGGTAATCTTATAGAACTTCAGTCAGGCGGCACGGATGCCTTAAATATCACAAATGCCGGCGATATCGTCTATGGCTTGAACGCTAACCATTCATTATCAGTAACAACCGCTGGAGCTGATGTCGCCGGTAAGTCATTAACGATTTCATCGGGCTCAGCCGGGACTGGCGCAACCACCCTAGCTGGTGGCGATTTGATTTTACAGGGTGGCGCTGGTGGCGGCACAAATGGCGCGGGCGGTAACGTTGCAATCGACGCAGGCGTAAAAAATGGCACTGGCGCTGATGGCAATATCAGCATTGGTAGCACTCATGCAAGAACTATTACTGTCGGCAATAATACCACCGCTACCACTCAAGATATCAACATCGGCAATAACAACGTCGCTGGCACAACTACGAACGTCGTAATCGGTACCGGTAGTTCAGCTACGGCCGGTACAACTACCCTTCAAGGTAAGGGCAATGTTGGAATCACTAGTAGTAACGGATCGGTCTCTATGACTAGCAGTAATGGGACTATGACATTAAGTAGTAGTAGTAATATCACAATATCTAACACCGCTGGGACACTGGGCTTAACTGGTAACGGCGACACTAGCCTAACTAGTACAAATAGTAAAGTCACTATCAGTGGCAGCGGCACGGTCGCATTAAGTAGTGTCGCTGCAGACATTAGCCTTGGCAGCAAAACTAACACCACTGTCAGTACTAATGGTACGGTTCGTGCAACATTCGATACTTCAAACGCACTTTACCTAGGTAATGGCGTAACTGCCGCCGCACCAAGCAACTTCACAATTAGTGGTACTGGCAGCGCCACCACTGCCGTCAGCGGCGGAACCGTCACGGTTCAAGGTGGCAATGCCACAGTTGGCAATGCTAATGGCGGTGACGTCAAAGTTGACGCCGGTACATTGTTTGGATCTGGATCTGATGGCAACGTAAATATCGGTACAGTTCACGCCCGCATTATTAACATCGGTAACGGCACTACTGCTACAACTCAAGATATAAATATTGGTAGCAACAACGTCGCCGGAACAACTTCTAACGTCACTATTGGCACAGGTGCGACTGCGACGGCTGGCGCGACAACAATTCAAGGAAAAGGTAACGTCAGTTTAACCAGCAGCAACGGTGCGGTATCAGTTACTAGCACAAACGGAGCGATGACGTTAAGTAGCGCAACAACCCTTGGGATAACTGGCAACGGCAATACTACAGTATCTAGCACAACTGGGACTTTAGGATTAACTGGCAATGGCTCGACTTCAGTTAATAGCACGACTGCCGACGTTAACCTTGGCAGCAAAACCAATACCACCATCACCACTAACGGCGTAATTCGCGCTACATTTGATACTGCAAACGCACTTTACTTAGGCAATGGTTCATCAGTCGGAACGCCAAATGCCTTTACAGTTTACGGTAGTGGCAATAGTACTGCCGGCGGAACTGGTGCAACTTTAACCGTTCAAGGTGGAACCGGTAATACAACTGGCGCTGGTGGCGATGCAACTTTCCAAGGTGGGACCCCTGGTGTTAGCGGCATCGGTGGCGGTGCAACGCTTAAAGGAGCAAATGGCGGAACAACAACTGGTGCTGGTGGCACAGCAACTGTTACTGGCGGAACTGGCGGCCCGAGTAGCGCCGGTGGTGCAACAACGGTCTCTGGCGGAAATGGTGGCACAACAGCTGGTGTTGGCGGTGATTTAACCTTAAAAGGCGGCAATGGGACTGGGACAAGTAACGGCGGCTTGGTAAACATCCAAGGCGGAACTACCGGCAGCGGCACTGCTGGAGCGATCAATATTGGGACAACTACCGCCAGTACGATTTCCATGGGCAATTCCGCTACTACTGCTATCTCAATTGGCAACACCGCAGTTCCAGCCGGTGGACAAATTATTAGTATTGGGAATACGGCATTAGCAGCAAATGCTCAGACAATTAATCTGGGTTATAGTAATACCGCCGGCGGTACAACCAACGTTAATATTGGTTCCGGTAGCACCGCAACCGGCGGTACAACTACCGTTCAATCCAAAGGCGCAATGACCTTAAATAGCGGCAGTACAGTCGGCGTCACTAGCGCGACCAACACCTCACTGACTGCTACGGCTGGTACTATGACAATTAGCAGCAGCGGCAACTCTTCGATTGCAGCTACGGCCGGAACTTTTGCCACCAGCAGCAGTGGTAATACGACTATCACTAGCACGGCTGGAACAATCGGACTAGCTAGTAATGGCGCTACGACACTTTCTACCAACGGAGCAACTCGCGCAACATTTGATAGCGCGGGTAATAATTTATACCTAGGTAATGGCGCAACTGGTACAGTAAATCCATTCACTATTATGTCAACCAGTGGCAACGCTACGGCTATTGCCGGCAGTAATCTAACCGTTAAAGCCGGTACTGGTGGCGCAACCTCCGCTGGTGGTATTTTAGCTATTCAAGGTGGCGCTGGTGGCGCTACATCTGGGGCTGGTGGCGCATTAAATATGCAAGGTGGCAACGCTACTGCTGGGGTATCTAACGGTGGTGATTTAGGACTTAACTCTGGTAATAAATCGTCGACTGGCTTGGATGGAAATATCAATATCGGCACGACGAACGCCGCAACTATCCAGGTTGGTAATACGACAATTGCAAACACTCAGGCAATTAATATCGGGACAAATAACACCGCAGCTAGCGTAACCAACGTAGTAATCGGTTCAGGCAGCAGCGCCGGCGCAACTAGTTCAACAACTGTTCAATCTAAGGGCAATGTTAATGTCACTAGCGCCAGCGGAAATATAGCCACAACCGCTACAGCCGGTAATATTTCAGAGACTGCCACGGCGGGAACCTGGATAACTAGTGCTTATGGTAACTCTTCCCTATCTACCACTAATGGATCTATGTCCATTACTGGTTACAATACAACTAACGTAGTTGCTACTACTGGGAACGTCAATGTAACCGCAACCGCTGGCAGTATTGCTGAAAGCGCTACCGCCGCTAACCAAACCTGGGCTGCGACATCTGACGGTAACGCTACACTAAAAAGTAATAACGGTAACGTAGTTCTAAACGCTGCTGGCGGCGCGGCAACTGATCTTATCCAACTTCAGACCAACAGCACAACTCGCGCCACCTTCGACAATACCTATTCAATGTATTTAGGCGCTGGTACAACTGGTGCAGCTAACCCATTCACCTTAACAGCAACTGGCGGTTCAGCTGGTGTGGCTGGTAGCGCCCTAACCGTTAAAGGTGGTGCGGCTGGTACGGGAACCGTAGCTGGTGGTGCACTAAGCCTGCAAGGTGGCGTTGGTGGATCGACCGGCGGCGCTGGTGGGGCTGTTGCGGTTCAAGGTGGAAACGCTACTGCTGGGGTGTCCAACGGTGGTGATTTAGGACTTAACTCTGGCAATAAATCATCGACTGGATTGGATGGGAATATCAATATTGGCACGACAAATGCCGCAACTATCCAGGTTGGTAATACGACGATTGCGAACACTCAAGCAATTAATATCGGTACAAACAACACCGCAGCTAGTGTAACCAACGTAGTAATCGGTTCAGGCAGCAGCGCCGGCGCAACTAGTTCAACGACAGTTCAGTCCAAGGGAAATGTTACTATCGCTAGCGCTAGTGGAAACGTCGGCGTATCTGCAGCTGCCGGCACAATGACCATCAGTGGATATACCGCTACTACCCTATCTAGCACGACTAGCTCACTAGCACTTACGGGTAATACCGATGCCAGCCTAACTAGTACGACCGGTAACACCACAGTTAACAGTACGGCCGGATACGTTGGTATTGCTAGCAAAACCAATACAACTATCAGTACTAACGGAGCAACTCGGGCGACTTTCGATAGCTCTGGAAATAATTTATTCCTTGGTAGCGGAGCAACTGGCGCCGTCAATCCATTTACTATTATGTCAACTAGTGGCAACGCCGCAGCTGTCGCCGGTAGCAATTTAACCGTGGCAGCCGGTACAGGCGGATCAACTTCAGCCGGCGGAATTTTAGCTATCCAAGCTGGCACAGGCGGATCAACTTCAGGCGCCGGTGGCGCATTAAACGTTCAGGGTGGCAACGCCGCTGCTGGCGTATCTAATGGTGGCGACCTCAACCTTAACTCTGGTAATAAAGCCACGACTGGGACTGATGGCACTATTAACATCGGTAATTTAAATAACGGCACAGTCCAAATTGGTAACAATACCGGTACGCAAACTATCAATATCGGTACCGCTTCGACTGGTACGGCTAACGTCACTATCGGCTCGACCAGTGGCGCAGCCGGCGGCACAACGACCATCCAGGGCAAAGGAAATGTTAACATTACCAGCGCTAGCGGTAATGTTGGTGTGACGGCTACCGCTGGAACAATGACACTTAGCGGCAATGGCGCTACGGCTTTAAGTAGTATTGCTGGAACATTATCATTAACTGGCTATACCGACGCTAACTTAACTAGTACAACTGGCAACACTTCCGTAAATAGTACGGCTGGCGCGGTTGGAGTTAATAGCAAGTCAAACACAACAATCAGTACCAACAGCACAGTTCGCGCGACATTTGATACTGCAAATAATCTATACCTAGGCAATGGACTAACCGCCAGCGCACCAACCAACTTCGCAATCAGCGGCACAGGTAGCACAACTACGGCCGTAAGTGGTGGTGCCATCACAGTCCAAGGAGGCAATGCGACCGTCGGTAGTGCTAACGGAGGCAACGTTACAATTTCTGGCGGAAACGGCGTCGGAACAGGAGCTGAAGGTTTAGTAGTACTAACCACCCCGACCTTCTCAACAACGGCCAATGATGCAAACTGTTACACAGGTGGCGCGCTTGTTGCTGGTACTGCCAATGGCGCAGGCGCAGGTATTTCAGGATGTACTTTATCGGCCAATTCAGTCAATGGTTCGTCAGCGATAATAGTTGGATTTAGTGGAACGGCACAGATCGCCGTGCTACCTGATCCATCATATGGCACAACAACCGCCGCTGGCCGAGTAATATATATTACCGCAGCTAATGGAACTAAAGATTTTACCCTTTCAGTTAACGGTGGTGGCATTGGTAATACTATTTCAATGCGCTCAAACACTACAGCAACAATGATCTGGAATGGCAATGACTGGACAGCAGCTGGTGCATCAAGCTCGACAACCCTGCAATCTGCCTATGACAACACTTTAACAACCGCTGGTGGCGCCGAGTTAGTGCTATCTAACACCGCCAACGCCAACGGGTTAACAATTCGCGATAACCCAGTTACGCCAATTAACGGCGCATTACTTGAAGTCCAAACATCAACCGCCGGTGAACTATTTTCAGTCAACAATAATACTACTGAATATGCCAAAGACGGTGGTAGTGAAACTGGTGGTGGCACTAGCGACGCTAACGATGCGACATTCCCTGCCACAACCTGGTCAGGCCGAGCCAACGGAGGCACGGTTACGGTTTCAAGGACAACGACAACCATTAACGCTAACGCTCAAATCTCAACAGGTATGGCTGCGATATCAGTTGCTACATCGGCAACCGCCAATCAAGGCGCCGTCGATCGCTTGTCTGCAACACTAACTCAAGGTATGCAATATAACGTTTCGTTCGCCGCAAAACTACTTGGAACGAGTAACTCCTTCCAAGATTTAACAGTTTATTACTCAGTCGATGGCGCGGCTACGACAACCCCTTGTACAAACTATAGCTCACAAACCGTTCAAGTTAGCGCCTGGTCTAAAATCAACTGTACGTTTACTGTTCCTGCCGGAGCAACCGCAACAAACTCGATATTAATCTTACAAAACACCGCCGTAGCCCACACTTTCTATATCGATAACGTCAGCGTTTCATTAGCGGCTAACGTCAATTACGCTACGGATGGCGGCGTTGACGATACTATCAACTTCGGCACAAACTGGACCCTCGTAGGCTCAACGGTCACAGTATCCCAGAATGCTGGTGTTGGTAATGATAGAAATACTAGCGCCGAAGTCGACGCTCTAAGAGTTGCCGGTGGTGGTATTAGAAACAAACTGTCAGTTAATCCATTCGGCAACAGCACGCTTTATCGCATCACGGCCTACGTAGCCAGTGCAACTGTTTTTAATGATCTTACAATTCGCTATTCACCAAACGCCGGCGCTAACTTTATTAGTTGCCAAGATTACAATACCCAAGCAATTCCTGCTGGAACTAGCTCATTCACTAAGGTAACTTGCTACATTACCACCGATAACACCACAGTCACAACACCTTACATATACTTTACTCAAGCTGCCGCTCCTGGCGCT
>Ga0302293_10001833_pt1 | contig 10334 bp, 9 predicted proteins | sample III_Fen_N2_2_FD_198758 | JGI IMG/M metagenome (GOLD analysis project Ga0302293, IMG submission 198758) | Peat permafrost microbial communities from Stordalen Mire near Abisko, Sweden - III_Fen_N2_2 | ecosystem: Environmental > Terrestrial > Soil > Wetlands > Permafrost | place: Sweden: Abisko... | reverse complement strand
ACTGGCCAGCTCCGGAAGTGGCAAATGGGAAGATTCAGGTGGCGATGCCAGTAAATTTGGATTAACTTCAAGTGAACTGCTCGAAGCTCTTGATATTCTGGATAAAAAAGAAATGCAGGATTGCCTGAAACTGGTACATTTTCACATCGGAAGTCAGGTTACCAAAATACGCCGTATCAAATTAGCCATGCGCGAAGCTTCGCAATTTTACGTGCAGCTTTACCTGAAAGGATTCAACGTTGAATTTGTAGATATTGGTGGTGGTTTAGGTGTCGATTACGACGGAACCCGCTCGTCGAGCAGCGAAAGCAGCGTGAATTACAGCATTCAGGAATATGTGAACGATGCCATATTTACGATGGTGGATGCAAGTGATAAGAATAACATTCCCCACCCAAATATCATCACCGAATCGGGCCGCTCGTTAACGGCTCACCATTCAGTCCTGATTTTCGAAGTGCTCGAAACGTCTACACTGCCTACCATGGGCGAGGAGGAAGTATCGAAAGAAGGTGATCATGAACTGGTTCGTGAATTGTTTTTATTGTGGGAACAGCTCAACCAGTCGAAAATGCTGGAAACCTGGCACGATGCGCAGCAAATCCGCGAAGAAGCGCTTGACTTGTTCAGCTTAGGGCATCTTGACCTAAAAACCCGTGCACAAATTGAACGGTTATTTTGGTCAATCACCAAAGAGATTCACCAGATGACAGGCGAATTGAAACACATTCCGGAAGAATTACTTTACTTACCGAAATTACTGTCTGACAAATACTTCTGCAACTTCTCATTGTTTCAGTCATTACCCGACTCATGGGCCATTGATCAGATTTTCCCAATTATGCCTATTCAGCGCCTGGATGAAAAACCCGAACGCTCCGCAACCATTCAGGACATTACCTGTGATTCGGATGGAAAAATTGACAATTTCATTTCAACGCGAAATTTCTCCTATTATTTGCCGGTTCATGCTTTAAAATCGAAAGAGCCCTATTACATGGGTGTATTTTTAGTAGGCGCTTATCAGGAAATTTTGGGCGATTTGCACAACCTGTTTGGCGACACCAATGCCGTACATATTTCGGTCGACAACAAAGGATACAGCATCGACCAGATTATTGATGGTGAAACTGTTGCTGAAGTATTGGACTACGTTCAGTACAACGCCAAAAAATTGGTTCGTACTGTTGAAACCTGGGTAACTTCATCCGTAAAATCCGGAATTATCACCGCCGAAGAAGGAAAAGAATTTTTATCGAACTACCGTTCAGGCTTGTACGGATACACTTACTTGGAATAATATTTCATTAAGGTTATATAACTGAAAAGCAAATACTTCGGATGAGGTATTTGCTTTTTTGTTTCAGTTTAGGTTCTCTCATTTCAAACAGAAGACGAGTTGACTACTCTTTTTTACGGTATTTCTCAAGTTCAAACCATGCCATCTGCGGCCGGGTAACCGGGTAGCCATTCTCAAGTCTGAATTCTTTTCGTTCATCGGTAAAATCCCACCAGTTTAAAGAATAGTCCTTTTCATTGGCAAAATGAACAACCAATCGGCACTGATCTTCAACACACGGGTCAATCCATGTTCCTGTCGATAACTCCAATTCATCCAGAAGAGTTGCACCATCCTTATTCTTCAATTCGTCTAGTGAATAGTAACCCATCGAAATCAGGTCGCGTGCAAACTTTATTCCGATTGAAGGAATACTTTGAAATTCAACCAATGCACGAATTTCCATTGCCCTGATCGTTGGAACGCCAAGCAACAATTGCAAATCGTCAACCTGATATTTGATTAAATCTCTGATCTTGATTTTATTCAGTCGTAAATTCTTTCGTTCAAGAGGCATTAAATCAAGCCTTATTGTTGGATTATAATTCATTTGATACAGTTTTTAAGATTTTCCTTTGTCACTTGGATTTGAAACCTTCACCATCCATGCAATCACTCCAAACATCGTCATCGCCACAACTGCTCCGGCCATAAACGAAGCATGAAGACTTCCGATGGCATAAAAAACGCCAACCAACAAAGGACCAACAGTTTGACCAATGCGCAAAACCATGCTATTGACCGACATAAATGCAGCCCGTTCTTTGATGGAAGCAAAGCCAACCAGCAAATTCTGAATAGAAGGAACCAGTAAGCCATGTCCGAGTCCGAATACAATTACTGAAACAATAACCTGAATCCAGCTTTGACTGATCAGCAGCGAAAGCATGGATAAAAAATAGAAACTGGCACCAAATAACAAGATTGTTTTCGATTGAAACCGTTTGTTGATTCGTCCTAGTTGCGAGGAAGTTGCAGCCGTAACCAGCGACATGATCGACATCACCAATCCGATATGAATAGAAGTTGCATCGAGCCTTTCGGATAAAAGAATAGGGAAATAAGTCAGGTAAACTCCGTAAAGCAGCACAAAAACCAGCATATTGACCAGAAAAAGTCCCCAAACACTGCGCTGATTAATGCTTTTCCAAATTCGCCGGAAGTATTCACCAATTCCCTGATGATCGTTGGGTTCAGGATTATTCAATTCAAAAAGAACATAGAAACCAAGCGGAATTGCGAGTAGCGGCAGGTAAAAAACATATTGCCAGCCAAACGCAGCGATAAATCCGCCCAAAGCAGGATATGCAGCAGTCCCGATACTCAAAATACTCGCGTTATAGCCCATCAGTGTCGTACGCTTTTCTCCTTTATACAAATCACCGATCAGGGTAATGTTAATGCTTGAAAGGCCGGCTGCGCCAATTCCTTCAACAAATAAAAGACCCAGAAGTGAATGAAAATCACGCATGAATGAGCATAGAAATCCGGCAATTCCGAAGATAAACAAAGATGGAACCAGCACCAGTTTCCGACCAAAACGATCTGCCAAAATTCCGGTTACCGGAGTCAAAAATATGCCGGGAAGGGTAAACGATGCAATCAGCCAGCCAACTTGTTGGGTTGAAATTCCAAAGTATTTGATAATTCCGGGAAAAGCAGGCGTGATACTCGATATCCCCATTACCGCAATTAGGGTGATACCAAAAATAATGAACACGTTCTTTTCGATAGCGAAGTGGCTTTCTTTGGTCATAGGGCTGGCTATTTAATGAACGATGGTGAAGGTACAAAAATTAAGATCACCATGTTATTTCATTAACAGCCTATCGGTTCATCAGTCTCCGTTTTATTTCCTGCATGACTTTTTTACGTAATTCGGCCTCTGTCTGGTATAGTTTGATGATCTGCTGCGGAGCAAGTACCGTTCTGAATTCTTTAGAATACTTTTCGCGGATAAAAATCAACTTTTTGGCAGCCTCCAGTTGATTCACAATCAACTGATCTGCTTCTTCTGTCGTTAAACTATCGGCATCAACCTTAGTAAATCTGGCCAGATTTCGAAAGTTTACACCCGAAATTTCACGCTCATATTTCAGGTAAATTGGCTGAAACCGATCAAACCTAGCCTGATCAAGCTTTAGACTTGCCTTTAACTCACGCAATTTTGCCTGGATAATACGCTCCCTGAGTTTTGGAAAACGATCCGGATTTTGCGATTCAACATTCAAACTAAACAGCAGTGCAACTACAAAAAGCAGGGTTGATAATATCGCCTTCATTTCGATTGATTTAACAGGTTATTGTTCTGACTCACTTATAAATGGATCAGCTTTATACATGGCAGCCAATTGCAACAATTCTTCATCAGATAGATCGGCTAAAACGTCACTAAATTCTTCGGTATCGCTTTCCTTTGCGACTATTTTTTCCGGCACCTTTTCAGGAATAACTTTCTTTATTGCTACTACTTCAGGTTGTATAATTAATTCCTGCTTCTGAATTATTTGTTGTTCAACAGGCTGTTTTTCAAGCACAATCTGATTATTCATGGTTTTTTCAGGTTCTAACATAAAATAGCCAAGTATTGCCAAAGCTGAAAGAGATGCAGCAACCACCACTGTTCGCCAGAGAACCAAACTTTTTCTGTGGCTGTGTTCTCTTAGCTTGGCTTGCTGAAGTGTCTTTTCAGAAAGTTGTTCAAAGAAACCGGTTGGCTCCCGATAAGGCAACTTTTTTTCGAAATCCCGAAATTCATCTGTTGGTTCCATAATCTTCTGTTTTTTTCTCTTTTGTCATTTTTTCAACCGGCATGTTCAATCAAATACTGTTTGATTTTTTCCGATGCATAATGGTAATTGGTTTTCAGGGTATTCACCGAAGAATCCAGAATCTGTCCGATTTCTTCGTAGCTCAGTTCATCGTAATAGCGCAGGTTAAAAACCATCCGTTGTTTCTCCGGAAGTTTCAGAATAGCCTGCTGAAATTTGACAAGCATTGTTTCACTGTTGTCAGAATCGCTTCCAGAAATATTTCCAATCATCTGGTCAGTAATCAATTCCGCATTTTTCAACCAGTTCTTATTTTTCCTGAAATGTTTAGTGCATTCGTTCGTGGCAATCCGATACAACCAGGTAAAAATCCGGCTTTCGCCTTTAAACGAATCGGCAAAACGATACACGTTTATAAATGTCTCCTGCAAAATATCCTCGGCATCCTCGTGCGACACCACCAACCTCCGGATGTGCCAGTACAGAGGCCGTTTATAGGTATCCATCAGTTGCAAAAAGCCTTTATCTTTCGATACCGGGTCCTTGATCAGGGAAAACAAATATGCATCAGACGTTTCGTTCATTAATTAGATTCAGGAATGACTGGTTTACGCTTTGGATGTATAAAGTAGCCGAAAGTTAAATCGGGATCGAAATATTTTATTTAGAAAAAAATTTCACTCCCAAATTTAACTTTTCTGCGCAAACTGCTTCTTAAGGATATATCAATCAATTTCTAAAATTTTGTACTATGAAACAATTAAAAATTACTATCGCAGTATGCCTGATGTTTGTCGGGTTCAATTCATGTCAGAAAGATCAAGTAGCTACCACAGTTGATGAAACTACATTGAGTCAACAGGAAACACAGACAGAGGAAACCCTTACTGATGTTGATTTATTGGTCGATGAAGCGGTGGATTCAAATTTCAGCTTATTAAAATCGGCTTCCATCGAAAGTGCGGCTTACCTGACTGATTGTCCTGTAATCACCGTTAATAAAACAGCTGCACCGCAGGTTATTACGATTGATTTTGGAACTGCCTGCACTGGAAAAGATGGAAAAGTCCGTTCAGGCAAGATCGTTGTGACTTCCACTTCATTCAACACTTTCCCTTCGGTTCGAGACAAATCGTTTGATAATTACGTTGTCGACGGCAAAAAGATTGAAGGAAGCGTGACTAAAACAATCACGAAAGATCAGGTAAACAACATCCGTACTGCGGTAATTCAGGAAAACATTACCATTACGTTTCCAAATAACGAAGGAACTGCAAAACGGGTGGCAAACCTGACTCGTCAATATCAGCGCAACACTTTGCTTAATCCATTAGACAATGAGATCGTAAGTTGGGGAACCGTTGAATTCACCCGTGTTTCCGGAGTTAAAATAACAAAAACAATAACGTCCACAGATCCGCTTGTTTTCAAAGTTGCATGCCACCATATCGTAAGCGGTACGGTTTCGGTTACAACCAGCGACAATCGCAGCTGGACCATTAATTACGGAGATGGCACCTGCGATGCCAAAGCAACACTGACTATGGACGGCAAAACCAAAGAAATTAAAATCCATTAGTCAGTTATCAATCGAAATAATTCAGACTTCAGATGCCATTTGGAACCTTCCGGATGGCATTTTTTTTTGATTTGTGTTGTTGGGCTGTCTAATTTTCAGGAAACAGGAATCACTTTATACGGTTGATTATGAAAAAGTCAGAACTATTTAGCCTTTGAAAAGCCTGTAATCGGGCATATTTTTTATACCGGAAACATTATTTTCTCTAGGTTGTAAAAAACTAATTACTATATTTGCCATCGCAAAAAAGGATACGGGTGTAGCTCAGTTGGTAGAGCACTGGTCTCCAAAACCAGGTGTCGGGCGTTCGAGTCGCTCCTCCCGTGCAAAGCTGCTCTTTCGGGCAGCTTTTTTGTTTTACGAAAAGTCTTTGGTAACTTGAACCCAAATTCAAACAGATATGGCTGTCGATCTTTTTATACCGTGTTTTATCGATCAGATTTATCCTGATACGGCTTTTAATACCGTTAAAATCCTCCGGAAAGCCGGGCTGGACGTGAATTACAACCCCGAGCAAACCTGTTGCGGGCAACCGGCATTTAACAGCGGCTACTGGGACGAAACCAAAACGCTGGCCACAAAATTCATACGCGATTTTCCGAACGACAGGCACATTGTCAGTCCGTCGGCTTCGTGTACCGGGTTCATCAAAAATTATTATCCCGATTTGTTTAAAACGGGTCAAGCCGGTTTTGAAGATTACCAGCGACTGAACCGGAATCTGTTTGAGTTGACAGATTACCTGGTGAATCATTTGAATTTCACCGATTTTGGAGCTGAATTTCCGCACAAAGTTTGCTACCACGATGCCTGCACCGCTTTGCGCGAATACGGAATCCGCCGCGAACCGCGTCTTTTACTATCGAAAGTAAAAGGTTTGGAACTTGTTGAAATGGAAGACACCGAAACCTGCTGCGGATTTGGTGGTACATTCTCAGCAAAGTTCACCGCCATCTCATCGGCAATGACCGAACAGAAAGTTGAAAACGCCCTGAAAACCGGCGCTGAGTATATCGTTTCAACCGAATCGTCGTGCATTATGAACCTGGAAGGATACATCCTGAAAAACAATTTACCCATTAAATCCATCCACATTGCCGACATATTGGCCTCGGGTTGGGAATAAGACTATGAGATGCTGAAACAAGTTCAGCATGACGTTCCGATCAAAGAAACGCGAAACACGTAACACGAAACACATTATGACTGAAATAGGAAAAATAAATCATTTAGAGGTAGTTAAGGAAGTCGATTTTGGTATTTACCTCGATGGAGGCGATCTGGGCGAAATCCTGATGCCAAAACGCTATGTTCCGGAAGAAACGATGCCCGGTGATTATCTGGAAACGTTTATTTATCTCGACTCCGAAGACCGTTTGGTAGCAACTACCGAAAAGCCTTTGGCCATGGTCGAAGAATTTGCTCTGCTGGAAGTGGTTTCGGTGACACCCGTTGGAGCTTTCCTGAATTGGGGACTGCCCAAAGATTTGTTTGTTCCGTTCCGTGAGCAGCGCCAACCCATGGAAGAAGGCAAAAAATACTTGGTTTATGTGTATGTGGATACCAATACCAAACGTATTGCAGCCTCGTCGAAAATTGAGCAATACCTCGATAATATTCCGGTTGACTATGACCTCGATGAGGAAGTTGACCTCATCATTGTGAATGAAACCGACCTGGGATACAATGCCATTATCGATAACAGCCACTTCGGAATTCTATACAAAAACGAAGTCTTCCAGCCTTTAAATCCAGGCGATAAAGTTCAGGGATACATCAAAAAGATACGTACTGACGGTAAAATTGACCTTCATCTGGAAAAAATCGGGTACGAAAAAATCAGTTCTTTTGTCGACCGCATCATCGCTGAACTTCAGAAGAACAAAGGTTTTTTACCACTAACAGATAAAAGTTCTCCGGAAGATATCTACCAGACATTTCAAATCAGCAAAAAGAATTTTAAGGCAGCCATTGGCGCACTATATAAAAAAAGGTTTATCGCACTCGAAGACAACGGTATCAGGCTGTTGGGCACAAAATAAATATCTGTACTGATTCCTCATCGGGTGACTTCGAATCACCCGATGAGGAAAACAGTCAAAAATATCCAACACCCAACATTCAATAACCAATATCCAATTTTAAAGCAAACCCGGAACCCGCCTCCCGCAACCCGGAACTCACAAAATGAAAGTTTGTATTGCCGAAAAGCCCAGCGTGGCTAAAGAACTTGCCCAAATTATTGGTGCCAACAGCCGTCGCGACGGTTATTTTGAAGGAAACGGATACCAGGTGACCTGGACATTCGGGCATTTGTGCACCCTCAAAGAACCCAACGATTACACAGAACAATGGAAATCATGGACTTTCCGCTCGCTGCCCATGATTCCTCAAAAATTCGGCATCAAACTCATTGACGATGACGGAGTGAAAAAACAGTTTGCCACCATTGAAAAGCTGATGGCTACCGCCGAAGAAGTGATCAACTGCGGTGATGCGGGCCAGGAAGGTGAATTGATTCAACGATGGGTAATGTCGAAAGCCAAATGCACCGCTCCGGTGAAACGACTTTGGATTTCGTCGCTGACCGAAGAAGCTATTAGAGAAGGGTTTCAGAAGTTAGAGGATGGCAAAAAATTCGACAATCTGTATGCCGCCGGAAGTGCCCGTGCCATTGGCGACTGGCTTCTCGGTATGAATGCCACCCGTCTGTATACCCTGAAATACGGCCAGAACAAACAGGTTTTGTCCATCGGAAGGGTGCAAACCCCTACCCTTGCCATCATTGTCAACCGGCAAAAAGAAATCGACGCGTTTAAGCCTGAACCATATTTCGAGATCAAAACCATTTACCGCGAAGCTACCTTTTCTGCGGCCTCCGGACGATTTCAGAACCGCGAAGATGCAGCACAGGTATTGGAAGAAATCAGCAAGGTTGAGCTGGTTGTCGGTAAAATAGAAACAAAAAACAGCATCGAGCAGCCACTGCGATTATTCGATTTAACTTCGCTTCAGGTCGATTGCAACCGCAAATTCAATCTGGGAGCTGAAGATACGCTGCGGACCATTCAGTCGCTTTACGAGAAGAAACTGACCACCTATCCGCGCGTTGATACCACTTATCTGTCGGATGATATTTATCCTAAAATTCCGGGCATACTGAAAAACCTGAAAGGCTACGAAACACTTACAGCGCCTTTACTTCAGGATAAGATACGCAAAACGAACAAAGTTTTCGACAATGCCAAGATAACCGATCACCACGCCATCATTCCAACCGGGCAATATCGTGCCGATTTGAACCAGTCGGAAAAACAGGTGTTCGATATGGTTGCCAAGCGGTTTATTTCGGTATTTTATCCCGATTGTAAAGTGGCCAACACCACTGTTGAAGCCAAGGTTGGCCCACACGATTTTAAAGCCACCGGTAAGCAAATTCTTTCGCCCGGATGGCGCGCTGTTTATATGAATGAGAAGAATCCGGTTCAGAGTGACGAAAATATCCTACCGATTTTTGTGACCGGAGAACATGGTCCCCACGAACCTGGGTTGCTCGAAAAATTCACACAACCGCCGAAATACCTGACGGAAGCCACTCTATTACGTGCTATGGAAACTGCCGGCAAAAGTGTTGACGATGAAGAATTGCGCGAACTGATGAAAGACAATGGCATTGGCCGCCCTTCCACCCGAGCCAACATCATCGAAACGCTGTTCCGGAGAAAATATATGAAGAAAGAAGGCAAACGGTTGGTGGCTACCCAAACCGGAATTGACCTGATCGACAGCATTGAAAACGAACTTCTGAAATCGGCCGAGCTCACTGGGCAATGGGAAAAAAAACTTCGGATGATTGAACTGGGCCAATACGATGTGACTCATTTTATGGACGAGATGAAGCAAATGGTAACCGAGGTCGTCGATCAGGTGAAACATTCGCCACGAAAAGTATTTACGTTTGCACCCGAAGAACCTGCCGTTCAGGAGAAAAAAGAAAAAGCAGCGCCCGCCGAACCTACTGAAACCATTTGTCCGGCCTGCAAAAAAGGAACATTAAAAAAAGGCAAAAATGCCTGGGGCTGCTCCGGATGGAAAGACGGTTGCCGGTTCATTATTCCGTTCGAGTTCATGAGTAAAAAACTCACTGAAGCACAAATGAAACGACTGGCAGAAAAAGGAAAAACCGCGCTAATCAAAGGATTCAAACAGGACGACGATTCGGTAGATGGTTTTTTGGAACTGACATCTGACTTCAAAATCAGTTTTGCCGAGGCTGAACCTGAAAAACTGGTTTGTCCGTCGTGCAAGATTGGCGAAATTGTAAAAGGAAACTCGGCTTGGGGTTGTACCAATTTCAGAGGTGGCTGCAAACTGCGTATTCCGTTTGAACATCAGGGTAAAAAACTGAGCGAAAGTCACGTCAGCCAATTGGTATTGAAAGGACAAACCCGACCCTTTACCAGTACCGATGGATCTCAAAAGACTACCGGAATCTTCAGGTTTGATGCGGGTTATCAGGTCAGGTTTCAGGAGAAATAGATACTGTCAATTCATTTACAAAATGATACGTAAAACGAAATGACAGTACCTAAAATTATCCTTGTTGATTATTTCGCAAAAATCATATCTCCAGTTACCGGATCGA
>Ga0302293_10001830_pt1 | contig 10341 bp, 11 predicted proteins | sample III_Fen_N2_2_FD_198758 | JGI IMG/M metagenome (GOLD analysis project Ga0302293, IMG submission 198758) | Peat permafrost microbial communities from Stordalen Mire near Abisko, Sweden - III_Fen_N2_2 | ecosystem: Environmental > Terrestrial > Soil > Wetlands > Permafrost | place: Sweden: Abisko... | reverse complement strand
AAGCTTTAGGTGACTATTGCGGCGGGGTTCCACCTCTTCCCATTCCGAACAGAGAAGTTAAGACCGCCAGCGCCGATGGTACTGCACATTGTTGTGGGAGAGTAGGTCGTCGCCATTCTTTGATTAAACTCCATTCCTTTATTGGGATGGAGTTTTTTTTGTATATATTTACCCTATCCGTTCGCTAAAGCGAAACGGCAAAGGATATTGCTCTACGGGGAAAATTACAATACAATATACAATGATAGAAACGATTAAAAAGTTACTTGGCCTTGGGCCAAAGGTGAAATTTGCAGAATTAGTCCGTCAGGGAGCAATGATTATTGATGTCAGGAGCAAAGGAGAGTATGCAGGCGGTCATATTAAAGGATCGGTCAACATTCCTGTTGACCAGATTGGTCAGAATATTCAAAAGTTGAAAGCGAAGAATAAAACGATTATTACCTGTTGTGCTTCAGGTATGCGGAGTGCATCAGCAAAGAGCATCTTAAAGTCAAACGGATTACCTGAAGTGTACAATGGGGGTTCATGGAGAAGCCTGCAAAGCAAAATTTAAGAGATATGGAATCATTGAATTAAACTGTTTGTTTAGATTCCGATCAATGAAAAGCGATTAAACTCTGTTCCTTTATTGGGATAGGGTTTTCTTATTTTCATTCGTTCACTGAAGCGAACTGCAACGGATATTAAGGACACCCTATTCCAATATGATTGGATGGAGAGTGGTGCCAGCAGAGAAGATCATTGTAAAGACTGACCCCTTTCCCGGCTGTGAAGTTACCTCCAGTCGTGCTTTATGCAGAATCATAATCTGCTGAGAAAGACTCAGCCCAATGCCTGAGTTATTTGGTTTTGTAGAATAGAAGGGAAGAAAGATACGTTCTATGACATCATCATTTATCCCTTTGCCATTATCGGATAGTGATATTTGAACCTGGTTCTGTTCACCTTTCACTGCTACAAATGAAAGTCTGGGAGACGGAGTTTCTATCATCGCCTCCATCGCATTCTGAATAAGATTAATGATCACATTTTCTATCAGTTCAAGATCTGCTTCAATAGTAAGATCGTGAGGTGAAATACTTCTATCAAAACGAATACCCTTCTCAGTAAATCTTGATTGGTAAAGAATTGATATCCGATCGAATAGCTCTTTAATACTTATTGGCCTGATTATGGGTTTCGAAATCTGGGTAAGACTTTTAGTGGATGATATGAAATTTACAAGTGCCTTTGTCCTTGATTCAATTATTTTCAATCCATGATGGATATCCTCAATAACCTCCTCCCCAATGGTCTTTGGTTTCAGAATGGCACCCGACTCGTCTTCAAGCAACTGACTACTCATGCCTGCCAGATTGGTAATAGGAATAGCAGAATTTACAATTTCATGAGAAATAATATTCACCAATTTCTGCCAGGTACTGATTTCTTTCTTTACGAGTTCATCCTTTTGCCTCTCTATCTCATTCTTCTGGTTTGTTAATTTCAGATTTCGCAGGTCAAGTTCAACATTCTTATTATGCAATTCTTCCTCAAAACGAAAGTTAAGTATCCGGAGGTAATATATACAGGCGTTTACGAAAATAAAAATCATTATCTGGGCAATTTTATAATAGGGATAGAAGGTATTTATCCTTTCCACAATTGGAAATTGGATTGTAGTAAATTGAACCATTAACGAGTCGATGAATAATACAAGTGCAAAATAATAGACCATCGATAGCCAGAACAGGGCCCTTTCGTTTTTAGGATGAAGGAGCAACTGAGGAATGATAGAAATACCAATAAGCACGAATGGATAATAGGTATAACTCTCTTCTTCGACATAACCGATAAAGGTAGGCCCCAGGAGGAAAATAACGGGTGGCATAAAGATGAGCAATAATCTGCTAAGCATAGTCCATCCAAAGCCTGCAAGTGCAAGGTTCAGAAAATTGAACCCCAGGAGAATTGCAACTCTAAGGGTGCCGTATGAGAATGGATCATGGGTGATAAGCATTAATGGAACAATGGCGATTAGAAGCAATACCATGGAGATGAGCATCACAAAATTAAGCTTGTTGCTGAGCATAATTGTTCGCCGGGCCGGGTCATTATCGCCCTCTGTGATTCCCAGATTGGATATGTAGTTCCATAGATTCTTCATATGCTTGATTTTGAAATTTACGATTAGCAAGGTATAATCATCATTGATGATTCAATTCCTTATTTCTCAAAATCCAGTCCGAACAGTGATATCTTCCTGTATAAGGTGGTTCGTGCAACACCTAAATCACTTGCGGCTCTTGATAGGTTCCAGTTATTTTTGCTTAATGCGTTTACTATTGCTTTTCTTTCATAATCCTCTACACTAACAATTGTCTCATTAAGGGCTGAGGTCGCTTGTTGTTTCATTTTTAGAATAAAATCTTCCGGCATCAGAATACCGCTTTTATTGAGTATCACAGCCCTCTCGATGGCATGGGATAGCTCCCTGATATTCCCGGGCCAATGGTATTGCTCCAATTTTACAAGAGTTTCTTTCTTAATTCTTATTTGCTGTTTCCCGTATTGTTCTGAAAATAGTTTTATATAATAATCTGTAAGGATGCTGATATCTTCCCTACGCTCCCTTAGCGGAGGCAATAGAATTTCAACAGTGTTAATGCGGTAAAGCAGATCCTGCCTGAACTCAAACGATTCGGCCATTTGGTATAGTGGCATATTAGTGGCTGAGATGAGCCTAACATTTACGGGCAAAGGCTGATTGGTGCCTATTTTAATTATCTCCCGGCGCTGAACTGCTGAGAGTATCTTGGCCTGCATGGGCATACTCAGGTTCCCGATTTCGTCAAGGAATAATGTTCCCCCTGAAGCAGCTTCAAATCTCCCTGTTCTGCCTTCTTTGGCGTCGGTAAATGCTCCCCGGGTGTGCCCAAATAGTTCTGCTTCGAACAGAGTCTCAGGAATAGCACCAAGATCTACATGTACAAAAGCATTCTCTTTCCTTAATGACATGCAATGCAACGACCAGGCAGCTAACTCTTTTCCTGTACCATTTTCACCCATTATCAATACATTGGCATCAGTTTGCGCAACGGTATTTATCGTCTCAATGACCTGCTTCATGCTTTCCGATCTGGTGATGATCTCAGGATACCTGTTAATCGGGATATTGTTTGAATGCCGAGGATTGCTTTTTTGTTTGTTGTCAGCTTTTTTAATCCTGTCCTTATCAATCACATTCTTAACTGAAGCAAGAAGCTGCTCTTTATTCCAAGGTTTAATGATGAAGTCGGCTGCGCCAAGCTTCATTGCCTGAACGGCAAGCTCTATTTCACCATAAGCAGTAGTGGTGATAACCTGTATAGCTGGATCAATCTCCATAATTCTTACCAGCCAATCAAGACCTTCTTTTCCCGAAGTAATTCCCCTTGAAAAATTCATATCAAGAAGTATTAAATCATAACGGCAATCCCGAAGGCAATCGGGTAGAAATTCAGGACGGGACAAGATGTCAACTTTACCGTATTGACCTTTCAATACAAGTTTAGCTGTATACAGAACATCACTGTCATCATCAACAACCAAAATGTTGCAGGATTGATCGGTTTTCATGCAGGACAGATCAATGGATATAATATTCTACGACTCAATTATTAGTAAAGATAATAAGTGTAGTGATCTGAAACAATGATGTGTAGCAAAACGATACAAAATAAATATCATTTTCACCACATAGGATCAATTATACTATTGAATATTAAGTAGATACACTTGATGGCCTGATTGTTGGATTTCAAATTCACAATCATACCCCAAATGATGAAAAATATATTCTACAGGCTTTTAGAATGTTACTCCTTAAACGCTTCAGGAGGTTTGTTCATCCTTTTATTATTGATAGCCCCGGTTAATCTGTCAGCACAGCCCGGTTTTATGATTTATGCCGATTGCGCCCAGACTGTTATTTCCGATGGGTTATATATGCGGAGTGCGTACTTTGGAAACTATGAGTTAGGAGATTATCGGCTTAATGCAGGAATACAGACAAACCTGATCAACCGTAATGATATTAACCTTTCAGGGTATTGCATTGAAGCTTTGAGGGCGTTCAAAATCAAAAAGACACAAATAGAACTGAAAGGATTTTGGCTTTGGACAGCTTCCTCCGAATTTCTGAAGGAAATAAATTATGGAGGACTGGTTTCAATGAATCTTAATCATTTTAACATGAAGATCGGCACTAACTTCAGGACTTATAGCTTCAGAAGAAAGGCTCTAAGGATCTATGAAATCAGAAATAAAGAAAACAGAGTTCATGAGATTCTTAACGTGATGTATTCATTCAGTTATAACATCAAATCATCAGACTGCAAATGGAATGCAGGATTGAGGTTGACGAATATGGATCTTTTTATGATTAACCAGGAAACAAATCCCTATATAAACCTGAATGGTTATTTCAAGGTAAGTTCCCGGGTATCCCTGTTTGCCGAGGTATGGTATAAGAGTGCCGGAGCAACAAATCTAAATTCAAATTATTTTGGTTACTTAATTAGAGGAGGCATCAAATGGAATTTCTAATGAATCAAAGATTGTTGCTTATGTTGGCAATAACTTTACTGCTATCAGGATGTTCGAAAGATAATATACCTGTTTATTTAAGTGAATCAGTCGACACTCGTTTCACAGAATCAATGAACTGGAATGCTAATCATCCTACAAATGAAATTAATGTTGAATCGGATGACTATACTATTTTTACAATGGCTGATTGTCATATTGGTACAACGAGCAACCTTGACAAATTTTTAAACAATGCCCATTCTTTAAAGCCTACAGCCATTATTATAGATGGCGATCTTACAGGTGGTCTTTCGGAAGACTATACTGTGTTTGAAGATCACTTTCCCAAAGATTATGTTATACCATCATTTTTTTTAGTGGGTAATCACGATCTTTGGTATAACGGATGGAGTGAATTTTATAAAAGGTTTGGTTCTTCAAGTTACACTTTTACCGTCAGAACCTCTGGAGGGACAGATCTTTTTATTTGTGTGGATACCGGAGGAAATACCCTGGGAAAACTACAAACAGAATGGCTGACTCAAATTCTGCAATCAGAACGTTCAGCCTACAGACGTTGCATTATCATCACACATATCAATTTGTTTCGGCACAGGCATACTGAAAGTACCAACCTGGTAGAGGAAGAATTGTGTTCTTTACTGAATTTATTTACCGTGAATAAAGTAGATATGGTTATTACGGGACATGACCACAACGCGTATGCTGAAGAATTTGGAGTTACCACTTATATCCAGGTTGATGCACTGGAAGATGGCCTAAGTAATGCAGGCTATATGAAGCTTGAAGTGAAAAACGGCATACTCGGATACAAGTTTGTAAATGTCAATGAGTAGAAACTGTAATCCTTTGCCAATGAGTTAATTTGAATTGTTGCCAGTAAATGTATGTCAACGATATATACCCAAACAAAAATACCCGCCAGTTGCCAGGTGGGTATTTTTATTTTAGGTAATATCTTCAGGATTAAACAGCCTGTATAAGTTCCAATCCTTCGAAGCCTTTCTGTACGGCTTCGAGGTTCATGGGGATTAGGTAGTGATGGCGTGAAGGAAGGGATTTCTGCAAACCTTTCTCAACACTTTCCATTTTCACTACCGGCTTGGCCTTTAGGTAAGCACCTAAAACCACCATGTTAAAGGTTTTCACGTTGCCCAATTCGGCGGCGATCAGTGTTCCTTCAATCTTGTATATGTTAATATCGGTACGTTTGGGTGGATGGATGATTCCGTTGGGATCATAAATCAATACCCCTCCCGGCTTTACCATCGGTTCAAACTTATCCATTGATTGCTGGTTCAGAATGATGGCTGTATCGTATTCGTTCAGAACCGGTGAACTGATCCTGCTTTCACTAAGGATAACCGTTACATTGGCTGTTCCACCACGCATTTCGGGTCCATAGGAAGGAAACCAGGAGACTTCCTGATTGGCCATCACGCCAGAATAGGCCAATATTTTGCCCATCGAAAGTACGCCCTGTCCGCCAAAGCCGGCTATAATGATTTCTTCGGTCATTGTTTTCAGTTTTTAAGTGGTGTATAACTTTCAGGATCGTTCTTCGAACTGTCTTTCAGATCTCCTGGCACATAGAACGGGAACATGTTTTCGACCATCCATTCGTTGGCTTTTACCGGAGTCATTTTCCAGTTCATGTTGCAGGTGGAGACCACTTCAACAAATGAAGTCCCTTTCTTGTCCATAGCTGCCTGAAATGCCTTGGCAATCGCCTTTTTGCATCTGCGGATGGTAGCCGGAGTGTGAACCGACTGACGGGTTACATAGGATGTTCCCGGCAATTGGGCAATCAGTTCGGTAATCTTCAGGGGATACCCGTTACGTCCTGCATCGCGCCCATTGGGTGTTGTAGCGGTAATTTGTCCAAGTAAAGTCGTTGGTGCCATCTGTCCGCCTGTCATTCCATAAATGCCATTATTTATAAAAATGACTACGATATTTTCACCCCGGTTGCAGGCATGCAGAATTTCAGCAGTTCCAATGGAGGCTAAGTCTCCGTCACCCTGATAAGTAAATACAACTTTGTCAGGATTGGTGCGTGCGATTCCAGTTGCAACAGCAGGAGCTCTTCCATGGGCAGCTTCCTGCCAGTCAATTTCGATGTAGTTATATGCAAAAACTGCACATCCTACCGGAGAGACCCCAATTGTTTTTTCCTGGATATCCAGGTCTTCGATGACTTCGGCCAGTAGTTTATGCACCACCCCATGGCTGCAGCCTGGGCAATAATGCATGGTATTTTCGGTTAATAACTTTGGTTTTTCGTAAACCAGGTTATTTGGATTAATGATATCTGCCAAGTTCATAAGTTATCCTCCTATCAGTTTTTGTTCCAGCGCATCCACAACCTCACCCGGACTCGGTATAATACCGCCCATTCTTCCATAATGGACAACAGGAATGTGACAGCCTGCTGCAAGCTGAACATCTTCAATCATTTGTCCTGCATTCATTTCAACAACAAGTATGCCTTTCACCCTTTTAGCGAGCGCTGTAATTGGTTTTTTTGGAAATGGGAATAAGGTTATCGGGCGTAAAAGTCCAACCTTGATGCCTTTTTCCCTTGCCTGATCCACTGCCTTCTGGCAAATGCGAGAGGAAGAGCCGAAGGCCACGAGAAGATAATCAGCATCTTCACACTGGATTTCTTCAAAAAGCACATCCTCTTCTTCCATACGGTCATATTTGGCTTGCAACCGTAAGTTATTTTGCTCCATTCTTCCTGAATCCATTTCAAGGGAGGTAATGATGTTTCGCTGACGGTTTGGCTTACGTCCATTAGTTACCCATGAGCCGTGCTTCTGATCAATTTCTTCGTCGGTGGTCCTTGGTATAAAGTCAGCAAGCACCACTTTTTCCATCATCTGTCCAATTACTCCATCGGTAAGAATCAGGGCCGGATTACGGTACTTGAAAGCCAACTGAAAGCCAAGCTCAACAAAGTCGTTCATTTCCTGAACTGATGAAGGTGCAAGAACTATTAACCGGTAATCACCATGCCCTCCGCCCTTGGTCGACTGGAAATAGTCGGCCTGTGAAGGTTGAATGGTACCCAGTCCCGGACCACCACGCTGAACGTTAACAATCAGGCAGGGCAATTCTGCGCCTGCCAGGTATGATATACCTTCAGCCATTAAGCTAATTCCGGGGCTTGAAGAAGAGGTCATTACTTTTTTCCCGGTGGCTGCTGCTCCGTAGACCATGTGAATTGAAGCAATCTCACTTTCAGCCTGAAGGACAACCATCCCTGTTTCGTTCCAGGGCTCACGGTCCATCAGTGTTTCCATTACTTCCGATTGGGGAGTTATGGGGTATCCGAAATAACCATCGCATCCACAGCGTATGGCCGCCTCGGCAATTACCTCATTTCCTTTCATTAATCTTAATTCTCCCATTATATTCTATTTTATAATTTAACCCGATAAACTGTAATGCAGGTGTCAGGGCAAACTGTTGCACAATTCGAACAACCGATACAAGCTTCGGGAGATTTCATAAACGAATAATGATATCCGCGGCTGTTGACCTGTTTGTTCTGACTAAGCACATCCTGAGGACAAGCCACTACGCAGAGACCGCAGCCTTTGCATTCTTCGTTGTCAACCACTACTGCTCCAATTACTTTTGCCATTTTCTTTTATTTTAAAGGGAAATCCGTATTGAATTGCTTCAATCGTTTTTCCAAATCATCAAATTGTTCACGTTTTACATGCGACACGCATGCACGTAGTCCTTCTTTTTCGCTGCCTGTATTTGTCAGTGTAATTGCACTGATACCATAATGAAGGAGGTTCTCCAGAAGCTCGCCTCCTGTCATTCCCGGATAACCTACAGTGAAATAGAATCCATCGGCAATAGGTTCATCTCCATCTTTTTCATAGACAATGACAAACCCATTCGCTGTAAATAAATCCTTCATGATTTTAGCTTTCCGGCCATATTCTTTCACTTCATCAATGAAATTGAATTCCCCATCGCTTGCAGCCTTAAACATGGCCGTTAAACCATACTGGACAGAATGCGTGATCCCGGATGAAAGTGCATACAAAACCTGCATCACGATGGTAAAGCCAAAGGGCTTGCTTCCGAAGCGAATTTGCAGATTATCGTATTGCCTGTTCCACAAAGTGTTTGAAATAGCCATGATGGCACAACGCTGGCCTGCATACGAAAAGATCTTCGATGCGGAAATGAATAGGATATAGTTATCGGTATATTTTGCTACAGTTGGCTGGTAGGGTGACTTCCCTGGAGTGTATAAATCTTTTCTGAAATCCATTCCAAAATAAGCCAGGTCTTCCATGACGATGACGTCATATTTGGATGCCAGCTCACCGATAATCTGCAATTCTTCTTCAGTAAAACAAATCCAGCTTGGATTATTCGGATTGGAATAGATCATCGAATTGATGTTCCCTTTTGCCAGATAGGATTCAATCTTAGCCCGAAGTTTTTCACCACGGAAATCAAACACATCAAACGATTCATGTTTGTGACCCATCACGGTCATTTGTTGTTTCTGTACCGGGAATCCCGGATCGAGAAAGAGGGTTGTATCCTTTTTCTGGTCCACATTCCCGGCCACCAAAAGGGCCGCGAAGGTTCCCTGCATAGATCCTGCAGTCGGGATACAACTGGCCGGATCAATATCCACATCCATAAACATTTTGATGAAACGGGAAGATTCGTTTTTGAGCGGCTTGATGCCATCCATCATGGGGTAAATAGATGCCACCCCAGATTGAAGCGCCTTGATTTCGGCTTCCACACCTACTGTGGCGGCAGGCAAACCGGGAACACCCATTTCCATGCGGATAAACCTGATTTTGCTTTCTTCCTCAATAAGATTAATGAGCGCCACAATTTCTCTGATCGAAGCTTTGCCAAGATCTTTGATGCGGAGTTTATCAATCTGTCTTTTTATAATATCTCTTTTTACCGGCGTATTATCCATTAGAAACTTTAGAATTTTGCGTAAAAATACGTAAAGTATTTGCTATAAATCAAGAGGAATCAGCCTATTGCTTAGCAGGTTTCTCAATTCGGAAATATTAACCATCATCGTATTTTAAACTGAAAGCAGAGGTCGCCCTTAAGTATTGAATCGATAGATATTCAGGTCAAAAGGTGAACCTGTATTTTGTCATGTTTCGGTTTTTTACAATCCGAATGCAGGTTTAATTGATTTCACCCAGTTTATAACTCGTTCGTCAGTCAGTTCGGGTTCAAAATCTTCATCAATCGGAAGACCCATAAACATACCGTCCACGATTGCTTCAGATTCATCAAATTCGTAAGCTGAAGGATCTACCTTACCAACGATGGTCGCTCCGTTTTTCAACAGATCTTTTGCCAATACTCCTATGGCATTCACAAAATGTCCCGGATAGGTTATGTTGTCGCCCAACCCGAAGATGGCAACAATCTTTCCTGAGAATTTAACTTTACTGATGTTGGGGAAGAACTTACTCCAATCGGTATTTGCGTATTCCGAATCCCAGGTTTCTTTTCCTACAGTCGAAATACCAAAGATTATATGATCATACTTTTCCAAATCTGAAAGACTTGCATCGTTCACCGAAATCATGTCTACATTCTCCTCACCAATTGCTGCTTTGACTTTCTCTGCAACACGGTGAACGGAACCTTTTAAAGGTCCGAAAAACAATCCAATTTTGTTCATAATCATTAATTTAAAGATTGTGAATTGCTAATTCCCCTCTTACATATTCTCCCAAAACTGATAGACTT
>Ga0302293_10001822_pt1 | contig 10370 bp, 10 predicted proteins | sample III_Fen_N2_2_FD_198758 | JGI IMG/M metagenome (GOLD analysis project Ga0302293, IMG submission 198758) | Peat permafrost microbial communities from Stordalen Mire near Abisko, Sweden - III_Fen_N2_2 | ecosystem: Environmental > Terrestrial > Soil > Wetlands > Permafrost | place: Sweden: Abisko... | reverse complement strand
GTTATACGTGTGATGCATCAGATTTCGCTCGTTGCTGCCAAACGACTTATATTTCAGCAAAATCAGGAACTTAAGAATACTATTCAAGGACGTGATAAACTATATTCCGTCATTGCCCATGATCTTAGATCTCCAATGAGTAGTGTCAAAATCGTGCTTAATATGCTTACCATGACAATTCCGAAAGATGTTATTGGTGAGGGAAATTACGATCTGGTAAGCCAAGCTAACCAACAGACTGAGGAGGTTTTCTCTTTACTTGATAACCTCCTGAAATGGACTAAGAGCCAGATTGGCAAACTGAATGTAGTATTTCAGGATTTTAGTGTTGATGAACTCATACCCGGGGTTATTGAAATCTTTAACATGGTGGCTGACATGAAAGATATTGAATTAAAATACGAAAAGGATGATGGGGCCGATGCTTTGTCTCTTCATGCCGATGTGGATATGATAAAAACCATCCTTCGTAATTTCATAAGTAATGCCATTAAATTTAGTGAAAAAGGTAGTTCCATCGCCATTATTGTTTCAAGAAAAGATAAGTTTGCAAAGATTAGCGTATGTGACCATGGTCGCGGTATTAGTGATGAAAATCAGAAAAAACTGTTTCATTCCGATACGCATTATACCACTTATGGTACTCATAATGAGGAGGGAAGTGGCTTAGGTCTATTGCTGTGCAAGGATTTTGCAATCAAGAACGGTGGATATTTGGAATTGGAATCTCTGGAAGGTGTAGGTAGCACATTCAGCGTACTTGTGCCATTAAGCAATCAATAATAGCTATATAATTTGGTCTTGTAAAAAAAAAATTGTAATTTTGCAGACCAAATACAATTATTAAAATAATTATCGCAAATGAAAGCATTTGTTTTTCCCGGACAGGGAGCACAGTTTGTTGGTATGGGCAAAGACCTGTATGACAATAATCCATTAGCAAAGAAGTTATTTGAACAGGCAAACGATATTCTGGAATACCGTATTACCGATATTATGTTCAACGGAACTGATGACGAGTTGAAACAGACGAAGGTTACACAGCCGGCAGTTTTCCTTCACAGTGTTATCAGTGCATTATGCATGGGTGACGCTTTTGATCCTAAAATGGTAGCAGGACATTCTCTTGGCGAATTTTCAGCACTTGTCGCTGCAGGAGCATTGACTTTCGAAGATGGTCTCCGTCTAGTCTATGCCCGTGCGATGGCTATGCAGAAAGCTTGCGAAGCTGTTCCGTCAACAATGGCCGCAATCATCGCTCTTCCTGATGAAACAGTTGAGTCTATCTGTGCTGAAGTCAACAAGCCAGGAAATGTTTGTGTTCCAGCAAACTATAACTGTCCTGGTCAGTTGGTTATCAGCGGTAATATTGATGCAATCAATGATGCTTGTGAAAAAATGAAAGTTGCAGGTGCAAAACGTGCCTTACCATTGAAGGTTGGTGGTGCATTCCATTCTCCACTAATGCAGCCGGCTAAAGACGAGTTGCAGGCTGCCATTGAAAAGACAAAATTCAATACTCCAAGATGTCCTGTTTACCAGAATGTTGACGGTATGCCTCATACAGAACCTACTGAAATCAAACAGAACCTTATAGCTCAGTTAACAAGTAGTGTTCGTTGGACCAAGTGTGTTCAGAGCATGATTGCTGACGGTACTGACGATTTCACAGAATGCGGACCTGGAAAGGCTCTGCAGGGTATGATTGCAAAAATCAATCGTGAAGTGTCTGTCCACGGCATTGAAGCGTAACAAATTAGAGTGATGAGTCATAAAATCATCATTTATCAGGTCTTTACACGCCTTTTCGGAAATCTCGTCATTACACACAAAGAGTGGGGCTCGATTTCTGAAAACGGTTGTGGAAAGATGAATGACTTTACTGATGGTGTATTAGACAGTATACGGAATAATGGTGTTTCCCATATTTGGTATACAGGTCTCATACGTCACGCGACTCAGACTGATTATTCTAAATTTGGAATACCTCAATGCCATAAAGCTATAGTCAAAGGTGTTGCGGGATCTCCTTATGCAATAACCGATTATTATGATATCGACCCGGATTTGGCTGTTGATGTCAATGATAGGATGGGAGAGTTTGAGCATCTCGTTAAGCGTACTCACAAGGCAAAACTTAAAGTCATAATTGATTTTGTGCCCAATCATGTGGCGCGTCAGTATCATTCCATAAGGAAACCTGTCAGTGTACGTGATTTAGGCGAGGATGACGACGTTAATATGAATTTTTCTTCCAGTAATAATTTTTATTATTGCACTGGAACCCCTTTGCAACCACAATTTGATAACTGTCAAGGAGAGGCTGAACCATATACTGAGATGCCTGCTAAAGCTACAGGAAATGACCGTTTTGATAATCGTCCAGACGTGAACGACTGGTATGAAACTGTCAAGTTGAATTATGGCGTCGATTATTGTGGTGGACGTTCGTGTCATTTTGACCCTATACCCGACACTTGGAATAAAATGCTTAATATTCTTCTGTTTTGGGCTTCTAAGGGGATTGATGGATTTCGTTGCGACATGGCTGAGATGGTCCCTGTTGAATTTTGGCAGTGGGTAACCTCAAAGGTTAAGGACCAATATCCTACTATCTTTTTTATCGGTGAAGTTTATAATCCTGCTGAGTATCGTAATTATATAGATAAGGGTGGGTTCGATTTCCTCTATGATAAGGTTGGGATGTATGATACATTACGTTCTGTCATCTCTGGCAATGCTCCGGCATCTTCTATTACGGATGCGTGGCAGGGTTTAGATGATATTCATGACCACACGTTATTCTTTCTAGAGAACCATGACGAACAGCGTGTTGCATCCGATTTCTTTGCAGGAGATGCTACTAAATCGTTACCAGCTTTAATCGTCAGTTTATTACTTCGTCAGAATCCATTTATGTTATACTTCGGACAGGAGTTTGGTGAGCGTGGAATGGATAAAGAGGGGTTTAGCGGACTTGACGGCCGTACTACCATTTTCGACTATTGGACGATTTCTTCTGTCAACCGTTGGCTTACTGGAAATCTTACATCGTCAGAAAGATCTTTGTGGAGTGTATATCACCGTATGCTGCATATCGCTTCCAATGAAAAAGCAGTTTCTGAGGGCGAGTTCTTCGATTTAATGTATGTCAACCCATTGAGCTGGTGTTTTAATCCCGAACGTCAGTATGGGTTCTTGCGTAAGTGCGGTTCGGAGGTCCTTCTTGTTGTTGTAAACTTTGATACTAAGAATGTCAGCGTCGAAGTTAAGATACCAAAGCATGCTTTCGATTATTTGGGAATACCACAGTCTAAAATTATTGCAAATGATTTATTAAGTGGCGAGATACAGACGTTTAATCTTTCTTATGACTGCAATGTGGCTATGGATATTAATTCGTGTAGTGGCAAAATTTATAAATTCTCTGTAAAAGATGGAAGTAGAATACGAGTTAAACGAGCATAATAAAGAGGAATTCCCGCCAGCTCATACAGCCGAGCATTTGTTAAATCAGACAATGATCCGGTTCTTTGGATGTGAGCGTTCGCGTAATGCTCATATCGAAAAAAAGAAAAGTAAGATAAGTTACTTCATCAGCCATAAGCCCAATAAAAATGAGATTAAGAATATCGAGGATAAGATGAACGAACTTATTAGCGATGACTTAACTGTCACATACGAATATGTTACTCGTGATTCCGTCCCTGCGGGTGTGAAGTTGGATAAGTTACCAGATAAAACCTCTGACACCATTCGACTTGTAAGAATCGGTGATTATGATATCTGTCCTTGTATAGGTAAACATGTGCGGTCTACCAGTCAGATAGGTAAGTTTGTCCTCATTGGTACAAATTGGGATGAAATGGAGCATTCCTTCCGTATTCGTTATAAGGTAATCCAATAGCTTCTTACAACTGAACTTTCATGAATACAGGCACGTGATCGCTATAAGTGAGGTTGCGTTTGTAATATGTTATTCCTTTCATTGACTTGTCATGGAAGATGTAGTCAATACGTACGCTCTTCTTTCCACCGCGGAATGTTGTCATGAATCCACTTCCACACTCTGTGAATCCGTCCTCAAGTTCTCCTTTGAGTGTGTTGTAAACGAAAGAATAAGGAACGTCGTTAAAGTCACCACATAGGATGATAGGAATCTGTGATAGTCTTTTCTCATTGGATATCTCTATAGCCTGACCGGCACGTATCATCATACCAAACATGTAGTTGCCGTAGATGGCCTGCATAATGGTATTGTCGCTAATGTCATTACCTTTAATCATAGCTTTTGCCACGTGGCGCATGGTAGAATTCAGTCCTGTTGTCTCCATGTGAACATTAAAGACTCTTACCATCTTTCTGTTCACCTTGATGTCCGCCCATATAGCACTATTGTTTGTTTGCTCGAACATGATAGTCTTGCTCATAGCGATAGGGTATCTACTGAATATTATCATATCCGATTTGCCTGTTACCTTATATGGAAAGTACTTCATATAGTTGTCAGTGTTCTTCATGTCACCGTTGTTGTCAGAGTACTCCTGCATACATAATATGTCCACTTTTTGGTTTTTCATCTCTGTCAAAATGTCTTGTGCGATAAATCCTGATGCTTCACGACCGAAAGATGATACGTTATATGTGGCAATCTTTATTCCTGGCTGTGCGACTGCATCTTTGGGGAGTGAACCAAACTGATATAGAGTCCCTACGTACTTAATACAGCACAATAGCGTAATAAAGGGCATGATCGCCCATATCCATCTGCGCCTTATCAGCCAGAATATTAATATGATGATGTTACCGATAATAAGTAGTGGTAATGCGAAACAGAGCATAGCCCGTGCTGTATTACCTACAGGTGTTACATTACCTCCAAAGAGTCCTACAAAAGTGAGAATCATCACAAGGGCTGTGATGATGAGAAACATAAATGAAAAGTATTTCTTTACGGCAAGTTTACTCATTTGTTGAGTTTGATGTATTTTTCTATTGTGTTAAGCAATTCTTCTATATGGAATGGCTTAGCTATGAAGTCATCGCATCCCGCCATTTTCGTCTTTTTAATGTCTTCTTCGAAAGCGTAAGCGCTGAGAGCTATTATGGGAGTCTCATCGTTTACCTCCTTGATGATTTTCGTGGCATCCAGTCCGTCCATATTCGGCATCCTGATATCCATCAGTATAAGGTCAGGATGTTCTTCCTCGTTCAGGGTGACAGCTTCAATACCGTCTTTAGCATGGATGAGGTTATATTGCTTATTTAAAACAACCTTAATTAGTTCATAGTTATTGTCCGAATCTTCAGCTACAAGTATGAGTTTTTTGTCTTTATTTTCCACGTTGTTCATTCTCAGGGATCTTGTGGTACGTTCTGATCTGGCAGATGTTGCCTCTTCGTATGGCAAAATAAATGAGAACTCAGAACCTCGGCCCAATTCAGACTTCACGAATAGCTTTCCTCCTAAGCGTTCTACAATTATCTTACTCAGCGGAAGTCCTAGGCCAAACCCACCATTATTTTCGTTATTTGTTACGTATGTGAGGAATATTTTATCCAGATCTTCCTTCTTTATCCCTGTACCTGTATCTTTAACATAGAAAAGAATGCTATCCCCGTCTTGTATTCTGTAACCGTAGTGAATACTTCCTTTGGGAGTACTTTTTATTGCATTGCTTATAAAATTTGATAAAACCTGCATAATGCGGTTTTTGTCTGTCATTATATAAGTGCTCTTTTTACATTTGTCCCATATAAGTTGAACTTCATTTGTACAACGAAATTTGAATACGTCAGTTATCTCGTTGCATAGAGAATTCAGATCTGTGGGATTGATACGTATAGTAAATTCCCCAGACTCTACTTTCGATAGATCAAGGATTTCATTAACGAGCTCTATAAGTCTATTGTTATTACTTTCGATGATATTTAAGTATTTAGCTCTGTCTTCTGCTGATTCAGTTTCTGCAATAATCCTCGAAAAACCTTCAATTGCATTAAGGGGGGTTCGTATTTCATGACTCATATTAGCAAGAAAAAGGGACTTCATTTTACTCGCTTTCTCTGCTTTCATCACCTGTTCTTCATAAACCTTTAGCTTCTTGTTTACTTCAGCAAGTTCATCTAAAAGTCTTTTTCGCTCATCATCACTCATTATACAGTAATTCTTTTATTGTGCAAATATAAATAATCTTTTTCTATTTGGAACGCTTTTTTGTCTTTTTTTTACTGTCTTTTGGCTTTTTCCCACGTGCCAGAGCCTTTTTTGTCTTTTAGGTACTTGATTCCTCTGAAAACATTGATATTCATAAACATAAAATAGTATGGAACATACAATATCTTATTTTTAATTCCCCGTTCGTTCAGCTGAAATCCTGTAAAAGCGGACGCATAAAATATTATCTGAAAAATCCATATTGTTGTAAAAAATACACTATTATTAAAGAATAATAACAACACATTAACTGGTACGAGTATAAACATGGCAAACGGTGTTATGCTCCATCTCAATACTCTGTGTGAGATGTATTGGAATGTTACAATAAAATGATTGAATGGATTGAGCAGAGGTCGTAGTCGGTTGATACTTTGTAGACCACCTGCTGCAATTCTGCATTTGCGTTTTGACTCCTCCTCCATATTGATTGAACCGTATTCCATGGCGTAAGCTTTGTCTGTGTAGTCAATTCTCATACCATCTTCCACGATCTCCATAGAGGTGATGAAGTCGTCGAGTAATGTGTCGGTAGGCATTTTCTTGTATAACTCTGTGCGTATTGCAAATAATTCGCCCGCGGCACCCATTGCTGAGTATAATTCGTTATCCCATTTTTTTAGTGTGCTTTCATATTTCCAGTATAGCCCTTCACCCTCACCGGCAGTATCGTTCTTGTGGCGTGCATATACTCTTTTTTCGCCCGACACACAACCTACTGTAGCGTCTTGGAAATGACTGGATAATTCGAGTATTGCATCACTATTGAGCATGGTGTTGGCATCAGTAAACACTGTGATAGGTGTTTCGACGTAGTCCATGCCGTGGTTGAGTGCTGCTGTCTTTCCTTCACGCTCAGGTTTAAACACAACTTTTACCTGCGGATACTTTTGTAGGCGTTTGTTTGTGTTGTCGTTGCTACCGTCAGTGACCCAAATATGTTTCAGTTTTTCGGAAGGATAGTTGAGCGACATCGTATTTTCCATTTTTTCATCGACGACGTCCTCTTCGTTATATGCACATATCATTAATGTGACGTCTGGTAGCTCATCATCTGCCAGAGTCTTTAGTGCAGATTTTTTCTTAGAGAATATCCGTTTCAGTCTTACTAGAATAAAGAGTATTATACCATATCCTATATAGGTATAGAAGACAATGATAAGACATGTCCAAAATAATATTTCCAGAGTTGTAATCATAATAAGAGTGTTTCTTGATGCAAATAAACTAAAAAAAATCGACATTGCCTAAAAAAACGGGGATAATTTTGTATTATCCCCGTTTCTTATTTTATTTCAATCTCTTCTTTCATATCAATATAATCCCCCTTATTGTCGTAGAATTCATATTGAAGAAAAGCTAATTTCTGTGAAGAAATGATTTTTAATCCGAATCCGTATTTGATTTGCCATTTGCGTTTCAATGAAATGAAACCTTTATCTATGAAGGCTGCAACATACGGATGGACATGAAGTGCAAACTTTTTGACACCTATCTTGTTGACCAGATTGTCAATTTTACTCTCTAGTTGATCTGTGAATAATAGACTTGATTTGATAACACCTTTTCCGAAACATGTAGGACAAGTCTCGTCTACATTGACATCCATGGCAGGACGAACTCTTTGACGCGTAATCTGCATCAGCCCGAATTTACTCAATGGCAGTATGTTGTGACGTGCACGGTCTTTCTCCATATTCTTGTTCATCCGTTCATACAATTGTTGACGGTCTTCCGCAAGATTCATGTCGATAAAGTCTACTACGATTATACCTCCCATGTCGCGTAGTCTTAATTGTCGTGCCAGTTCGTCGGCTGCACCTAAGTTTACGTCCAGTGCGTTAGCCTCCTGTCCATTATTTGATCGTGAGCGGTTTCCGCTGTTGACATCTACTACATGCAATGCTTCTGTGTGTTCAATAATAAGGTAAGCGCCATGCTTATAGTTAATAGTCTTACCGAAAGAAGCTTTAATCTGTTTGGTAATGTTGAAATTGTCAAAGATAGGCACAGCCCCAGTATATCGTTTTACGATACTGGCTTTGTCGGGAGCTATCAGTCCGACATAGTCTCTTACATCGTTAAATATATTTTCATCATTAACATAGATGCTTTCGTATGTTGGATTGAACAGGTCTCTGAGCAGAGCCACGGCACGGCTTGTTTCCTCGAATACGAGTTGTGGACGCTTTGTGGTTTTCTGAACCTTTGCAATTGCGTCTTCCCATCGCTTAAGAAGAATTTTCAGTTCCGTATCAAGTTCCACAACCCTTTTCCCTTCGGCTACAGTTCTTACGATAACTCCCAAATTTTTGGGTTTGATGCTTTGTATAAGCTGTTTCAGTCTTGCGCGTTCTTCTCCACTTTTGATTTTTGACGATACAGAAACCTTATCATTAAATGGGATAAGTATTAAATAGCGTCCTGCAAAGCTCAGTTCACATGTGAGTCGCGGTCCTTTGGTGGAAATGGGTTCTTTGACAATCTGCACCAGTACTTCCTCACCGACGGTCAGTGTGTTCTGTACGCTACCGTCTTTCTTAAGATCGGGCTGATGAGTTGCCTTGCTGATTGGATAAAGTTTCCTTCTGTCGCTGATTACCTGTTTCAGGTATTTCTGATAAGAGTTAAATTGAGAACCTAGGTCAAGATAATGAAGAAAGGCGTCGCGTTCAAAGCCCACATCCACAAAACATGCATTAAGTCCTGGCATAAGCTTCTTGACTTTAGCAATATAGATGTTACCAACAGTGAAAGATGCTGATCGTGCTTCGTTCTGATATTCCACAAGACTCTTATCCTCTAGAAGTGCAATGGAAATCTCTTTTGGTTGGGCATCAATGATTACTTCGCTGGTCATTCGTTTCTTGATACATTTTTAAATTTCTTTGATAATAAAAGGGTGTGTCAAAAGTATGAAAGCTCTTTGACACACCCCTCAGTCCGAATAGACTGACAAGGCAAATAATTTATTATTTGTTCTTATGTCTGTTCTTTCTTAATCTTTTTTTACGCTTGTGAGTGGCCATCTTATGACCTTTTTTCTTTTTTCCGCTTGGCATAGCTTGAAAATTTAATTTGTTATTATTATAATAATTTGATTTATATCACCTTTGAAATGAAGCTTTTCGAAGGTTTGAATGACGGATAATCATGCGCATCAATAATTATTGTCGTATTCTTCGATATATTTCGAGCTGTCTTTTTTGCCCTATGTTTGATGATAAAGCTTCCGAAGCCACGAAGATAGACATTGTCTTTCTTTTCTGCTAAACTGATCTTTATCTCTTCCATGAAAGCCTCAACAGTTGCTGCTACATCTTTCTTTTCCATCCCCGTTTTTTCGGCGATATTGCTGATAATCTCTGCTTTGGTCATTTTTATAATTACTAATATTGTTGTACTTTTTTCTTTGCTTACCGAAAAACGGCTTGCAAATATAGGAATTTTCTTTCGGATATGAAAATTTCTCGCCCCTTTTTTGATAAAAATCAGTTTATTTCTTTAAAAACGGTTTAGATAACAATTGGTTCTGAACAGATTAACAATATCTCAGCTTTCTTATCGCTCAATATTTATTTGTTAAAATATAAAATAATCGGATGCCATTTTTTGTGTGTGATACCCGAAAAGAATATGTTAGTATTTTAGTAAGCAAGATATTTCTAAGTTAAAAGATTATGTCTTTTGTGTTTTATGATTTCACTAACGTATGATGAACGTGCTTTATAAACGCTGAATATATTAGAAACGATAGTTTTTGAGAAAGAATAAACCTGTATTATTCCTAAATTTGAAAATCAAAATTGATTCCACAAATTCATTTATGTTATTGATTTACAGTAACTTTGGCGTGGAATCAAGATTTCCGGATATCTCCTCAAAAATGGAAGATCTCCTTCAGGGTGTTTGTCTTGTTTTTCCTGATGGCGTAACGGTAAACATTAAGAAGTGCCTGCCCGAAGGTCTGATGAAGCTGATTCGTCAGTATTATGGAAAATCAGAGGAAGGAGGAGTACCATGTTTTCTTTGAATTCAAACATGACCTTCCGTTTATGTCAACGTTATGTAAAAATGAACAACGGCATCAACGGGCTTTACCGCATCATTAAAACAGAGATGCCGACATACCCGCCCGTATCTGGAGACTGCT
>Ga0302293_10001818_pt1 | contig 10395 bp, 13 predicted proteins | sample III_Fen_N2_2_FD_198758 | JGI IMG/M metagenome (GOLD analysis project Ga0302293, IMG submission 198758) | Peat permafrost microbial communities from Stordalen Mire near Abisko, Sweden - III_Fen_N2_2 | ecosystem: Environmental > Terrestrial > Soil > Wetlands > Permafrost | place: Sweden: Abisko... | reverse complement strand
CACCTGAACGCTATAAGGATGTTATTTATTTCGACCCCGCATATACCGAGCGCCCAATGGCTTTGAACATGCTCGAATATGATAGAAATTTTCCTGAGCAAAAAACATTCGTTGTGAACGAGATGCTCTCTATCTTCAATAAGCTCTTTGATATGAAGACAGCGGGTGGTCCGATGTTCGAGCAGTACTTTAGAAATGCCGTGCTCCTCACCATTGATGACCCTTCGACTGGTTCAACGCTCCTGGATGTGTCGCGTGTTCTTTCTTCAAAGGCTTTCCGTGAAATAAAATTAGCAAAGTGTACCAACCCGCTTGTTATTCAGTTCTGGAGGGAGATAGCAGATAAGGCCGGAGGTGAAGCGTCGCTTCAAAACATCGTCCCATACATTGTTTCAAAGTTCGACAACTTTCTTGCGAACGATATTATGCGCCCCGTCATTTCGCAGGAAAAATCATCATTCAATTTCCGTGACATCATGGATAATAAAAAGATTCTCCTAGTGAACCTCTCAAAGGGACGCCTCGGTGATATCAACGCAAACCTCATCGGTCTCATTATTGTAGGCAAGATTTTGATGGCTGCACTGTCACGCGTGAATACGATTGGTAGGGGGGAAGTTCCTCCGTTCTATCTCTATATAGATGAGTTCCAGAATGTTACTACTGATTCCATTTCTTCAATCCTCTCAGAAGCACGTAAGTACAAGCTGTCACTCAACATTGCCCATCAATTCACGAAACAGCTCGACGAGTCTATTAAAAACGCCGTATTCGGTAACGTGGGTTCAATGGCGATCTTCCGTGTCGGTGTCGATGATGCTGAATATTTTGAAAAACAACTCGCTCCAGTGTTTACTGCAAAAGACATCATGAATATCGATAATTTCAATGCGTACGCAAAAATCCTTGCGAACGGTAAACCAGCAAAGCCATTTAACTTCACTCTCGAGAAACCTGAAAAGGGAAATCCTGGAAGAGGAGATCAACTCAAAGAGCTCTCGTACCTCACCTTTGGACGCCCTCGTAGTGAAATCGACGCCGAGATTTTGCAGAAATATGAAAGCATGAGGAAGCCATTGGTTGCTCCGGTTTCATCAGTAAAAATCTAAATCAAAAAACCACCTGTCCTAAGGTGGTTTTTTGAAAAATCAGATGTGATGGGTGTGGTCATGCCAATCCCCAGGCTCCTTTTGTGACTCGTTTTAGAAATAGTGTTAAAATAAATGTCATATGAAACTTTCACGTCGCCTCCTCGGACGACAGTCTCGGTTCTTCACCATCATCGAACTTCTCGTTGTGGTATCAATTATCTCAACCATCGCTTCGATTGGTATGACCAATCTCAACGCTGCTCGAAGTAAGGCTGCCGACTCTCATTTGAAAGAGTCTCTCTCTTCAATGCGTAACCAAGCCCAGTTATACTACACCACCAATGGTACGTATGGCATTCAGGCCACTTCAACGGGTCTTTCTTTCTGCTCAAACGGAGTGTTTAGTGATCCTAAAATACAGCAAATACTCACTTCGGCTCAAAGTGACAGTATTGGTCCTGTCACTTGTGCTGCATCGGGTGATGCGTACGCCCTTTCAGTTCCACTTAAATCAGATACCTCAAAATCATGGGCAATTAACTCACTTGGTTATTCAGGTGCTATAACCGGAACCATTGCCAACGCCTCATCAACCACTGATTTGGTTGGTGGTGTTGGTTGTGCTGCAACAGGTGGTTGTCCTTTCACCACAAATGGTAGTCCGTGTATTTCATACTCTGCTTCATCGTCTCCATCAACCTGTGATTACGTAGCGCGTACTTCTACGTGTGTTAATGGTGCCTGGGACTCTGTTCCGTTTTCACAACCAACATGTCAGCCTGCCTGTGTGAGCACGGGCGGTTGTCCTGTAACTGATGAAGGAGGAGACTGTGTTTCATACTCATCAGCAACTCCAACCGGTTCTTGTGCTTCAGTCTCAGCCACTTCAACCTGTACCAATGCTTCCTGGTCTCCAGCTCCTCATGCAAATTCAACTTGTACTGAAGGATGTGCAGCGAGTGGTGGGTGTGTTGCCTCGGCTAACGGTACTGTTTGTACTTCATATTCTACTTCATCAGTTGCTTCTCCTCTAAACTGTAATTCATTTGTAGTAACCTCGACCTGTGCAAATGGTTCTTGGTCGGTTGCCCCTGCCTCAAATGGATCATGTACTGTAGCAATGCGTTCATGTACCGCTCCTGATAGTACGGTTGTGGTAAACGGTGGCACGTGGTTAGGTTTCTCAACGACAACCGTTGCCTGTGGTTCCTCGTGCCCTGCAAAAAACACTTCGATTACCTGTAATGATGGTACATGGTCGGGTGCTGCTTACAGCACCTGTAACATGATTGCGTGTCTCTCGTGTGCGGCATCTGGTGGTTGTTCCACGACTGCTCATGGTGGTACTTGTTCTACTTACTCAACCTCTAAGGTTATTAGTCCTGCAACTTGTCCTTCAGCTATAACCTCAACCTGTTCAAACGGTTCATGGGATATCACACCTCTTGCGAATGCGTCGTGTGGTGTGGATGTTTCTCCAACAGGTGGAACTGTTACCACAGTTGGTAATTATAAATTCTATACCTTTACAAGTTCAGGAACCTTTACTGTTCCAAGTCCTGTAAATGTTGATGTTCTTCTTGTGGGTGGCGGGGGTGGCGGCTCGGGTTATTCATACGGATCGGGTTGGTCTGGCGGCGGGGGTGGCGGACGTGTTACTGAGTATACTTCTCAGGCAGTTTCTGCCGGTGCTCACACCGTTATAGTTGGTGCGGGTGGAATTGGAACTGTATATGGTCAAGGGGCGTCTGGTACCGGTGGAACATCCTCTTTCAATTCATTAACAGCAGTCGGTGGTGGCGGAGGTTCGACAAGTGCTGGCGGAACCTCAGGTAATGGATATGCTGGTTGGTGGCAGAACGGTGGTGGTGGTGGCGCTGGTGGAATAGCTGGGAGTGCTGTTGGTGGCCCTGGTGCACTATCATCTATTGCGACTGCGTTATATGGAACTAACACCTATTACGGTGGTGGTGGTGCTGGTTTTGCAGGGGGTCCTTACCCAACAACGGCTGGCGGTATTGGTGGAGGTGGTAGTGTAACTGCAGGTGTTGGTCATGTCGGTACCTCTAATACTGGTGGTGGTGGTAGTAACGGAGGCAGTGGTTCTAACGGAGTGGATAGTAGTAGTCCTGGTTGGTCTGGAGGTTCTGGTGTCGTTATTATCCGCTACAAGTATCAATAAATTTTTAACAAAAACCACACGTCAAACAGGCGTGTGGTTTTTGTTATTAGGCATAACTCCAACATTTTTATTTTATAGAATGATGCTAAAATAGGTATTATATGAAACTTTTACGTCGCCTCCTCGGACGACAGTCTCGGTTCTTCACCATCATCGAACTTCTCGTTGTAGTATCAATTATCTCAACCCTCGCTTCGATTGGTATGACCAATCTCAACGCTGCCCGAAGTAAGGCTGCCGACTCTCGCCTTAAAGAGTCTCTCTCATCTCTTCGTAATCAGGCGCAAATATATTACACCGCCAATGGAACGTACGGTGTTCAAGCAACTTCAACAGGCCTCGTCTCCTGCACAAGTGGTGTCTTTAGTGATCCAAAGATGCAACAGATTATTGCCTCTGCCCAAGGTGATGGTATTGGACCAGTTACCTGTGCTGCATCTAGTGATTCATACATGCTCTCGGTCCCTCTCAAGTCCGATGATTCAAAATCATGGTGTGTGAGCTCTCTTGGTTACGCTGGCGCCATTACCGGCACCATTGCAAACAATTCTTGCTCACCATCTGCCAGTGAGTCAGTCAGTACACCTGGTTGTACTGCAACCGGCGGATGCCCTTTCACTTTAAGTGGTAGTTCATGTACATCATACTCAGCTTCATCATCACCATCAATTTGTGACTATGTCGCTCGTACCTCAACCTGCACTAACGGTGCCTGGGACTCTGTTCCGTTTTCACAACCAACATGTCAGCCTGCCTGTGTGAGTGCAGGTGGTTGTCCTGTTACTGACGAAGGGGGAACCTGCGTTTCGTACTCATCAGCAACCCCAACCGGTTCCTGTGCTTCCGTTGCCGCTACCTCAACCTGTACTGGTGCCTCATGGTCTGTATCACCCCATGCCTATGCAACCTGTTCCGAAGGCTGTCCTGCTTTTGGTGGCTGTACCGCTTCATCTAATGGAACACTTTGCACCTCATACACTGCTTCAACTGTTACCTCACCAACGACCTGTGCCTCAGTCGCAACGACCTCAACCTGTACTAACGGTGTCTGGTCAACACCTCCTGCGGCAAATACAATATGTACTGTAGCGATGCGTTCATGTACTGCAAGTGGCGCTTGTCCTCTAACTGCTCATGGAGGTGCTTGTACTTCATACTCAACATCAACTCCTTCAAGCACAGATTGTTCATCGGTCGCTCTCACCTCAACTTGTAATGATGGAACTTGGAGCACCACTCCGTATACAAATGCTTCGTGTACTGCTGGTTGTCCTGCATCGGGCGCATGTAGTGTGGCAGCTGATGGTGCATCGTGTACCACATATTCAACGGCTACTCCGGTTGGAACTTGTGCTTCAGCTGGATGGGTATCAACTTGTCACAATGGAGGTTGGTTTCCAACACCATACAGCAATGCTTCGTGTACTGCTGGTTGTTTAACTTCTGGTGGTTGTCCTACAACCGCCCACGGTGGAACATGTACCTCATATTCTGCTCCAACTGTTACTTCTCCAGCAGCTTGTTCGTCGGTTGCCGTATCATCAACGTGTAATGCTGGTTCGTGGTCAACCGCTCCTGGGGCAAACTCTTCCTGTTCCGTTGCTTTACGATCATGTGCTGCGTCGGCTGGTTGTTCTCTTACTGCTAATGGCGGCACTTGTACCTCATACTCATCAGCTTCTGTTAATTCTCCTGCGGCATGTTCATCCGTCGCTCGCACTTCAACCTGTTCCGATGGTTCATGGGATGTTGCTCCATACAACAATGCTTCATGTAGTGTGGTTACCTATCCTGTTGGGACCGGAGGCACTGTTACTACTATTGGTAATTACAAAATCCATACATTTACCTCAGGTGGCACTTTCACTGTTACAAACCCTGGAACGTTTGATGTTCTTGTTGTGGGTGGTGGTGGAGGAGGTGGTAAAGATAGTGCTTGGTACGGTCCTGGTGGTGGAGGAGGTGGGGGTGTCGCGTATGGAACAGTTAATTTTCCTACGGCGGGTAATTACAATATAACAATTGGCGGTGGTGGTGCTGGTGGTACTAATCGTCTTGGTTCTAATGGTGGAAACACTACACTGTTCAAGACAGATGGATCTATCTGGCTTGTGGCTGCTGGCGGCGGTGGCGGCGCTGGTCAAACAACTGCTGGTTTAGCTGGGTCAAATTCAACTGCTGGGGTTGGAGGTAGTGGAGGTGGCGGCGCTGGTAATGGTTCCTCAGCGTATGCAGGTGGAACGAGCGGATCAAATGTTGCTGTTAGTGGACTGACTCTCTATCACAATAACGGTAACATGGGTAACTACGGTGGTTCAGGTGGTAGTGCTGGATTCTCGAGTAGTATAAGCGGATCCTCTGTTTCTTATGGCGTTGGAGGTAATGGAGGATTTGCTGGGGGTACTGTCGTCGCAAATTCTGGTAACGGTGGTGGTGGGGGATCAAATAACTATAACAACGGTATAACTGGTGCATCTGGTGTAGTTGTAATCCGATATCAGTATCAGTAAAAAGTGTACAAATAACCTAAAACCACTGAGGTAAAACCTGGGTGGTTTAGTGTTTTTACAGGCTGACATCTAATTAATTCGATTTCTGTCCTTAACAAAACCCCAATTTATTGGGGTTTTGTTCTATGTTAAGGACATATCGGATAGGGGATAAAAAATATATTGCGCAATATGGAGAGAAACATGTAAAACGTGTTAACAAAGCGATTTCGAAGCCCTTGACCTCTCGCAGATATCTGATAGTATGATGCCCAAGCTCTCTGTAGGGGCTCGTTTTGTTTCCAGGCGTCTTCTCTAACGCCCTCGGATTCAATCTATTAAAAAAACTTATTACTTATGGCAAGATCACTAGCAAAAGGACCCAATGTTGACGAGCGTCTTCTCAAGAAGATTGCCGGAAAACGCCCAGTAGAAGCTGGCGTTATTAAAACTTGGTCGCGCGCATGTGAGATCAGCCCTGAGATGGTTGGCTTCAAATTCGGAGTTCACAACGGAAAGGACTTCATAGAAGTGCTCGTCTCAGAGGACATGGTCGGACACAGGCTCGGCGAGTTTTCACTTACACGTAAATTTACTAAGCACGGTGGAAAGATGCAGAAGGAGCTCGAAACCAAAAAGAAGGAGGCTGAGCTTGCTGCTGCACAATCAGCAAAAGCTGCTACTAGCGATAAGAAATAGAGCAGCTCTTTTTCGTCCAAAATATTATGAAGGCATCCCTCAAAAATTTCAGGCAAGCTCCACGCAAAATGCGTTTGGTAGCTGACACTATAAAAGGCAAGAGTGTTGAACAAGCACTCCAGACCCTTTCCGTTTCTCCAAAGCGTTCTTCGAACCCATTGGAGGCACTCCTCATTTCTGCAATTTCCAATGCAAAGAACATGGGTATTTCTACCAATGGTCTTATCGTAAAGGAATGCCGTGTTGATGGAGGTATTACTTTGAAGCGCAACATGCCGGGCTCACGTGGTTCGGCATTTCCTATTCACAAGCATACAAGCCATGTTTCTATCCTCCTTGGTACCAAGGGTGGTAAGGACATTGAAGCACAAGTAGAAGCAACTGAAGAAAAAACAGAGACAGCTGCTCCTACCAAGGCTCCAAAAGCAAAGGTCGCCGCAAAAAAGAAGCCAGTAGCCAAGAAAAAGGCTTAACCATACCCCTACAATAAACGTATGTCACACACAGTACACCCATACTCACACCGACTTGGAATCATCCGTGACTGGAAGTCACGTTGGTTCTCAAAGAGCGGTCCATACCAAAAGAATCTCAAGGCGGATGTTCTCCTCCGAGAATTCTTTGCAAAGCGTTTCCGCGGTCTCTACGTTAGTAGCGTAGAAATCGAGCGAAGCGAAAAAATCCTCCGCGTTATCATCAAGACTGCTCGCCCAGGTATCCTCATTGGAAGGCAGGGTGAGGGAGCAACAAAGCTCCGCACAGACATCTTGGAATTCCTCGCAAAGAACAAACTTGCGAATGCAAAACAGGAACTCAAGATTGATGTCGAAGAAATTCGAACCCCAGAAGCAGATGCAGCAGTTGTTGCATATATGATTGCAGAAGGACTTGAGAAACGTTTGCCATTCCGTCGCGTTATGAAACAGACCGTTGAAAAAGTCATGATGAACAGGGATGTCAAAGGTGTTCGCGTCTTCCTCGGTGGCCGTCTCGGCGGTGCTGAAATGGCTCGCGTCGAAGAACTCAAAAAAGGTCGTGTTCCACTTCAGACTCTCCGTGCAGACATTGATTTCGCTCGTGAAAAGGCTCACATGACTTACGGCGACATCGGTATCAAGGTCTGGATCTACAAGGGCGATATCTTCAAAAAGAAGGTAGAAGCCAAGAAAGCCTAACTCTCACTACTATGTTCCCAAAGAAAGTTAAGTATCGTAAGTGGCACGTGATGCGCAAGAATCCAGCAAAGATTGGAATTGCGTCACGCGGTACCACGGTTGCATTCGGATCGTTTGGTCTCAAGGCAACATCGTTCTTCCGAGTTCGTTCAGAGCAGATAGAAGCGGCCCGAAAAGTTATCTCTCGCGAAGTAGGTAAAAACGGTAAAGTATGGATCAGGATTTTCCCTGATATGCCATATACCCAGAAGCCTGCCGAAGTTAAACTCGGTAAAGGAAAGGGTGATTTGCAGGGATATTGTGTCCCAGTAAAGCCAGGTCGAGTTATGTTCGAAGTTGACGGCGTCACAGAAGAAGTTGCACGCGAAGCTCTCCGCAAGGGCGGTACCAAGCTCCCGGTAACCACTACTGTCGTTGCTCGTGACTTCATCGCATCATAAAACTATGAAAGAACTTTTGAAAAAATCCGAAGCAGAACTCGCAAAGAATCTCTCGGAGAAGCGCGAAGCGCTCAGGGCTTTCAGGTTCGGGGTCTCAGGTAGCAAGATCAAGAACATGAGGGAAGGTAGGGCGGTCCGAAAGGAAATTGCTCGCATTATGACGGCACTTAGGTCGATAACAAAGTAAACTTCAATGGAAAAGAAAACTACAAAGAAAAAGGAGGTAAAGGAAGTGGTTGCCCCAAAAGGCAAAACACTCACCGGTACCGTCACTTCAAACAAAATGAAGGATACTGTTGTTGTCCTCGTAGAACGTTATGTTAAACACGCAAAGTACGGCAAGTACTACTCAAAGTCGAAGAAGTACAAGGCGCACGATGAAGGAAATACCAAGAAAATAGGCGATGTTGTCACTATTGTGGAAACAGCACCTATCTCGAAGGATAAGCACTTCAGAATAGCGTAAATTAGTGTTGGCTGGTTTGTAGCTTACAGGGTGGAGTTACTCTTTCCTGTAAGCTGCAAACCGTCAGCGTTTATTAATCAACATCCATGATCCAGCCTCGTTCAATCGTGAATATCGCCGATAACTCTGGCGCAAAAGTTGGCCGTATCTTTAAGGTATTGGGCAGCTCAAAGAAGCGTACTGCAGAGATTGGTGAGATTGTGGTCCTCTCGGTTCAAAAAGCCGAGCCCCGCAAGTCAGTTAAAAAGAAGGACGTTCTCCATGCTGTTGTCGTACGACAAGTAAAGGCATACCGCAGGAAGGACGGCTCTTACATCAGGTTCGACGAGAACGCAGTCGTCACTCTCGAGAAGGGTAAGAAAGAGCCTCTCGGTGGACGCGTGTTCGGTCCTATTCCACGTGAAATCGCAGAAATGGGTTTCAAAACCATTGCGTCTCACGCTCCGGAAATAATCTAACCCTTATCAATACCATGCACGTAAAAAAAGGAGACAAAGTAGTTGTCCTCGCAGGAAAGGACAAGGGAAAGACCGGAGAAGTAGTACTCGCCCTCCCAGGAAAAAACAAAGTTGTTGTTTCTGGAGTTAACAAAGTTAAAAAGCACGAGCGTGCCCGAACCCAAAACGGTAAGGGTCAGACCGTAGAGAAAGAAATGCCTCTCCACGTCTCAAACGTCGCTCTCGCTTCTGGTGAGAAAAAGGCATCAAAGAAAAAGTCGTAATTAGTTTATACATTATCAATCCATGAATACTGTCAAGGACAAGCAGAAGAAAGCATTCGATAGTTTGAAGAAGGCTCACGGCCTCACGAATGTTATGCAGGCACCTCGCATCATGAAGGTTGTCGTTTCTGCAGGCGTTGGTAAGTTCAAGGACGACTCCAAAAAGGTTGCTCTCGTAGGCGATAGGCTTGCGAAAATAACCGGGCAGAAGTCCTCGGCTCGCGCTGCAAAACGATCAATCGCTTCATTTAAATCACGCGAAGGCGAGATTATCGGTTATCAAATCACTCTCCGTGGTGACAAGATGTGGAACTTTGTTGACAAGCTCGTCAACATTGCGCTTCCACGCACCAAGGACTTCCGCGGACTCGAGCGTTCGGCTGTCGACGCTATGGGCAACTATACTGTTGGTATTAAGGAACACACCATCTTCCCTGAAGCTGCTGACGAAGAGCTCAAAGATGTGTTTGGTTTTGCTATCTCTCTCGTCACAAACGTGAAGGATCCAAAACAAACGGTCGACTTCCTTGAATTATTGGGCTTCCCAATGAAGCGTGCGTAACATTTTTTAAATCTACACACTATGGCAAAAACATCAGTTGTCGCTCGATCACAAAAGAAACCAAAGTACTCTTCTCGAATTGTACGTCGCTGTTTCCGCTGTGGCCGAAAACACGCTTTCATGAGAGATTTCGGTTTGTGCCGAATCTGCTTTAGGGAGCTCGCAAACGACGGTCTTATTCCCGGAATCAAGAAATCATCTTGGTAAAACATATGACTACCGACATCATTTCAGACCTCATAATCCAGCTCAAGAATGCAGGCCTCTCAAAGAAGGAGACTGTGTCTTTCGCTGACACGAACCTCAGGTTCGCTGTCCTCGAAAAACTTGCAAAGAAGGGTTATATAAAAGAGGTCACAAAGAAAGGAAAGAAGGATGCGCAGACCATCGAGGTCGGCGTCCTCTATTACGAGAACGGCAAGCCAAGGATTTCAGACGTTAAGCGCGTTTCAAAGCCATCACGCAGGGTCTACCGTGGATACGGTGAGATTATGCCTATTAAGCAGGGCTACGGTTCTCTTATCATCTCTACTCCAAAAGGCATCCTCTCGGATGACGAAGCTCGCAGGG
>Ga0302293_10001816_pt1 | contig 10400 bp, 14 predicted proteins | sample III_Fen_N2_2_FD_198758 | JGI IMG/M metagenome (GOLD analysis project Ga0302293, IMG submission 198758) | Peat permafrost microbial communities from Stordalen Mire near Abisko, Sweden - III_Fen_N2_2 | ecosystem: Environmental > Terrestrial > Soil > Wetlands > Permafrost | place: Sweden: Abisko... | reverse complement strand
CGTTTTTTGATTACGAGGCGAAATACGGTGGTGGTTCACGTGAACTCTGTCCATCAACTTTCTCTGATGAAATTAAAAAACAAATTGAAGATGCTGCCAGGGAAGCACACATCATCCTTGGGCTTCGCCACTACTCACGTTCCGATTTCATCGTTCATCCAAAGCGTGGAGTGTTCTATTTGGAGACCAACACCTTACCTGGGCTTACCAGCGAATCACTCCTCCCAAAAGAGATATATACCGTTGGGGCCTCGTTACCGCAGTTTTTTGATCATGTTATCAACCTGGCTCTCGGTAAACGATAAAAGGTATTTAAAAACACGGCGCAAGGGATTTCAGAAAACCCCTTGCGCCGTGTTTAGTTATAGTTTAGAATATCCCTCGTTACCGAAATACGGGCCCTTAGCTCATCTGGTAGAGCACCTCATTTGCAATGAGGGGGTGGCAGGTTCGAGTCCTGTAGGGTCCACAAACGAAACCGCGAAAGCGGTTTTTTCGTTTGTGGACCCTAAAAAGACCTGTGGTGTTATACTTAACGAAGATTAAACTCCACCCAAAATGAAACTAAATCGTTCAAAAAAATATTTTGCTCTTATCTCACTACTCACTGTAGTTTTGATTATTCTTTGTGTGTTTTTAGTACGTCAGTATCATGCCATTGTCCGTCAGGCAACCGTCTCAACAGAACGTGTGCATATAAACGATTTAATACGTCGTCACTCATTGGGTGTTTCGGATGCTGGGCTTATTGAACCATGGATGACTTTCGCTTATGTAGGTGTGTCTTTCAAAGTTCCAGCATCGTACTTTGTTGCTTCGCTCAACATATCTACCTCAACCCCAAAATATCCAAACATCACTATAAGTCGCTATGCGCGAATGGTTGCCACAAGTTCCGACGTATTAGTTAAGGCGGTGCGTAGCGCCGTGCAAAACTATTTCGCTTCAGTAGGACAATGAGTTACATAGCCGCCCTCTTACACCATGGAATTTTTTCTCACAAGTTTATTATCTTATCTTCTTCTCTATAAATACGTAGCTATCTTTGTCATTGTTTTTCTTTCAGGACTCATCCTTCCGCTCCCGTCGAACACCATGCTTCTTGCCGCTGGCGCCTTTGCAAGTCAGGGTTATTTAAATATTGCCGCCGTCTTTTTTTCGGCCCTCATTGCTAATGTTTTTGGTGATGTATGCGGATATCTTCTTACTCGTGTGTGGGGTACTGGTATTGTTTCATACGAAAAAATAAGTCGCTTTGCATATGTAGATCGAGCTGATCGGTTTGTGCGCAACCATGAGGGATTAACAATATTCGTAAGTAGGTTTTTAGGGGCGCTTGGTGTTCTTGTTAATTTTCTTTCGGGTCTTATTAAGGTGCCTCTTTGGAGTTTTGTTTTTTATGATGTTATGGGGAATGCACTCGACACCGCGTTCTTTATTGGTATTGGTTATGGTTTTGGTGTTTATACTGAAAACTATTCAGACCTCGCTCAACTTGCTGGATCCATTGTTATCATCGTCGCTATTCTCTCGATGCTCGTGAAAGCTTATTTAAAAAAAGGGACTAAGAAATAAATTAAGTCTTCCGCTGTGTTACTTGCGGTGTCTTACTGGTATTATAAAAATCATATGACACTTGCCACACACGCTGTAGTTGGATCCGCAACCGCATCCCTCATACCTTCTCATCCTGTTATTGGTTTCTGTGCTGGTTTTATGAGCCATTTCCTCCTCGATTCAATTCCTCATTGGGACTATGAATTGAAATCAAACCCTGTTAATCCTTCAAAGGATAGGTTACTATGCGTAAATGCTGATACAATCCACGATATTATCTGTGTCGGCCTTGATTTTAGTTTAGGAATTTTACTCTCTTCTATATTTCTGTTATTTGGTGCGTCTATTATCACAATTTGTATTGGAATAATTGCGGGCACGTTACCTGATGCTCTTTAGATTGTGTATGCACGGTACTCAAAGAGTCCGTTGAGGCACTTACAAACTTTTCATAAGTGGATGCATGCAGAGACAAGTCTTAATACATATCCGTTTTTAGGCATTATGGCTCAGGTGATTTTGGTTTTTGTTGTAATTGTTTTGACGAGGATTGTCCTGCTCGCCTGAGCAAGATGTGGTGTCCGCTTCCGTGTTGGGCCTAATTTTTATTATAAAAATGGAAATACTCTTGTGGTAAAATAATCCTATGCCACACATTATCCTTCTTCCGGGAAATAGTCTCAAAAATAAGGCATGGGCAGACACGTGGTCGCAAGCTTTTATAGATAAAGGGTTCACCGTTTCAACCCAGTATTATGATCACTGGAATTCCGGTGCAGAATTTGCTGATGTGTCACATGAAATTGAAAAGCTAGAAGGTATCGCTAAAGGTGCAAAAGGTGATTACGTTATCGTTGCAAAATCTATCGGATCATTTATCACTATGAAAGCGATGGTGTTGGGTAAGGTACACCCAACCCAATGTGTTTTCTTTGGTTTTCCTGTACCGTGGCTTGAAAAAAACGGACATGAACCAACCTCTATCATTTCTCAATATTCAAAGACACGAACTACTATATTCCAAAATAATCAGGACCCGATTGCTCCATTTGAAATGATTCGCAGTTTGTTTATCTATAAATCAAACGTTTCTTGTATAGAACTTATTGATAATACCCATAACTATTTTGCCGAAAGCGCACTTGTGACCCAGGTGTGTGAAATTATCTCGAAATAAATGAGTTCCAATTCCAATAAACCAATCTTAAGTGTCACTAACCTCTCAAAAAACTTTGAGCGGTTTGTTGTGTTGAAGGACGTTTCTTTTTCAATTCAGAAAGGTGAGAAAGTGGGTCTAGTTGGTCCTAACGGTGCAGGTAAAACAACTTTGCTCAAAATGGTGACTGGATCCATTGAGCACGATGCAGGAACCATTGTGGTGCCAAAGCATTATTCTGTTGGATATATTCCACAGGAGTTTGGTGAGCATAAAGACGCACTGGTTAAAGACTTTGTTGAATCCCAAGAATACGGGCCTTTTCTAAAACAGGTTGGCATCGATGAAGCGATGCTCTATAGGAAAATTGGCGAGCTTTCAGGTGGTGAGAGAACTAAGGTGGGGTTATTGCGAATCCTTGTCGCCAAGCAAGACTTACTCCTCCTTGATGAACCGACCAATAACCTTGATTTGGAATCATTGGCTTTTCTTGAGGATTTTGTGAAAAAGTCAGATAAGACTTTTTTAATCATTTCTCACGACAGACGATTTCTTGATGAAACTGTTAGCCGAATCTTTGAAATTGATGAATGGACACGTGGGCTAAAGATATATGAAGGTGGTTTTACTGACTATATGGCAGAACGAGAGCATCGAATTGAAAATGAATGGGCACAGTACGCTGATAAAATAGAAGAGGAAAAGCGACTGGAGAAAACGTATGACAGCCGAGTGCAGAATATTCGTGATTTGGAACAAGTGCGTCTCAATAACCGCTACATTAATCCGAAAGAAAAAGAAAAACCTGATGATGCGGCGATTCGGGACAAAGAGGCAAAAGCCGGCAGGCGTGCGCGCGTGATGAAAGAAAGGATAGAGAAATACAAAGAAGACATGGAGCATGTTGAACGTCCAAAAGAACCTTTACCACTCAAGGTCCGTTTTGATGTACCAGAACGCAGCGGGGATAAAGTGTTTGATGCAATTGGCGTCTCAAAGCGAATGCCCACAAAAACACTTGGTCCCATAGATTTTTCTATTCGCTATGGAGATAGGGTTTTAATCAAGGGTTCAAACGGAACAGGAAAAACCACCTTCATTAAGATGCTTCTCGGCGAGGTGAAACCTGACACTGGTACCATTGAAACAGGGACAACTGTTCGGTTGGGTTATCTGCCTCAACAACAGGATCTAGTTTCGGAGAATACGGTGCGTGACGAATTCTTGCGACATGTTACTGATATTGAGGAGGGGATTGGAAGGAGGCTCCTTAATCGATTCAGGCTCACAGCCCATGATATGGGCAAGAAAATACGTGAATTGAGCTCTGGGGAGCGTTCAAGGCTCATTCTGGCTATCCTCATGGCCCGAAAGGTTAATTGTCTCGTGCTCGATGAGCCTTCAAACCATTTGGATCTTGAGGTATTGGAATCGCTTGAAAACGCACTTGCGGATTTTGAAGGCACCCTTGTTGTAGTGAGCCATGACCGATTTTTTGTGGAAAAAATTAAGTGTAATAAAGAGCTCGTGTTCTAGGGCGCTTGCACACTTTTTGTGGTGGTATATACTTAGCCTATACCCTAGGTTATAGGATATATAAAAACACCATGAAAAAAGAAATAGAAGTCACTATAGAGAAAGGAAAAGCCCTCAAGGCTATCAAGCAGGCACAGGGCACCCTTGCCAAAGTTATTTCAATGATTGAGGGAGATACCTACTGTCCAGAAATTATCCAGCAGGTTGATTCAGTGACAGGTCTTTTGCGTAATGCTAAACGTGAGCTCCTCGCGGGACACCTTGATACTTGTGTTGCTCATGAGCTCATCGACAACAAAAAGAAGGCTATTGGTGAACTTTTGAAAATCTTTAATCTTTCGAAATAATTTCATGGCCAAACAAATTTCACTCTACAGCGCTCTCGCTTTCGTGGTAATTGCCCTTGTGGTTGGTATTGGTGCTGGATATTACCTCACACCTGAATACCGAACCTCTATGTATTCTTCGGGAACTGCCATGAACCTCGGTCCTGCCGATGAACTCTTTAACCTACGTTACATCAATCAAATGATTGCGCATCACCGTGGTGCGGTCCTTTTGGGCGAGCAACTTGGCAAGAATACTAAACGTCCTGAATTACAGAGCCTTGCTGCTGAGATTGCGACAACTGAACCACAACGTATTGCTGAATTGTATGCTTGGAAGAAAGCATGGTTCGGTGACTCTCGAATGGTGCGAGACCCACGGATTGAAAACCTCGGCTCATATGATGAAAACTTTGATTTACGTTTTTTGAATGCGCTTATTGCTCATCATAACATTGGAATTCTTATGGCTCGTGATGCAGAATCAAAGGCTTCAAAAACTGAAGTTTTGGCTAATGCTCAGGCTGTTGATGCATTTCTTTCGGGCGGTGTGAAAATGCTCGAAGGGCTTCGTAAGCAGTGGTATAACATCTAACTCTTTATGAATTCTCGTGTCTATACAGTGAAAGGGATGCACTGCGCTTCGTGCAAAACGGTTATTGAGAAGCGGATAGGAAAAGTGCCTGGTGTATCTTCGGTGTCAGTTAATCTTGCCACTGAAAAAGCCCTTGTCTCTTATGATGGTAATGATAAGACTTTGGTATCAGCCCAAGAAACAGCGAGAGGGTTGGGGTATGAATTAATGGATGAAGCGTCTCCAGCCCACACACCAGCAGAGCATCATGAACATGCTGATTTTGACGCGGGTGCAGAATTTGCTTTTCCTGTATCTCTTTTCGTTTTTGTGTTGATGATTTATGAGACCGTGACAAAATTCACACAGGTGCTTCCGAGGTTGCCCTTGCCAATGGAGTGGTGGAATGCGATTCTCTTTTTTATCGCTACTGTCTTCTTGGTTGGTCCTGGACGACGTTTTGTTTCGTCGTTACCTCGATTGTTCCGATTTGGAATCGCTAACATGGATACTTTGATTGGGCTTGGTTCAGTAACTGCTTATGTATACAGCGTCTTTGTACTTCTTTTACCAAGCATTGCCTATGCCTATCGCGTGCCCGAATTCTTGTATTTTGATGTGGTTATTGTTGTTATAGGTTTTGTGCTTTTTGGTAAGCGTCTTGAATCTGAATCTCGAAAAAAGACGGGATCTGCTATCGAGCGTTTGGTTGGGCTCCAGGCAAAGACTGCGCTTGTTGTTCGTGATGGTAAAGAAATTTCCATTGCAATTGAACAGGTGGTGAGAGGGGATTTGGTAAAAGTGCTACCCCATGAACGTATTCCTGTGGATGGGCTTATTGAATCAGGGGGTTCGTCGGTTGATGAATCAATGATCACCGGTGAGCCTATTCCTGTTGAAAAACAAAAAGGGGACAAGGTAGTTGGTGGTACGGTAAATGGTGATGGATTGATTTTGTATCATGCTACAACTGTCGGTAAAGACTCCTTTTTAAACCGCATCATCAAGGCTGTTGAACGTGCTCAAGGGTCAAAAGCTCAGATTGAGGCTGTGGCGGATAGGGTGTCAGGTGTTTTTTCGTTTGTTGTCCTCGGTATTGCGGTTTCCGCTCTCGTTGCATGGATTGTATTTGGGTCTCATACATTAGGTCTCGACGGCGCCATTTCACTCGGCATCAGTGCCTTTGTTGGTGTGCTCGTTATTGCATGTCCTTGTGCGCTCGGTCTTGCCACTCCAACTGCTATGGTTGTGTCTATTGGCCGCGCTGCTTCTTGTGGTGTTTTGTTCAAGACCGCAGAGGCAATTGAACGGATGGAAAAAATAACAACGGTCGTGTTTGATAAAACAGGAACACTTACCTACGGTAAACCCGTTGTTCACAACGTTGTGGCCTTCTCTGGTGAAACCGAATCAGAGGTAATGAATATTGCATTATCACTTGAATTACTCTCAACTCACCCCCTTGCACATGCGTTTGTGGAATACGGAAAATCTCAAAAAATAAAACCCACCAATGTAACTGATTTCCATGCGCAGCGTGCGGTGGGCTTGTTTGGAAAGATTAATGGCACAAATGTTTCAATTACAAAACCAAACAGTTCAGATGAATCCTCGCCTGACTATAAAAAAATAATTCACGAAGCGGCAACCATTGTTGCTGTTTCAAAGAATGACAAAACAGTTGGTTTTGTGACTGTGGTAGATGAAGTGAAAGCTGATGCACCTAAAACAATTCAAATCATGAAGAAAAAAGGGTTTGAAATCGTATTACTATCAGGTGACCGAAACGAAGCTGTGAAAGCTGTCGCTCTTGCGTGTGGAATAACTGAATATAAAGCGCGCATGTTGCCAGATGAGAAACTTGAATACATTAAAACGATTCAGTCTCGTGGTGGGCATGTTCTTATGGTTGGTGATGGGACCAATGACGCACCGGCACTTTCCCAGGCCGATGTGGGCGTGGCGCTTTCTTCGGGAACCGACATCAGTATTGATTCGGCCATGGTGACTATGCTTCATGGTGACTTGTCTCGAGTGCTCCTTATGCTCTTGCTCTCGCGTCAGACAATGCGGGTGATTAGACAGAATTTGGTGTGGGCATTCCTCTATAATGCAATCGGAGTACCACTTGCTGCTGGAATACTATATCCGTTGTTTGGAGTAGTGTTGTCCCCAGCCTATGCGGGTGCAGCGATGGCGCTCTCGTCAGTGTCGGTTGTTATTAATTCACTTCGTCTTAGAATGTACTCGTATGAACGAAAATAAATTTACACTCTATATATCGGGAATGCACTGTGCCTCGTGCTCAATAATTGTGTCCGATATTCTCACTGAAAATACTTCAATCAAATCTTTCAAGCTCAATGACGATAACGTCGATATTGAGGTTAAGGAAGGTATCAATAAAACAGCTTTTATTGATGAATTAAATCGTGTCTTTGCTGAACATAATTACAGCGCATCTCTCGGACGAGTCTCATCGGTGTCAAAAATTATACCTACTCTGTATGGCGTTCTTATAGGTATTGTTGCGCTGGTTATTATTACCACTGTTGGTAAGAAGCTTGGTCAGTCTGGTCTCGGTGAGTCTTCAAATGGGTACATTACGGCTCTCATTATTGGGTTCGTTGCGTCTGTATCGACTTGTGCAGCAATTGTGGGCGGTATCGTCATGTCCATTGCTTCAGCTCATGATGACAAGAAATCTACAATGAAATCCTTGACCTCATTCCACGTCGGTAGGATTGTTGGTTTTGCATTCTTTGGTGCGCTTCTCGGTGCTTTTGGATCAATCTTCAAACTATCTTCAAACACCTCAGGAATCATGTTGATAATTGTTGGTGTTATCATGTTTTACTTTGGCCTCAAAAATGTAGGTATTATAAAGGCATCAAAAAGTCACATGGCAGGAAAGTTTGTGTCATTTATTCGTTCGTTTCAAGGTAAATCAGGACTTATTGCTTATGCAGTTCTTGGAAGCTTAACCTTCTTTGTACCCTGTGGTTTTACTCAAAGCATGCAGGCTCTATCTCTTTCTTCAGGGAGTGTACTCACAGGACTTCTTACCATGCTTTCATTTGTAATTGGTACCACTCCGGTACTTGCGCTCATTGGTTTTGGTTTTGGAGCGATAAAACAGGGTAATAAGTGGTCAGATATTATTTATGTCGCGGCAGGTGTGATTGTGATTGGATTTGCCTTTGTGAACATTTCTGCTGGTTTAGCGGTACTCGGTATTATTCATCCTCTTGGTATATAATTGCTTTACCTCTTTATGAAAGAAACAATTAAACCTTTTATCGTTCTCGGAATAGTAGTCGCTGTCGTTGTAGGCAGCCTTTATGCGCTCGTCAGGTGGACAAATAGTACACCAAATCAGCAAGGCACCTCAGTCAAAACAGATACCTCGGTGGTTACCATGGAGGGAGACACTCAGGTTGTAACTATTCTCGCACGTGGTGGATATTTCCCTAATAAAGTCTCGGCAAAGGCAGGTATCAACACAGTGCTTCGTATGAAAGTGGGCAATTCGTTTGATTGCTCAAGTTCGGTGAGGATTGACGCAATTAATTACAATCAACGATTAAATCCTGGTGAAACGACAGACATCCAACTCGGCGTTCCTTCAAAAGGTCCGCTCAACGGTATGTGCTCTATGGGTATGTATGGATTTGAAATAGACTTTATCTAATATGCTCTATAAAGATTACATCAAGACGGTTACTGAATGTCCTTTTTGTAAGAGGCAAGAGATTTTCACTGAAAATAAAAGTGCGTATATTACTTATGCAATAGCGCCCTATCACGAAGGGCACCTTCTCGTTGTTCCAAAACGTCACATTATTGATATCGAAGATGTCTCCCTCGTTGAAAGAAATGATATCGATGACCTAATTGTTCAAGGTGTTGTTGTTCTAAAAAAAGCTGGTTATGAACACCTCTCGGTCCTTGTTCGTGATGGAAGAACTGATGTGGAAAAAGGAAACAAAAGCGTTGACCATCTCCATTACCACATAGTTCCAAACATTCGCATTGGCGACTTGGATCATGTAGGGAAAGAACGTGAGATTCTCGAGGGGGAAAGTTTAAACAGTGCTGTTGACCGTTTCCATTCCTTGTTTTCTTAGACAAAAACTCATTATTCATTTGTTATAATTACTTTCATGAAAAAAGGAATCTTCGCTTCGATGATTGGTGTGGCGGGTCTTGTACTCCCTCGTGTAACTCATGCGATATGCCCAATATGTACTGTTGGTGTTATTGCCGGTCTTGGTATTGCAGAAGAATACGGAGTGGACAATACCGTTGCTGGACTTTGGATTGGAGCTCTTATTGTCTCAATGTCTGCTTGGACTATTGATTGGCTCTCAAGGAAGAAGTGGACATTTAAGTTTTATGAGTGGGTAACGTATGTGGCCATGTATGCACTTACTCTCATTCCTCTCATTACATCAGGGTTGCTGTTTCCAGCACGACCTAATATGATTTGGGGTGTGGATAGACTTTTCCTTGGCACCATTGTTGGCTCAATCGTATTTGGTTTCGGTGCTTGGCAATACAAGGTATATAAGGCGAAACATGGTAAGGCAATGTTTCCATTCCAAAAAGTGGTCTGGCCTATTGCGCCAGTCATCATTGCGACAATTATTTTTTACTTCATAACAAAATAACTATACTCTCATGGCATTAGTAGATGAAAAAAAGTTGAACGAACTCATTACCAAGTACGATTCACTCAAAAAACAGGAAAAGATGGATCTTTCATCAGATCAGGATCTTTCAATTGCGGTCATGAACCTCATTTCGATTGAGGAGCACCTATTTTTTACTGGGTCGAAGCTCGAAAAGGAAAGTTATTACGATTTGATTGGTGATGTTCGTTCGATGCGAACTGACCTCATGAAAAAGCTCGTTAAGGAGCCAGAGGGGGAAGTATGGTGTATTTCGAAGCACCTCCTTTCTGCAAGTTATCGTCTGATGGAAGTGGGAACTAAACAGCAGTCGCTCGGTAAGAAAGAAGAGGCTTCAAATTTTTTTAGAAAATCATTCAACCTCTACTCACTCTTCTGGGGACTCAATATGAAATTAGTGAATGCTGGCGAGGTAAAAAAGATTGATGACGATGCTCTCGATATCAGGGACACCGAAAAGAAATCAATGTTCGGCAAATTGGGTGGAGTGGTAAAGAAGGCTATTGATTGTTGTATTGAATAAGAAAAGAGAAGGGCGGGGCGGGGTGGGGGGGGGGGGT
>Ga0302293_10001815_pt1 | contig 10402 bp, 4 predicted proteins | sample III_Fen_N2_2_FD_198758 | JGI IMG/M metagenome (GOLD analysis project Ga0302293, IMG submission 198758) | Peat permafrost microbial communities from Stordalen Mire near Abisko, Sweden - III_Fen_N2_2 | ecosystem: Environmental > Terrestrial > Soil > Wetlands > Permafrost | place: Sweden: Abisko... | reverse complement strand
AAGGTTTTGACCTGGACAGTTGAACCAAATGCCATTAAAGGTTGGGTTAGAGAGCCAAATATCGGTTTCTCTCAAGTTGGCTATCTTCCTTCCCAACCCAAAGTATCTGTCATTGAACTCGACAAGAAAGACAAACCGGTTGCAAGCGCGTCGCTATATAAAATAGGCGACGACGGCAATGCTACCAAAGTATTCAGCGGTAACATTGTACACTGGGGCGACTATTATAAATATCACTACGTGAAATTTGATTTTTCTTCAGTTAAATACCCGGGTATATACTATATTGAGTATGGCAACTTTAAAACAAATAACTTTTTAATAGATAACAGTGTTTACAACTGGATTACCGACGCTACCAGCGATGTATGGATCCCCATACACATGGATCACATGTTCGTAAAGGAGGGTTACAGGGTATGGCACGGTGAGCCTTTTAAGGATGGTTATCTTCAGGCTCCACCAAATACCGATCACTTCGACCTCCATAGCCAGGGACCAACAACCGATACGAAGTATAAAGCGCTGGAATTAATTCCCGGATTAAACGTAGGCGGTTTTTTCGATGCCGGAGATTTTGATATTGAGACAGGATCGAACATTGGCGTGGTGCAGAACTTTGTTCAAACATGGGAATATTTTAAACCCTTACGCGATGAGACTTTTGTAGATGAGAAGAATCGCTATGTTAATCTTCACCGCCCGGACGGAACACCAGACATGCTGCAGTTTATCGAGCATGGAACGTTGAATCTGGTAGCTCAGGCAGAGATTATTGGCCACATGTCACAAGCTCTATCTAACTCTGTTCTAGATAATTACCACCATCTTGGCGATGCAGCTTCAATTACCGACGGCCTTCCATATAATCCGAAACTTGGCCCATACGAAATAGCCGCCGACGGAAAGTCGAGCGGAGTGAAGGACGATATGTGGGCATTTACAAGCAGAAACCCGAGTCTCGACCTTAGAGCTGCAACAATGTTTGCCGCAGCAAGCCGGGCATTGAAGGGATATAACGACGATCTTTCGGCAAGAGCTTTAACACAATCAAAACGACTACAGAAAGAGGCCACCGAGTTAATTGCCAAACAGCCGCAGGATCGACCTGAAAGACGCGGCATGGGTGGTGATTTTGCTACAAGTCTTCAACTGTATATCTCAACCGGAGAGAAACAATACATCGATAAATTTCAGGAACTGGTATGGCCTGCACTTGATCGTAGCGTCAACACCAACAACCTTTTGACGGCATTAGATGCAATACCTCACCTGGACGCAGCCTACAAAGAAAAACTTCGTCCGTATGTGGTGAAGTACAAAGAATATATCGCAGGGCTCGAAAAAGATAACCCATACGGAGTTCCAATTGGTCTTGGCAACTGGGCTGGAAATGGTGGAGTTGTGAGTTTTGGCACTACAGTTTGCTTTGCTGCCAAATATTTCCCTGATATTATCGACGTCAACAATGCTTACAAAACCACCAATTGGTTGTTTGGCTGCCATCCTTACCACAATTATTCTTTTGTGGCAACGGTAGGCGCAACTCGTCCGAAAGCAGTGTTTTATGGTAATAACCGAGCCGATTTCTCAGCTATTCCGGGCAATGTTGCTCCAGGGGTGTTGTTCAGAAAACCCGACCACTTTGAGAACTACGACGACTGGCCATTTTTGTGGGGAGAAAACGAGGGTACGATTGGTGGAAATACCAGTTACCTGATTTTTGGCTCAGCTTTCAAGAATTTAGTGAAATAAGCAGGTTGCTTTAAACAATACGATTCAATTCTGTTCCTGTTATAGCGCAAGTAAAAAGTCCATTAAATTGAGGCTCTTTATTTGCGCTATTTTTTTGAGCTGTGCCAATGTGCAGCTCCCTGAGCAGCGAAGCGTGTCGGGGAGAGCATTACTGCAGATGCCGAAACAAGTTCGGCATGACGTTTTAAGGTTGGTAGTTCGGTGATAAGAAGTGTCATCCTGAACTTGTTTCAGGATGGGATGACGCTTCAAGAAAAGTACGAAGATGATAAAAGGGTTATCTCGAACTTGCTTCGGGATTTCAGTCCGTTTGGCTTACACCTTACCCCATTTTTTTTACCTTTAACCAAACTTTAATCATACCAAGATGAAAGTACTTTTTATAGGCGGCACCGGATTCATCAGCACATCGGTGAGCCGCATGGCCATTGAACGTGGAATGAAGCTTTATTTGCTTAACCGCGGAATTCGTTCGTCTGAAATTCCCGGTACCCATCAATTAACCGGCGACATCCACAATCCGGAGAGCATGCGCAACGCGCTGAAAGATCTGAAATTTGACGTGGTGGTCGACTGGATTGCTTTTACTCCTGAAGACATCGAGCGCGATCTGCAGGTTTTTCGTGGCCGAACCAAACAGTTTGTGTTTATCAGTTCGGCATCGGCATACCAAAAGCCAGTGGCCAACTACATCATCACCGAATCAACGCCACTCGAAAATCCATATTGGGATTACTCGCGCAACAAAATTGCCAGCGAAGACCTGCTCATGAAAGCTTATCGCGAAGAAGATTTCCCGGTAACTATTGTTCGGCCTTCATACACTTACGCCACGTACTTGCCGGTTGCCATTGGCGGATTTGGCGGCTATACACTGGCCGACCGTTTGCTGAAAGGCAAGCCCATTATTGCGCATGGCGACGGCACATCGCTGTGGGTTAATACCCATGCCGAAGATTTTGCCAAAGGCTTTTTGGGGCTGCTCGGAAACGAAAAGGCCATCGGGCAGGCTTTTCACATTACTTCGGACGAAGTACTGACCTGGAACCAGATTTACCAGACCATTGCTGATGGGTTAGGAGTTGAAGCGAAAATTATCCACATCCCGACCGACTTCATTATTAACGAAGTTCCGCGCTTAACTGGCGATTTAATTGGAGACAAGACGTGGAGTGTGATATTCGACAATTCAAAAATCAAATCATTTGTTCCTGAGTTTCAGGCTACCATATCGTTTCGCGAAGGAATCCAACGCACACTGGCATGGTTTGCTGCCGATAAAAGCCGTCAGAGAATAGACGACCTTGTAAATCAGGAAATGGATCAGATCATCAACGCCTATACCGGAAACTCAAACAAATAACATTAAAACCAGTTGAAGCGAACAACAATACGATAAGATGCCGAAACAAGTTTGGTAACGCTTCGAACATACAATTTAGTCCCGACAGGATTCGAAAACTTGTCGGGGCTTGTTGTTAAACGGATCCACATCAGCAATTAATTTCCCCAAATAAGTCTCTTTTTAATACCTTTGTAAGAGGACAACAAAATCGATCTCCACTACTATAAACAGCTACTTCAATGGAATTTCAGTCGAACCCGCAATTAGAGCTTGCCTTTAATTTTCTACAATATACCAATCAAAATATTTTCCTGACGGGGAAAGCCGGAACCGGGAAAACCACTTTTTTGCGCAACCTGAAGAAACAATCGCCCAAACGAATGGTTATTGTTGCGCCAACCGGTGTGGCCGCGATTAATGCTGGCGGAGTAACCATCCACTCGTTTTTCCAGATGTCGTTTGGCCCCCAAATTCCGGTTAATCCCGACCAACCAAGACAAGTTGTAGTTCCTGCCGATGGCAATGTTGCTGCCGGAATCAAACGTTTCAGCCGCGAAAAAATCAATATCATGCGAAGCCTCGACTTGTTGGTAATCGACGAAATATCGATGGTTCGCGCCGATATTCTCGACGGGATTGACGAAGTGCTGCGCCGATACAAAAACCGATTCAAACCTTTTGGTGGCGTGCAATTGCTCATGATTGGCGATTTGCAGCAATTAGCTCCGGTAGTGAAAGAAGACGATTGGGCCATCCTGAAACCGTATTACGACACTTGCTTTTTCTTCAGCAGCCATGCCCTTAAACGCTCGAAATTCATGGGTATTGAACTGAATCATATCTTTCGCCAAAGCGATCAGCGGTTTATCGACTTACTGAATAAAGTACGCGAAAACCGTATGGATGCGACCACCCTTCAGGAATTGAACCAGCGACACATCCCCGGTTTTAATCCGGAAGAAAAGGAAGGCTACATCACCCTCACCACGCACAATTACCAGTCGCAGCAAATCAACGACTCGAAACTGGGGCAACTGGTAAACAAATCGTACCGTTTTAAAGCCGAAGTACAAGGTGATTTTCCGGAATACTCCTACCCTACCGACCCGGAGCTGGAACTGAAAGTTGGCGCACAGGTGATGTTCGTCAAAAACGACACTGAAAAACGCTTCTATAATGGAAAAATCGGGAAGATAACCAACATTAATGATGAGACTATTGAGGTGCAATGCCCCGGAGATTACTTACCTATGGATGTGGAGAAGGCCGAATGGCAAAATGCCAAATACACCTTGAACGAAACCAGTCAGGAAATTGATGAAGAGGTTGTTGGAACTTTCACACAGTTTCCGCTGAAGCTGGCATGGGCCATTACCATCCATAAAAGTCAGGGGCTCACTTTCGAAAAAGCCATCATCGATGCACGGGCATCATTTGCTCACGGACAGGTTTACGTGGCGCTGAGCCGCTGTAAAACCCTCGAAGGATTGGTATTGAGTTCACCAATAGCCGAATTCAGTGTAAAAAATGATACAACAGTCATCCAGTTTTCTGACGATGTGGAGCGCAATCAGCCCGGACCGGCCGAATTGGAACAATCGCGGAAAGAATATGTGAAGCAATTGCTGGGCGAGCTTTTCGACTTTAAACCGATGGAACGTCAGATTCTGTACCTGCTAAAACTTTGGGAAGAACATCAGGCTCAATTGCTCGGAACATTGCAATCTCAGTTGAGGACAATTACAGCTCCGTTGCAGATTGAACTGATTGGTGTAGCCGAAAAATTCGAAAATCAAATCAGACAATTGATTGCCTCATCTGTCAATGCCGAAGAAAACGAACAACTTCAGGAACGGGTGAAAAAAGCTGCCGATTATTTCGCTGAAAAGCTTATTAATATTGTTGAAGAGCCTTTTTTAGCAGCTACTTTTGATACCGACAATAAAGCCATCCGCAAAAGCTTCAACGATGCCGCCGACAAACTCCGGAAGGAAATACACACAAAAAAAGTGTGTCTCGAATTGTGCAAAAGTGGTTTTAACCTGAAGACTTACCTCGAAACCAAGTCGAAATCGGCCATCGAAATTCCCGAAGCAGGGCACAAAAGATCGTCGTCTTCGGGAGCTTCTTCATTTACAATGCATCCCGAATTCTATGCGAAACTGAAGCAATGGCGCGATGAAAAAGCCGATTTGCTGAATGTCGAAATCCGGCGAATCCTTCCGCAAAAAACCCTGCACGACATCGTACAAACGTTGCCTGCCTCTAAAAACGAGCTGAAGGCCGTAAAAGGAATGGGCGGCATGCGGATGCAGCAATTTGGAAAAGAGATTCTGGAAATGGTGATTGCCTACCGCAAACAAAAAGGACTTGAACTGCCCATTGGCGTGGAAAAGGAAATTGAAAAAGTTGGACTCAGCACACATCAATTCAGCTTCGAGTTGTTTAAAAGCGGCAAAACCATTCCTGAAATTGCACATGAACGAAATCTGGCAACTTCAACCATTGAAGGGCATCTGGCGCATTATGTTGGAACCGGAGAATTGAATTTAGATCAGGTCGTCGAGTCACAAAAAAGCAAAGTCATTTTGGAATATCTTGAAAACCACAAGGTACAAGGATCGGGCGAGATCCGAGCAACGTTGGGTAATAATTACAGCTATTCTGATATCAGGTTTGTGTTTAAGTATTTGGAGGCAAACCGGTAAATTTTTATTTCTTTATTCTTGTTTCTTTTCCTGAATACTTCACTGTTTCAGCAGTTTGAGCGGGTTCGACGCCGGTTCCATTTTTCGGAGTTACCCAAACTACGAGGAAAGTACGGTCTTTTAGCATACCTGGGAAATTGCCTTTCCGGTCTTTTATGGTCAGTACTTTGTTTCCCTCATTCCAGCTCATACTGATGGTCGCATATTTACCTTGCTCATAATTGTATGTATCGTTCTCGTCTTCGTACAATTCAAAATCGGCATTGGCACCAGTATAGACGCGTAATTCAATCGGATCGGCTACTTTCTCGGTTGCGTACTGTAGGTATGGTCCCATCGGAACAATCGATCCGGCTTTGATATAAAGCGGAAGCGTTTCTATGGTGGCTGGTGCATCAATGGTTTGTCCTCCCGGAATCAGCTCCCCTGTCCAGAAGTCGTACCAATTGGCCGATTTTGGCAGGTAAACCTTTCGTGTTTTATTGATGCCGTTGCTGTTTGGCAGGCTGTACATGCGCTTAGTAACCGGATTCACCATAAATGCCGGGCCAAACATGTATTGATCAGGAATATTTTTAATGCCTTCGTCGTTCCTAAAATCGAAGGCTAGCGAACGCATCAGGGTGTAGCCTTCGTTGGTTACTTTCCACGAGAGCGAATAAATGTAAGGCATCAGCCGGTAGCGTAAATTGTCGTATTTCAGGAGGATGGATTTTGTATCTGTATCCCAGTTGGTGGAAAATAAGGCACGTTCGCCTTTGCCGTGAATACGGAATATCGGGCTGAATGTTCCGAACTGAAACCAACGGGTAAATAATTCGCGGTTGATAGGAGCCGCCCAGTTGGGTGCATTCCAATGAAAATGGTAGCCACCAATGTCGGAAGTCCAGTATGGAATACCCGAGGCGCAGGCATTGATTCCCTGCGGAACCTGGTTTTTATAGGCCTCCCAGGTACAGGTAATATCTGACGACCAAAGCGTGGAAGCATTGCGCTGTTGTCCGGCAAAAGCCTGACGAATCAGGAAAAATGCGCGTTTATTCGGAATGTCTTTTCGCCAATGTTCGTACAAACCGGTAGAGTGCATTAGCGAATATGTGTTGAAATAGTCGATTCCCCGTCCAATGGCATAATTGCTTTTTCGCCGGTCGTCGAGTTTGGCGCCGTTATCGGGTTCGCACTGATCGACCCACCACGCATCCCAGCCATAACGTCCAATCAGGCTGTCATAAACCTGTTTCCAATATAAATCGCGAGCTGGAGCACTGTGCGCATCGTAATAATTATCGAATGTATGGGTCATCACATTATCCCAAAGAATATCGGTCAATCCGCCCGAATGCGCCATTTGATCGTATGTTTTTGGACCTTTTGCCATTACCGGCCAAATGGAAATCATAGCATGAATGTTGGCCGCATGCAACTCGTCGAGCATCGCTTTCGGGTTAGGGTAACGTTCTGGATACATCACGTGCGAGCCAATTAGGTTGGGCTCCCAGTAAAACCAGTCCTGAACAATACAATCGACCGGAATATGGTTGTTGCGATAACCATCTTTCACCGACAAAACTTCGGCCTGACTTTTATACCGATCCTGCGACTGGAACAAGCCAAATGCCCATTTGGGAAACATCGGCGCATTTCCGGTGGCGTCGCGAAAAGCCGAAATAATCTGATCGAAATCGGGACCATAAACAAAGTAGTAATCCACCATATTTCCACTTTCCGACACGTACTTAAATTTGGTGTTCGCAGCTTCGGCACCGTAAAAATTCGATGCCGAATAATTATCCCAGAACAGCCCGTATCCATTGGTAGACAGCATTACAGGAATAGCACCGGTCATGTATTTGATAGCCATATCTTGGTTCCGTCCTTTGTAATTAATTGACAGCGAATCTTCGGGGTGACAGCCCAATCCGTAAAGCGCTTCGTCAGCAGGCGATAAAAACTGCGAAGAACAATTGTAGGTTTCTATTCCTGCAATGGTTGCTTCCGCCATTGTTTTGCTTTGCGCACCGTCCTCAGCAAGTATTGTATTTCCTGACAAATCGGTGTATTTAATAGCATTGGTTTGCTTGTTTATAAACACTTTCAATTTCGAAGTGGAAATGCTAATTTCTGTCGCATTGTCGGAAACCGAAAACCCGGGAACAGTTTTCCAGTCATTCGTAATTACCAGCGATGGTTTGTTGAGGAAAAGCGGCAAGGTGGTGTATTTCACTTCAATCATGTTATCGAAGCAAATTTTTACTTTCATCAGGCCTTTGTCGAGCGTACAGGTAACACCATCGGCATCTTTTTTAAATGACATGACTTTTGCCTGAACCTGAACTGATAACCCGATTAAAATCGAGGCAATAAAAATTAGTCTGAACGATTTCATTATTTAGTTTTTGAGCTTTGTTCGTTAATCAGTCTCGATGCAAGATGTGACCTTTCTCTGATGATGATCCATCCACAAACACAGGCAAATATAAATAGTAAATTATTTTAAGTTAACCCATTCTGAAAAATAAATCAGTATTTTGGACAATAATTTTTCCTTTCAGAATGCAATCGAATGAAGAAAAGTAAAATCAGCGCAATTGTTTTTAGCAAAGCCATGTGCCCAATCTGGCTGGCATTGGCAACTTTCGGATTAACTGAAATATTCTCGCGCTATCCAGGTGTTACCGAAGCCTTTTATTCCGAAACATTATATCCTGAAATCGCTTTTCTATTGTCGTTTGTAAGCAAATGGGGTTCCTTCTCACTCGATGATACTTTTTATGCATTGCTTGCAGCTTTCCTGATTGTTCTTAATATTTTAGTCATACTTCGGAAGATCAAATTTGGTCGGTTTATTCTGATTATTTTGCAAACTCTGGCTATTTGCTATGTGCTTTTTTACTGGTTCTGGGGATTTAACTATTACCGTTCCGGAATTAATGACCGGCTTCAAATCAGCAAATCGAAACCCGACACCCTGCAATTCGTCCGGGTTCTCGAAAATCTGATTCTACAAACCAACGAATCGTATTGCTCATTAGACAGTATTACCAAACCTGAAATTTCCAAGTTGGTAGAATCGTCATACAAAAAAAATGCTTCATTCCTGAAATTGGATTATCCACAGGGATCACGAGTTCCAAAACCAATTACACTCAGTAGTTTTTTCGCCAAAGCTGGCATTGCCGGTTATTACGGACCATTTTTCAGTGAAGTCCACCTGAACGACAGCTTGTTGATGATTGAATATCCGCAGGTACTGGCCCACGAATCGGCTCATCAGTTTGGAATTACCAGCGAAGCCGAGGCTAATTTTTATGGTTGGCTCGTTTGCACTGAAAGTGATTCAAAACAGCTTCAATACAGTGCCAACATCAGCATGCTGAATTATTTTCTATCTCAAGGAAGGCATTTGCATAACCTCAAAGTTTTGGTGAATCAAATCAATAAACCAGTGATCGACGACATCCGAAAAGTACAAAAACACTGGGAAAGCATGCGAAACGAACGAATTGATAAGGCAGCAGGGAAGGTGAACGATGTATACCTGAAAACCAACAAGGTTAAAAAAGGCATTGAAGACTATTTTGGTGTCGTTCAGTTTGTAATGGATTTTGAAACCGACTCTTTAGCTCAGAAAAGAATTCTGGAAGCTCAAAAATTACATTGATCCAATTTTCAAACATGTTATATCCTTTACTGTTTCTCATTAAGACGAATCTTGAATTAAGTTTTAAGCTATCTTTATTGCACTCCCAAATTTGAATTTATCAAGCTGGCCTGATTAATAATTGTAACTTGCAAATAATATGAAAAATAACAATCTCTCCCGCAGGAATTTTGTCAGGTATTCCACGACCGGGATTATAGGAACAGCGTTAATGCCTTCCTTTTTAACTTCTTGTTCGAACTTGAAAGGTGCCAACGACAGGATTAATGTCGGACACATCGGTATGGGAGCAAGAGGTGGCGAAGAGCTTGTATCATATTTTTTACCTGTAACTGATTCAAGAAGTATCGCTGTTTGTGATCCATTTAAAAATCGTCGCGAAATTGTAGCGAATAACATCAATAAGTATTATAAGGACAATAATGTACCGTTTGACGAATGCAAGGCCTATCTGGATATGGATGAAATGCTTCAACGAAAAGATATAGACGCTGTTCATATTACCACCCCAGACCACTGGCATATTTTAGCTGCAATCAAAGCTGCTCGAACTGGGAAACATATCATGCTCGCCAAACCACTTGGGTTGAGTTACCCTCAAAATCTCGTTCTTGCAAAAGAGCTAAAAGACAATAATGTGAAATTTCATTATGGAACACAGCAACGTTCTTTTGAGCACCTGCAACTGGGATATAACTTGATTCGCGATGGATCGATTGGCGAAATTGAACATGTAGATGTTTGGGCCATGGGCAATCACAAAATACCTCTACCTCCATGTACTGGAGTTCCGGCACCTGCTGACTTTGATTTTGACCGATGGACAGGACCTGCCCCTTTACAACCCTATTGTCCTGATTTGGTTACCAGAGATCACATTTCATACAATAACGATTATAGTATTGGATTTTTGGCATCTGAAGGTGCACCACC
>Ga0302293_10001814_pt1 | contig 10403 bp, 7 predicted proteins | sample III_Fen_N2_2_FD_198758 | JGI IMG/M metagenome (GOLD analysis project Ga0302293, IMG submission 198758) | Peat permafrost microbial communities from Stordalen Mire near Abisko, Sweden - III_Fen_N2_2 | ecosystem: Environmental > Terrestrial > Soil > Wetlands > Permafrost | place: Sweden: Abisko... | reverse complement strand
GAAAAAGCAGCGCTTGAGGTACAGGATTACAAGACTGCTGTTCAAAACATAGCCTTAACCGGTTTGCGGGATATTATAGGGAAACATGAACTGGCCGATTTATTGCAGGACAGGGATAAGATTGCCGAAGACCTTCAAAAATTACTTGATGAGAATACAAATCCATGGGGAATTACTTGTCAAACTGTGGGTATTAAAGATATTACCATTCCCCAGGGTTTATCAGATGCAATGAGTAAACAAGCCCAGGCAGAAAGGGAGCGTAAAGCAAGGGTTATCCTGGGAACAGCAGAAACAGAGATTGCCGAAAAGTTTGCAAAAGCCAGCGAATCATATATGAACAATCCGGTAGCTCTGCAGTTAAGGGCCATGAACTTGATCGGAGAAGGATTAAAAGAAAAAGGTTCGATGATAATTGTACCAAGTTCTGCCCTCGATATGATGAACCTCGGAGGAATCAGCGGAATTACTTCGCTTGCTCAATTACATAAAATGAACCAAATTACAGTATAACTCAACTCTTCAGCACAGTCCTGTTTGCTGAAAATAGTTGCCCAGGTTTATATTTACTATGGCGGACTCCTTTCACAGGCGTTAAATACATGAATGAGCAGTTGACAGATTAGTCACCTGCTCATTCGCTTATCGTAATTTAAGAACCAATTATATTTATTAAATTCGTTTTTTAAAAGTAAAATCCATGAAACGAAACCTCTTTATCCTATTCTTCTCCCTGTCATTATTTATTACCAGCTGTAATCAACAACGAGCCAAAATTATTTCGGACAATAACAATCCCCAAAATGTTTATCCAATGGAGGAAGGTTTTGTTGAAGCAAACCACGTGATGATCTATTACAAAGCCATCGGGCATGGAGATCCCCTGATGATTGTACACGGTGGTCCGGGTGCATCGCATGATTATTTTCTCCCTTACCTCCTTCCCTTGATTAAAGCCAACAGGCTTATCTTTATTGACGAGCGTGGTTCAGGTCGTTCGCAAAAGTTGGAAGATCCTAAGGGTTATACGGTCGAAAACATGGTGGAGGATGTTGAAACTGTTCGCCAGTCTCTGGGCTTGGGCAAGATAAGTATTCTCGGGCATTCCTTTGGCGGAGTGCTTGCCCAGGCTTATGCGTTAAAATACCAGGAGAACCTTACTCATTTGATCTTGTGCAGCACTTTTCAAAGCACATCCAAAATGAACCGGGTCCTTGAAAAGATAAAAGAAAAGATGGAGCCCGAACTGAGAGCAAGGATCGATAAGATGGAAAAGGAAGGATTGTACGGTCATGGGAGAGACTATGAAAAAAACAGGTATACGACTGATTATATGGTAGCTGCCTGGGGCGAAGGATATTTTCCATACCTCTTTGCCAATCATCCTGACGCAAACTATGACCCTATTGGCAATGGCATCATGTCGTGGGATTTATACCGGGAGATGTGGGGCTCCCACGGGGAATATGTTATTGACGGGAATCTGTCTTCGGTGGAATATACCGACAAGCTTACAACAATTAAAGTACCAACACTAATTACTGTTGGTGATAACGATGAATGTGCCCCCTCCCTTTCGCAGGAAATGCAAAGTAAAATCGCGGGATCGAAACTTGTCATATTCCCAAAAAGCGGTCATATGACCTTTGTCGATCAGCCTGAACTCTTTATTTCCACAATCAATGAATTTCTGCACCCTGGAAAATAAAAAACTATTAAAGGATTTGTGGAGCAAAACAGAATAGTCCTCAAATCTTGCACCTGCTGATCAAATTTGAATAACTTTTGTGCATATACCGGGGAGACGAAACTATTCAATTAGCAAAGAGTATAAACTTTTTATTTTAATCCAAAAAACTCATCATAAAGTTGGTGTTGTGAAACGGTCTTTGTAAATTTATGTGAAGCGAATCCGTAAATATACCCATCATGCTGATCAAGACCTTCGCCAGTGCAGTTCACGGTATCGATGCAACTACAATTACCGTAGAAACAGATATCTCGACAGGAATTAAATTCTATCTGGTTGGGCTTGCAGACAATGCTGTGAAAGAGAGTCAGCAACGTATGGAATCGGCCATACGGTTAAATAAATTCAAATGGCCACACCAAAAGGTGGTAATCAATATGGCTCCAGCGGATATACGCAAGGAAGGCTCGGCCTACGATCTGCCCCTTGCAATCGGAATTCTGGCTGCCTCCGGGCAAATCAAATCAGACAATGTTTCGGCATATATCATGATGGGTGAATTATCCCTCGACGGAAATCTGCAACCTGTAAAAGGTGCCTTGTCCATTGCCATCAAAGCCCGCGAGGAAGGTTTTGAAGGATTCATCCTTCCTAAGGAAAATGCGCGTGAGGCTGCCGTAGTGGATACCCTGAAGATCTATGGGGTGGAAAGTCTCAGTGAAGTGGTTGGTTTCTTCAATGGCGACCGGGAACTGGAGCAGACCATCGTCAATACCCGTGAGGAGTTCTTCACGAAGGTGAATGAAAGCGACGTTGACTTCTCAGATGTCAAAGGCCAGGAAAATGTGAAACGAGCCTTGGAGATTGCAGCAGCAGGAGGTCATAATATCATCATGATCGGGCCTCCAGGAGCCGGCAAAACCATGCTGGCAAAGCGAATACCCACTATCCTGCCGCCTTTCACCCTGCGGGAAGCGCTTGAAACCACCAAGATACATTCCGTTGTCGGGAAGATTGACAAGAACACTTCGCTGATGACACAGCGACCGTTTCGCAGTCCCCATCATACTATTTCTGATGTGGCCCTGGTCGGGGGTGGGGCATTCCCTCAGCCGGGTGAAATCAGCCTTGCCCATAATGGGGTACTCTTCCTGGACGAACTCCCTGAGTTTAAAAGGCAGGTACTCGAAGTGATGCGCCAGCCGCTGGAAGACAGGACGATCACCATATCTCGGGCCAAATTCTCGGTGGAATATCCTGCGAGTTTTATGCTGATTACTTCGATGAATCCCTGTCCTTGTGGGTACTACAATCACCCGACCAAAGAGTGCGTTTGTGCTCCGGGGATGGTTCCCAAATATCTGAATAAGATTTCAGGACCCTTGCTCGACCGCATAGACATCCATCTGGAAGTAGTGCCTGTGCCCTTTAAAAAATTATCGGATCAAACGCCGACTGAGACAAGCAGCGTCATCCGCGAGAGGGTGATCAGCGCCCGTGAAATCCAATCGCAACGGTTTAACAAAAGTGACGGAGTCTTCTGTAATGCCCAGATGTCGTCTAAAATGATCAGGCAATTTGTCGATCTGGATGAAGTCAGCAGCAGTTTGCTGAAGAATGCCATGGAAAAGCTCGGATTATCGGCAAGGGCTTACGACCGTATACTAAAAGTCTCTCGCACCATTGCCGACCTTGAAAAGAGCGAACGGGTAGAAAGTCATCACTTATCGGAAGCCATACAATACAGGAGTCTGGATAGGGAGAACTGGGGAGTTTAGGAATAAATAATAATGATCAGGCTTTAACGGAATAAAGCTTCCCAAATATATTTATTCCGAACCGTACAGACAGAATAAGGATTATCAGGTAAACTGCCGGGTTAAATACCTGGCCAACGTACAACGAAAGAAGCAAACAAGCTCCTGCCAGATAGAAGTAATACTTAGAATATATTCGCCATTTCTTTATTCTCCATATTGCTGCAAAGATCAGGTTGGGAGGAAAAGCCCACAACAGGTTGTAATTGGGACTCATGGCCGGATGTTCAGAATAAAGTGTGAACCAGCCAATGATCAGACCTGCCAGGCCGGTCAGGGCAAACAACCAATAATCGAGCCAGTCAATACTTTTTTTACGGAGTATATTACAAACAGAAATCCAGGCGATAATCAGAAAGATACATCCAAAAGCTATTGCTGGCCATGGTAAATCTGAAATCAAACGGGCATTCGGATATAAGAGTAAAGTTCGGGTTTCCAGAACCAGTGGTTGTGATGTTTCACCAGTTGTGATTTTTGCACCGTCAAACTGAGCTTTCAGGTAATCAGGTAAAAACATTTGTCCGTAGGCAGAAACCGACTGATCTGCCTTCTTTCCGACCAGCAAGTCTATTCCAAGATCGATCCAGCGAAAATGATGGTGATGTTTCTTGATCAGGTCACGGTAACTTTCGGCAGGGTGATTATCAGTAAAAAGAACCGTCACCCCGGCATTTCTTACAATCATATCCCGAACCCGGGTGGCGCAGTTGTCCATAAAAAAATTATAACGGTACATTCGGTTCCCGGGTTTTGCATTTTCAAGAAGAGCCTGAAATAAGTGTGTTTTCCCTTCTGGGGGTATGTTTAATACCTGTTCGTATACGCTCCGTTTTTCTTCCACATAACCACGCATAAAGCTTCCGAACTTTTCATCACCCATGAGGTAGTCGGTCTGACCTTTGGCAAAGCGGTACATAAAATCAGGTGCCTCGAAACTGAAAAGACCATAATTAAATACCAGATCGATATTTTGTGCCTCATCCTTCACCCTGATGGCTGTATGTCCATACATCGAATAAACCTCCATCCCCGGGTCACAGGTCAGGATGCTGACATTTGCATCTGGACTTAGTTGCTGTGCATTTAACTGTTTCTGAAAGATCAGAAGGAAAAGGAAGATCAGGAGAATAAATTGTTTGTACATTATCCGATATTTTGGGCTTAAAGATAAAGCTTTTGAACCAATCCGAAAACAGGGAAATCTTATTGGAAGAAGAATAAGTTGCTGACTGAATATATTGACTCTTATATCTCTTCAATCTGCTTGTTTGAGTAAAGACCATGCTTTAATGTGATTGATCAAAAGAAAGTGATCTTAATCCGGCTTAGGTTTGAGAAGGGATGAAGAGGGTATCGCTTCTATTTATCTGTCTTCTATCTGTGTTCTATCTGTGTTTAATTCCCTTTTTAAATACAGATAGAATTCAATCAGCAATTAAATTATAAAGCCCGAATATAGTGCGATCCCTACCCGGATATATTCCGTTCAGGTCGAAAGCAGTCTCATTGCTTTCCTAATGAACATCTGAATGGATAGTGTAAAGCTGTTTTGTGTCAAAAGGTTCAATTCTGAATCTTATTGTCATAATTAGGCAGGATTTTATTACAAAGGCTAAAGATAAAATATTTGGGTTATAAGTCGCCCAACTTGAAAAGGAGAAGTTATTTATGAATGGCTAATTCAGGATTTGTTATTTAGACAGAATAAAAATAGCAAGTCTGCTTAAAAATCTCTAATATTGCCCTCCTGAAACAAAAACACTTTTAGAAAGCGTTTAAGCAGAAGATTTAAAATAGAGATTTAAAGAAGTTTAAAAGATCATATTTTACACATAGATATAGCTCATAAATACTGAATATCAAATTATTAGTTCAGCTATTAGCGGGCAAAACAGATACAGAGAGATATGGGATGCAGTGGATGCAATACAAATAACGACCTTGACCGGCCAGCAATGCTTGGCACTTATGACTGGCTCAACGATATACCTGATACTACCAACGAATCAAACATAGTCGAGATACGGTTCAAGGGGACCCGGAAGGAGTTTTTCAGAAATGAAGACGGAATACAGTTAAAACGCGACGAACTGGTTGTGGTCTCCTGTTCACCGGGGCACGATGTCGGCGCAGTTTCCCTAACCGGTAAGCTGGCTGAACTTCAGTTTAAACGGAAAGTGAAAAAGCCGGAGCGCTACGAATGGAATAAAATCTACCGAAAAGCTACTCCTTCAGACGTGGTTAAATGGGAGGAAGCCAAAGCGCGCGAAAACAAGGTCATGATACGTGCCCGCCAGATTGCGGGAGAATTGAATCTGGACATGAAAGTTGGTGACGTGGAGTTTCGGGGCGATAACAACAAGGCTATTTTTTATTACATCGCTGAAGACCGGGTGGATTTCAGGGATTTAATCAAGCTATACGCAAGAGAATTTTCAGTAAAAATTGAAATGAAACAGATTGGCGTCCGTCAGGAAGCCGGACGAATCGGGGGCATTGGCTCTTGCGGGCGTGCTTTATGCTGCTCAACCTGGAGAACCGACTTTACCAGTGTGACCTCGGATGCAGCCATCAAACAGGGTTTATCACCCAATGCTGAAAAGATGGCAGGCCGATGCGGCAAACTTAAATGCTGCCTCACTTATGAACTTGATCATTACCTTGAAATACTGGAAGAATTTCCTCATGAACTTCTGACCATCGAAACGGAAAAAGGCTTTGCCCGTCATTTTAAGACTGATATTCTCCAAAAGAAGATTTGGTACATATACGACAAATCTGCTGGCAGCAGCACCTTTGTACTGGATCTGGAGGATGTTAAAAAGTTTCTGAACCTGAATAAACGAGGACAAAAGCCTTCAGTTGAAAGCTTTATCGGACAGGAACCAAAGAAGGAAAATATGATGAACGTTGGAGAATTGGATCAAAAGTTCTTCGATAAACCGACTCTGGAAAAGAAACGCAACAACAGGTCCAGAAGGCCCCAGGGGAAAAGACCCCAGGAGAATCGTCCAGTTGAAAACCAGGGACCTAAAGTATAGAACAATAAATTATACTTTTAATTTGGCAAATTTTTAAAAAGCAGGTGACCTAAGGTTACCTGCTTTTTAAGTTACCATAAGTAGTCGAATTCCCTCCTTATCGGCCCACCAATTTAGCAAGGGTTCTGAATCTGCAAAAGCCAATAGAAATCCACCACCACCTGAACCAAGCAATTTTATAAAGACCTTATCATTCAAGGCGTTTGAAATAATGGAATGGAAATCCATGGGAATCATCTTTCGAAAATACTGCAATTGGAATAGAATCAATTGCTCCAAAAGTGAGAAGAATTCAACCTTTTTATCATTTATAAATGAGTGGATACACCCATTGTTTGCAGGAATAAACTCTCTTTCGAAAACCATTGCGAACTCCGGTGAATTGAATTGGTCGACAAAAAGCTCTACCAATGGCCCCGTTGCTCCGGTAGTTTTAGTATCTATAAGTGCGATCGATAAATTGGTTTTGGGCAGATCAAGTTGAATTGTTTGAATAGTCTTTTTGGAATCCAAAAGTAACGGTTCGTTGAGGTATGAAATAAGTGGATCGATCCCTGAGCTTTTGCCGTGGAAATAACTCTCAAGGAGAGCGAAGTCAGATTTAAGCAATTCAGGGGTCGGGGTAATCTCAGTTATAAAAGGCAAAGCGTATTTGCTGAAAAGAGCTGCCACCAATGCTCCCGAGCTCCCTACTCCATATTGTTGCGGAATATTGGAATTGAAATATAATCCATGTTCCAGATCATGTTCCAGACTTCCCAGGTTAAATTGAAAATGAAGTTTCAGAAAGGACTCACCAATTTGCAGATGTTCAAAGAACTTACAAATTTCGGATGTGCTTGCAGTATGGGAATTATCTTCATCAAAATTGAGAGTCCCCGAGAACTTCGGGAATGGAATTGACAGAGCCATCGCATCAACCATCACTCCATATTCGCCAAAGAGAAGGAGTTTCGAATTAAAGCGTTTCCTTGAAGGGTTCACATCTGACATGCCGGGTCTGCTTATTGTCATTAGAGGTGAGGGTTTCATTGGTCAGGAACTTTAGAAACTGGATTTATTTGTCCAAAAGCAAGTCGTTCTGGTCCTTGACCAATCCAATCATCTATCCATTTGCTGTTCTGACAAAAAACAAGCAATTCGCGCTCGATGAAAGCTTTTACATCGGCCTCATTTTCCTTAAAATAGATGATATGTATGTTGGGTCCGGCATCCATAGTAAAACACACAGGAATGTTTGTTTTTTGCCTGAAGTGGCGTATACGTCTGATAATTTCAAGGCTATTCGGCTTCAATAAGATGACCCAGGGTTTGGAGGTCATCATCATTGCATGCAAACTTAATGCTTCGTTCTCAACTACCTCAATGAATTTTTCCTTACTACCAGTGAGCAAGGACAGATACAATTCATTGATATTTTCATTGGCCTGAGCAATCCGGGAGTGCTGAAAGATGTGATCATTCATCAATTGATGTCCTACAGAACTCGATACTTCTTTCTCTTCGGAGTCCACCATCAGAATGGCATCCCGAAGCTCCGAAAACAGGGGTTGAATTCCATCTACCAACGGAATAGCATGTTCGTCACCGGATGATTCAAATAAATGAGTCTGGCCCCAGAGAGCAAAACCCGGATACACCGACCGAGAGGCACTACCGCTGCCCATTCGCGCAAGTTCAGAGGCCATCATCCTGAAGTGACAACTATTTATGTCCATCCCTGAAAATGAAGAATCAATTTCCATCAGACACAAGGCCAGCGCGCCAAAGGAAGAGGCAGATGAGGCAATTCCGGCTGAATGAGGGAAACTGTTCAGGCTATGAATTCGAAAATTATATTTGTTAATCCATGGCAATCTGGATGAAAGATGATCAAGGTACTTTTCGATACGCTCACTAAAATCACTGGCTACACCCCCGAAGAAAAATTCTACTTTTTTATCCCCAGCCTTATGCAGCTCCACTGATGTTTCAGTAAAGGCATTTTGAAGCACAAAGCTTAACGATGGATTCATCGGTTTCTGAAAATCACGTTTGCCCCAGTATTTCACCAATGCAATATTTGACGGGCATCGCCAACGACTGCTTAAATGATTGTTTCTTGTAGTTCCAGTCATCGCTGTTATCGATTTAAAATCAAATCATTCCATTGGAACAACACGATTAATCCTTTGTTCCCGAAATATGTCATCACTTTCGAAATGGGAAGCCTACTTGAAGCCAGGTAAAAGTCACCACCCCAGGCTCCCAAGGATTTTATTTCTCCATCAAAATCAAAGAAATATTCCATTTTTACAGGAGTCTTCCCTATTAAATGGCCAATCAGTTCTTCATGGCATTGGATGAGGTTACCGAATTCTTTTTGATCCCGACAGATTGAAAACGCATCAGCCAATGCAGAACCCTCCCCTATGATTTGTTTTGTAACCCTTTTACTCTTTAGAAAAGTATTGACCTCTGAATGAGTTTTCTTCTTCACTCCGGAGTATACCAGAAATAATTGATCAGAAAACGGATAATCAAGTGTAACAGGCTGAACAGGATTATTTTTACTATAAAATATTGGTCCGTCAGCTTTAGCACATGCAATATCAAAGCCAGAACCGTTAAAAACCAGGCTATTCAATAGATAAGGATCTACTCCTGAAAATTGTGCCATCAAGCTGATCAGAGTACTGCTGCTCCCCAGTCCCCAGTCAGGATTAGCATCAAGGACGGTCGTGAACTTTAAACCAGACATAGGTCGGGAATCGGGATTCATATCCCGAATAGTGTGAAAGATAAAACTCAGCGTTTCAGCTTTCCCTGGATCATTTGTTTCAAGTACTGAAAAATGTCTTGGATTCAATTTACATGAAAACCAAATACGGTTGCCATAATAGGCATTCCATTCCAGCATCTCCAAATCATTTTCAGCTGTAACCATTAAGTTTTGGCCTTTCTTTAACGGTAAAGCAATTCCTTTAGCTCCAAGTAAGAGGAGATATTCACCCGTTAGCAAGAGTTTACCGTTAGCATGGTAGGATTGAGCTGTATACAATTGAAATCATATGTTAGTTAACAAACAAAATATCACAAGGCAAAGATCCAATACTCAATATTCAACAATCGGAATGTAGTAATTCGTTTTAAAAAGCTTTACCACTGCCCCGAAGCACATTAACCGAAACTTTTCCAGTATTCTTCAACTGCGGACCAGGACACTGTTTTATCCTGAAAATACTGTTGAATTATAAACCTCTTTTCCTCTGGTATTTGCAGTCGATTCATGATGTTGCTGAGATGTAACTTCATGTGCCCTTCCTGTATTCCACCGGAAACCAAAGCTTTAAGGGCAACAAAATTAGAAGCAAGACCAGCTACGGCCAGATACATCATTAACTCCTGCGCAGATGGCTGATCAAGAATCTGCATGGCCAGTTTTGCCAAAGGATGTAAGGAAGTTACTCCCCCAACCACGCCAACTGCAAGTGCCAGTTCAATGCTGAACTTAAATATTCCGTCCTGAATTTGTATATCTGTCAATCCCTTGTATTGTCCGCTTCGTGCAGCATAGGCATGACCACATGCCTCAATGGCTCTGAAATCGTTTCCTGTTGCCAGGGAAAGGGCATCGATACCGTTAAAGATACCCTTATTATGTGTTACTGCCCGCGAAACATCCGACTGCGAGATGTGAATGGCCTGTTCCAGTTTCTCAGCAAATAACCGGCATTCTTCCGATGTTTTACCATCAAGCAAATGGACAACCGGGCATTGGACCCATGCACGAACCCGACTATTGGGGGTGTAATTCGAGAGAATAGCCATGATAATTTCGCAATCACGCTCATTATCTGATAGCATTTCGTT
>Ga0302293_10001812_pt1 | contig 10409 bp, 6 predicted proteins | sample III_Fen_N2_2_FD_198758 | JGI IMG/M metagenome (GOLD analysis project Ga0302293, IMG submission 198758) | Peat permafrost microbial communities from Stordalen Mire near Abisko, Sweden - III_Fen_N2_2 | ecosystem: Environmental > Terrestrial > Soil > Wetlands > Permafrost | place: Sweden: Abisko... | reverse complement strand
ATTCGAGCGTGGTGGGGATGAGCAAAACCCAGGCTACCGGTCCATTTCCATCGTCGAATGCAGAAACCGTGGCCGGATGCATTTGCTGTAGTCGCTCCAACACTTCAGGATTAACATCGAGTTGACTCGGATCACTTTTAACGGCAAAAACCTCGTCTGTCAGTTGTAATAACCGTTCAAAATTACTGAGAGTCATTTGCTGAAAATTATTATTTCGCCCTCATTTTATTCCCTTTGGCATCGTGCGATACTTCAGCAAGTCCAAGTATCTCCATGAGCGGAGGAATATACATACCGAATCTTCCTCGAAGCCCTTTTTTAAGTCCGTACCAACCGCCAACCGGATTGTTTTCAGAACGACCCCATGCTTCAACAGTTCCTACTTTAGCCGGTTTCTGTTCGTCGGCACTGCCGAGTTCCATCCAGTCGCCGTGATACTTAAGCATAACCTGAAGATCGGCCAAACAACGGTAGTCGTAGAGCAAAGTGGTCTTGCCTACCACGCAAACAATAACCTTCCTCCCGTCTTTTTCATCCAAATACATCTCGTATTCAGATGTCAATGGTGGCGTTTTTAGCTTCCACGGATTTTCTTTTGTACCTGATTCTTTGTTCATTTTTGAAAGTTTATTGACATATCTTTATTCAAAGATAATCCAATACAAAACTATTTTTCAAGCAATTGTCAACTTTTATTTTAAGCCGTGATGAAAATTGGATCAAACAATCTGTTTCGTGCAACTGTTACCAATTAAGATACAATTCTTTTCTTTGTATGGAAATAAAACACAAAAACTATGCTAGCTTCCGGAAATATCCTCAAAATGCGTTCGGAATTTGCTAATCCGATTCAGTATTTTTTGCCATTGGGTGACACCGAATTGCCGATGAATGAATTGATTGGGCAACTTATCAGTATGAAATTTACAGGGCAAATTAACTGCATTTCGTGTGGGAAACGGACTAAAACCTCTTTTGGTCAGGGCTTTTGCTACAACTGCCTGCAAACAGCTCCCGAAGCAAGCGAAACGGTAATGCGTCCTGAATTGTCGAAAGCGCACCTGGGTATTGCCCGCGACATGGACTGGGCTCGCGAACACGATTTGATTGACCATTACGTTTACCTTGCCGTTTCCGGAGAATTGAAAGTTGGAGTTACACGCCATCACCAGGTACCTACACGCTGGATTGATCAGGGTGCAAGCGAGGCGATAATTTTGGCCAGAACACCAAACCGACATATCTCAGGAGTGATTGAAGTTTACCTGAAGAATTTTTTTTCGGATAAAACTAACTGGCGCTCGATGCTTCAGAACAAGGACATTCAGGAATACAACCTTCAGGAGGAAAAGGAAAAGGCATACCAATTTCTTCCGGCAGAATTGCAGCAATATTTGCATACCGACGACAATATCTGGAAAATGAACTATCCATGTTCAGACTTTCCGGCGAAAAATACGAGCGTAACATTTGATAAAGATCCGGATATTTCAGGAATCCTGAACGGAATAAAAGGCCAATACCTTATTTTCTTGGATGGAAGGGTACTGAACATTCGTAAACACAACGGGTACTTTTTGGAAGTCAGTGTAATTGGCTAAATTGGCATAATTGTATACACAGGCATTTTGTCCTTCATTCTCCGGGTTTTTTTTCGTTAATTTATGCCTCCAAAAAGAAACTTGGATTGACAAACTACTTTTTTGATTATGGAAACTATAGACTGGAAAAATTTAGGCTTCGGATATATGAAAACGGATTACAACATCCGTTGCACCTATAAAGATGGAGCATGGGGAGAGCTGGAAGTTAGCGATAGTGAGATGGTAACAATGCACATGGCTGCCACTTGTATTCACTACGGACAGGAATCGTTCGAAGGATTGAAAGCATTTCGTGGAGCTGACAATAAAATTCGGATATTTCGTATGGATGAAAATGCTAAACGGATGCAGGATTCGAGTATGGGAACAATGATGGCTGTACTTCCGGTTGAAAAGTTTGAAGAAGCCGTGGTTAAAGCGGTAAAGCTGAACGAGCGCTTCGTGCCACCTTACCAATCGGGTGCCGCGCTTTATATTCGTCCATTTTTGTTCGGAACCGGCGCTCAGGTTGGTGTAAAGCCTTCAAATGAATATATGTTTATTCTATTTGTCACCCCGGTAGGACCCTATTTTAAAGGAGGTTTTCAAACTACGCCATTCGTTATTATGCGCGAATTCGATCGTTCGGCGCCGCTCGGAATGGGAAAATATAAAGTAGGTGGAAATTACGCTGCCAGTTTGGTTGCAGGAGCAAAAGCACACGAATTGGGTTATTCAAATGTATTTTACCTCGATGCCATCGAAAAGAAATACATCGACGAATGTGGCGCTGCCAATTTCTTCGGAATTAAAAACAACACCTACATTACCCCAAAATCGAGTTCTATTTTGCCTTCGATAACCAATAAAAGCTTGATGGTTTTGGCCGAAGACATGGGAATGAAGGTGGAACGCCGGCAGATTCCGGTGGAAGAACTGGCTACTTTTGAAGAGGCCGGTGCCTGCGGAACTGCTGCTGTGATTAGTCCAATTGAGCGGATTGACGATTACGATGAAAAAATTTCATATGTCTTTACGAAAGACGGTAAGCCAGGTCCAATCAGCGAAAAACTCTACAAAAAATTGCGCGGTATTCAGTATGGCGACGAACCAGACACACACGATTGGGTTACAATTATTGAATAAAAAAGAAGCAAATCAAAATAACATAACCCGTCCGGCTCAGTCTGGACAGGCTTTTTTATTGCTATGCAATTACAAGATCCTTTATAAGAATTATAAATTCTGAATGCTGCAAACATCATCTATAAACAGCACTTGATAGTGCATATTTAATAGAATGATTCATCCACAATAATATTTTATAAAGACAAACTTTATACATTTGGAGCCGAATTCGGCTTTTCGATAGCTTAAAAAATTTCTTCGACGTTCTTTTAGCAACATCGTTCATTAAGCAAGCAACTATGCCTTTGTATTTGATGATCAGCAAAAAGACTTCCAACACTCCTCATAGAAAATAAACCCAGCATCGGGATGCCGATTCATCAACTATGTTATGCTATAGACTATGTAGCATAACATAGTGTTTAAATTTTACACAACTTTGTAAACCATTCTTCTTTACTCCTGTTTAAATCACGAAGGAACCAGAAAAAGAGAATATTTTATTCTTTCCATTTTTAGAATTTAATTAAAGGTCAGGGCGTAACAAATTCTTTGAATTAATGACGTATCTATTTTATAATTAGATTTTAGATTGATTTTTAAACATTGCGTTTCATCGTAAATTTTGATTTTATGTTTATTTTTTCACTTTGGACTTCAAATATGTTTTTTAAGCATCAGAATGATTATATGGAAAAATATTTATAAATTTATTAGCGCACTTTTTAATAATGCTCACCTGATTTATCATGAAATCAACTTTCGTAAAACTTATCAAGGAGGTTAAAATGAAAAAAATTTACTTAATTATTGTACTCATTATTTCTATGAGTATTCATGCAAATGCCATAATTAGATATGTTACTCCTACCGGGGGTGCCGTTACAAATGATGGGTTAAGTTGGGGAACTGCATACAATGGTACCCAGTTACAAACTGCGATTGATGCAAGTGCAAGTGGGGATCAGGTTTGGGTTGCTGCAGGCACTTATACCCCAACAGCAGTTGCTCATCCAAATGAAAAAGATGCAAAATTCTCTTTGAAAACTGGCGTAGCTATTTATGGCGGCTTTGTCGGGGGAGAAGTATCATTAGCGGCGCGAAACTTTGCAATCAACCTTACCATTCTTAGTGGTGAAATAGGAGATCCTGCGCTTAATACTGATAATAGTAACCATGTGGTTTCAAGCATCGGAGCAGATGCAACTGCTATTTTAGACGGCTTTGTCATTTCACATGGATATAATCCAATTGGTCTAGGTGGTGGCGGTGGCGGATTGTATGTACAAGATTCCACACCAACAATATCGAATTGTACGATAACCGGGAATACCGGTTCTTTTGGGGCAGGGGTCTTTTGCTTATATTCTGTGTCACAAGCATCCCCCACTTTAACCAATTGCATAATTACATTTAATTCCGGAAGAAGTGGAGCTGGAATATATATTGATGGATCTTCTCCAAAGCTTATTAATTGTATGATTTCATATAATACTGCATCCGAAAATGGCGGTGGAGTCTGCACCGGGAATGCTACTTTAAATACCACTTCATTACCAGTGCTTACCAATTGTACAATTGTTGGAAATTCTGCAAATTTTGGGGGAGGTGTTAAGAATGGAAATGAAGAAGGAACGTCTTCGACAACCCTTAATAATTCAATTATCTGGGGAAATTCGTCAATTAATTACGGGAAGCAAATTTATAACAGTTCCGGAACCTCTTCGTTGAACTATTGCTGTTACTCCATTGGAACTAATGACATAGTAAATCTTGGAACACTTACTCCATCATTTTCGATAAACACTGACCCTCAATTTGCAAATGCAGGCTCAAATGATTACCGTATTGTAAGTACCTCACCTTGTAAGGATACTGGAAGTGATGGGCTTTATTTAAGCAGCTTTACTAAAGATCTCCGTGGGCAGAATCGATTTAATGGAACGATAGATATGGGCGCTTATGAATGGACAAGCGGAGATCCTGTCGGTGGAACAACGTATACATGGACCGGAGGAACTAATACAGACTGGAATACAGCAGGAAACTGGAGTCCAGCAACTGTTCCAACAGCTGCCGACATCGTATCTATTCCTAATGTTGCCAACGATCCAACGGTTAGTGTTTCAGTATCATGTAAAGAGCTTTCACTTGCCAGCGGGGCAACACTAACAATTACAACAACTGGTGCATTAACTATAAACGGCAATCTTGCCAATGGCGGTTCAATTAATATTTTATCTGATGCTAGTAACACAGGATCTTTGATTGCGGTAAGCTCCAGTGGAACTGGTACAGCTTCGGCTCAACTTTATATGACTACAGGCAGATGGCACCTTGTATCATCGCCATTGTCTGGAACTATTCAAGCTTTCTTAGCTAATCCCCTAAATTCAAATATACCGACAAATGGTTCTTCACAAAGAGGGATGATGGATTATAATCTTGTCTCGAATAATTGGAATCCTTTTTTCACTGGATCGACATCTGGAAGTTTAGGAGGAGGTAAAGGATTCTCGATGCGTTCTGCTACTAATGGTAACGTAACATTTAACGGATCTTTTCAAACCGGAATCATTCCGGTTTCTACAGACTTTGATGTGTGGTGCAGTGTTGGGAATCCTTATACTTCAGCAATTGGAGTTGTTTCAGGCAGTGGCAGTACTAGTAATTTTTTAACTACCAATGCATCAAATCTTGATCCACTATATGGCGCTATTTACATTTGGGACAAAACCGATGGAAGTAATGGGAGTGCAGGAAATTACACTGCAGTTTCTAATGCAACCGCCTCACCCACTACCGTTCAACTTGGGCAGGCCTTTATGGTAAAAATGAAAGCGCAAGTTAATTCAGTTAGCTTCAATCAGGCAATGCAAATTCATGGCAATTCCTTGCTTTTAAAATCTGCTAAAGTTGCCTGGCCAACTATTAAACTGGTTGCCACGGTTAACAACGTAAAAAGCTCAACAACTATCGCATTTAATAAGGAAATGACTAATGGATTAGACCCGACTTATGACGCAGGGCTGTTTAGTGGTGGCGCTGATTTATCGGTTTACACCAAGCTGGTTGCAGATAATGGAATTCCTTTTGCAATTCAGGCGTTACCTGAGAGTTATAATAATCTGATAATTCCTGTTGGTATTGAAAGTAAATCAGGTGGCGAAGTTGTCTTTTCATCCGAATTACTCAACTTACCAAAAGAGTGTTTGGTTATTCTGGAAGACAGACAGACTAAAACATTCACTGATTTGTCGAAAACGGTTTATACTACAATAATTGATGCAAATAAAACTTCTGACAGATTTCAGTTACATACTTCTTACCTGACTACAGGCCTCAATACAGAAATACTGGCAGGACTTAGAGCCTATCCATTAAGCAACAACAGAATTAAAATTGATGGAACATTAAGTAATCAGGCAATTGCAACGCTTTATGACTCTCAGGGGAGGGTTATATTATCTAAAAATCTTGAAGAGGGGAATTTGAACATTCTCAATACACCCAATCTTCATGCTGGCATTTTCATACTGTATGTTAAAGATAATGGTAAGTCCAAAACATTTAAAATTCCTGTTATAGAGTAATGATTTCCAAGTGTAAAACTTAAAAAAATACAGATATGAAAAAGAAAATACAAGAAATCGCCAGTAATGAAATGAAAGGGCTAAAAGAAAGGAAAATAAGTAGAAAGGAAGCCATAAAAAAAACTGGTTATATTGTCGCATCAGCAGCAACAATGATGATATTGCTAAGTAATCCAAACAAGGCACAGGCAGCATCGCCCGCTCCACCTCCTGCCTGGCCATAGCTATTTCATCTAATACTAGAAGATAATTATTGAAATTTATTAGTGAAAAAGCACACTGCAATCAGATTGATTTCAGTGTGCTTTTCTTATTTAAAATTAAAGGTTGCTGTATTTATTTCGATATTTCAAGCATTCGAAATATCGGCAATTGAGCTTTCCTGATTACTTCATCCGAAAGAGTAATCTCAGGCAATTCATTTTTCAGACAAACATATAATTTCTGAAGGCTGTTCAACTTCATGTAAGAACAATCGTTGCAGCCGCAGGTAGAATCGATTGATGGCGCCGGTATAAATATTTTATCCGGGCAAGCTTTTTTCATCTGGTGCAGAATGCCGCTTTCCGTGGCCACAATAAATTTCTTCGAAGGGCTCTTGGCTACATAATTTAACAGGGCAGTAGTCGACCCAATGAATTTGGCAACTAGCAAAACCGGTTTTTCGCATTCCGGATGAGCAATAAATTCGGCATCCGGATGCTGATCCATCAAATCAATGATTTTTTCGACTGAATATTTTTCATGAACCATGCAGGCGCCATCCCAAAGAATCATTTCGCGACCAGTGAGGCTGTTGATATAATTGCCGAGGTTTTTATCGGGCGCAAAAATGAGCTTTTGTTCCGGAGGAAAGCTATTTACAATCTTCAACGCATTGGCCGATGTACAAACCACGTCAGTCATGGTTTTAAGGTCTGCAGTGCAATTGATGTACGAAATCACCTGATGATCGGGATATTGAGCTTTAAATTTGGCAAACTGATCTGCTGGCGCTGAATCTGCCAAAGAACAACCAGCTTTCAGGTCGGGCAAAATTACTTTTTTGGATGGGTTAATAATTTTGGCGGTTTCAGCCATAAAATGAACACCAACAAAAACGATAATGTCGGCCTCTGTTTTAGCGGCTTCCTGCGCTAAGCCAAGACTATCTCCAACATAATCAGCTATATCCTGAAGATCACTCTCCACATAATAGTGACTGAGAATAACCGCATTTTTTTCTTTCTTCAAGCGATTGATTTCTTCAACCAACTTCAATTCCGGGCTAATATGCTCCTCAATAAATCCCTTCTCATCAAGCATTTGCCGGATATATTTCTCTTCCATCAACTGCAATTTTTAGTTCAAATAAAATTAAGTCTGCAAAAATATCAAATTCATTCGAAAATGAAATGGTAAATAAACCAATTAGATAAACGTTCTCTTGGAACTCGAATGTTAAAGTTCCATTCAGTTACATTTTCGCATGGTGATTTATTGTCTGTTTCGGTACTTAGTAAATATGCCCATTCCCAAAATAAAAACACCTCAGAAATTGAATTGTTTGACAGGCCTGTTTTTTTGAGTGGTTTAAAAGAATATTAATTCCCCTTATAACAATTTACAATCAAAAATAAAATGATTATCAAATGAATATTTTAATATTTATTAACATTTTATCAATAGTCGGGATGTTCATAACTATCCTTTTGGGAATCAGTATTTAGTAGTAATTTCCAACCTTGGAAAAAAGTCTATATTACGCTACTTCAGAATTAATTGTGAAGTGCTGGATTTAATCGAATTGACATCAATTAATAACGTTTTAGTAAAGAATAAATCAACATTATAACACCACAATCAACTTTCTTTACACAAAAATTAAAAATCAATTTTTCTATGAAAAAGATGCTGAAAATTTATTTAGTGCTCATTGCTTTTTTTGCATTTGCATTTTCAGGTTATTCTCAGGAAACAACCTCTGAAATTCAGGGATTGATTACGAATGCAGAAGGCCCTGTACCATTTGTAACTGTAATCGCAACTCATCAGCCAACAGGCACCAAGTATGGTACAACTACACGTGACGATGGACGTTACAACTTGCCTAACTTAAAGATTGGCGGCCCTTATTCGATCGACGTTAGTTTTGTAGGCCTTAAGCCAGAGCATCGCGATGGCATTACATTGTATTTGGGACAGACATTCAAACAGAATTTTCAACTTACTGATGATGTAACTCAAGTTGAAGAAGTTGTTGTTAAAGGCTCAAATGATAAGACTTTCAGTAGTTCGAGAACGGGTTCTCAAGAGTTAATTACAAGAACTCAAGTTGATCGTTTACCTACAATCAATCGTTCAATTCAAGATTTTGTAAAGTTGGAACCTACCTCAAACGGATTGAATATTGGTGGAAGAAGTAACCAATACAATAATATGACGGTTGATGGAGCTAATTTTAACAACTCATTTGGGCTTTCATCCATCTTGGGTGGACAAACAGGCGCACAACCAATTTCATTGGAAGCGATTGAACAAATTCAGGTCAACGTATCACCATTCGACGTTAAACAAGGTGGTTTTGCCGGAACAGGTGTTAACACCGTAACGAAAAGTGGTACAAACACCTTTAAAGGAAGTGTTTACCAATATTCCAGAAATGAGAATTATTTAGGTTATAAAGCTGGACCAACTGAAGTTGTAAAAACGCCTTTTGATTATAAAATTATAGGTTTTAGTTTAGGCGGACCAATTATCAAAAACAAAGTGTTTTTCTTTGTAAGTGGTGAACGAGTCAGACAAGATGCTCCTGCGACTTCTATGTTGCCTTCGGACGCAAATCATGCTGCGGGTGGAAACTATTCACAGGCAACCGTAGAAGATTTAACAGCTTTATCTACTTTTTTAAAAGATAAGTACGGATATGACCCTGGTGCTTTCCAAGGCTATTCATTCAGAACATATTCTGATAAGATTACAGCAAAATTAGATTGGAATATTAATAGCAAGAATACCTTCACTTTGAAGTATAACTATTTAAAATCTTTAGCCGATCAATTTGCATCTACTTCAAGACCAGGTTCCGGTCAAACAACCGGGGGACAGCCAGGCACCTATTCAATGCCTTTCTATGGCAGTGGTTATGTGATCAATAACAACTTCAATATTGTAATTGCTGAGTTGAATACCCGTTTCAGCAATAAGTTGTCGAATAAATTGCAAGTTGGTTATACGGCATTGAGAGATTTCCGTTCTCCTCACTCAAGTAGTGAAACATTTCCATTGGTTGATATTTTAAACAATGGGAACATTTATACCACCTTTGGTTATGAAATGTACACCTACAATAACAAATTAAATACCGACGTTTATCAATTAAACGACATCTTAACTTATTATAAAGGTGCACACGAATTCACTGTAGGTACTCAAAACTCACTCAAGAAATATCAAAACGCATTTGCGCCTGGTTATCAAGGTGTATACCAATTCAATAGTTTGGCAGACTTCTATGCTTCAGCAAATAATGGTACTGCAAACGCTAAATCATACTACCTGCAATATTCAGCTTTACCTAACGGTGAATTTCCTTGGGCTTATGCCGGATCAACAGAGTTATCTCAGTTCATTCAGGATAAGTGGAAAGTATCCAATGATTTCACTTTAACTGTTGGGTTGAGACTTGATGAAACTTTCTACAAACAGGCTATGACAGATAATCCATACTTTGATGCATTAACATTCAAAGATGGTGCGACTTATAACATCGGTAAAGCTCCAATGAATAATCTTGTTTTTTCACCAAGATTAGGTTTCAACTGGAATCCTAACGGTGACAAGACATTACAAGTCAGAGGTGGTACTGGTATCTTCGCAGGACCTCCTCCATTCGTTTGGATTTCTAATCAGGCTTCGAACAATGGTATTCAATTTGGTTCATTCACAAATAATACTGCACCGAAAGCACCAAATCCCGGCAATTTGGTGGCATTCAATACTGACCCCAACGCTTACAGGCCAACTGCGGGAGCTCCTAATACTTCTTACAGTACTGCTATGGTTTCCAGCAACTTTAAATATCCAACAGCCTGGAAGTCATCTTTGGCTATTGATAAGAGATTAG
>Ga0302293_10001807_pt1 | contig 10418 bp, 8 predicted proteins | sample III_Fen_N2_2_FD_198758 | JGI IMG/M metagenome (GOLD analysis project Ga0302293, IMG submission 198758) | Peat permafrost microbial communities from Stordalen Mire near Abisko, Sweden - III_Fen_N2_2 | ecosystem: Environmental > Terrestrial > Soil > Wetlands > Permafrost | place: Sweden: Abisko... | reverse complement strand
GACTCAAAAACGCAAATAAAAAAGTAAAATTCCACGACCTTATCCGTGGTGATATTGAAACAGACACCACTGATTTGGGTGACTTTATTATTGCAAAGAGCATCACCGAACCGGTGTTCCATTTTGCCGTCGTTATAGATGACTTTACCATGGGGGTTACCCATATCGTTCGCGGTGAAGACCATATATCAAACACACCTCGTCATATCCTTATTTACGAAGCCCTTGGTGCCCAGTACCCTCAATACGCCCATTTACCGCTCGTTTTGGCACCCGATAGGTCAAAGCTCTCAAAGAGGCGCGGAGCAGTAGCGGCAACGGAATACCGCAGTAAAGGATACCTCCCAGAAGCCTTGGTTAACTACATGGCACTCCTTGGCTGGAATCCAGGAACCGAGCAAGAAATCTTTTCTTTTGATGAATTAATTAAGACTTTCGACCTTACCAAAGTACAGAAAGGTGGCGCTGTGTTCGACGACAAAAAATTACGCTGGGTAAACAAAGAGCATATCCGAGAAATTTCAGATGAAGGGTTTCTTGAAATTTGTAGTGAACATATTACCAAGAGTGCGCGTGCTCTAGAGCATTCATGGAACAAAATTGACCTTGTTGTAAAGAAAGCGAAAGGTGTTTTGAGAGATCGATTAGAGACTTTTGGTGACCTCGACGATATGATTACCAATGGTGAACTCGACTATTTCTTTGAAATGCCGCAACTCAAGGCAGAATTACTCCTCTGGAAAAATCAAACTGATTTAAAAGTTGTTGCCGAAATCCTCAGCAAGACGAAAGATGAGGTAATAAAACTCCCTGAATCAGTCACCAAAGAAGACGCCAAGGCACTCATAATGCCTTTTGCAGAAAAGATTGGGCGGGGAGAGGTTTTGTGGCCACTCCGGGTCTCACTCTCGGGTCGAGAAAAATCACCGGATCCATTCACACTCATAGAAGTACTTGGTACAGCGGAATCACTTAGGAGGATTGATCATGCGCTCGCGCTGATTAAATAAATTTCCGATGGAAAAAAGACTTCCATCACTTTTTCATAACATACTCTGCTTCGGGCTTATTTTTAGCCTTGGAGTCTCAAGCGTCTCTTTTTATCCTGAGACACTTTTTGCGTCCACAAGAGCGGATGAACTAAAGGCAGAAATAACAAAAAATCTTGAAAAACAAACTGCACTAGAAAAAGAAATAGAAAATTACAGCAAACTCTACAGTGCAACCTCAAAAGAGGCCCAGACATTGCAAAATACCCTCAAGCAACTCGAAATAAATAGAAAAAAGCTCGAAGCGGAGCTTTCATATACAGGTAAGAAAATACAAACAACAAACCTCAAGATTGAAACCATCCAGGAAGACTTAAAGGAGACCACCAGAAAACTAACCCTCAATTCGAACGCTCTATCAAACGCTTTCATTGAGCTATCAACGCTTGAGTCAAGAACTTATGTTGAGTCTTTCTTGTCTGGAAAGACTCTTTCTCAGTTGTTGAATGACAATATAACCGTAGGACAATTGCAATCAAAGTTGAGTGCGCTCATAGCTGAAAATAAAAACCTTAAGGAAGACCTTGAACACAACAAACAACTGACTCAAACAGAACAGAATCGTCTGGTTGCTTACCAAAATGAACTTGCTGATAAGAAGACATCGGTCGAAATAACCCAAAAGACGAAAGACGATTTACTTAAACAGACAAAGGACAAAGAATCTGAATATAAGAAAACCCTAGAAGAAAAAAAGAAACAGAAAGATGCCTTTGAAAAAGAGCTCTATCAATACGAATCAGAACTCAAGATTATCTTTGACCCAAACTCTGTTCCAGGAGAACAAAAAGGTGTTCTCAGTTGGCCTCTCAATAATATAGTCATCACACAACTCTTTGGTAAAACAGTTGCCGCCAAGACATTATATGTATCCGGTACGCATAATGGTGTTGATTTTGGTACACCTATAGGCACCCCGGTAAAAGCAACCCTTTCTGGAACAATATGGGCAACAGGGAACACGGACCTCTATCCAAATTGCTACTCATACGGCAAATGGGTTCTTATTCGGCACGCAAATGGCATCTCAAGCCTCTTTGGTCACCTCTCACAGATTAAGGTTAAAGAGGGGGACACAGTCACCACAGGAGACCTCATTGGCTACTCTGGTAATACCGGATATTCAACAGGCCCACACCTTCATTTAACAGTACTCGCCTCGGCTGGAACTAAGGTTGCACAATACACTTCATCGCGTTTCTGCAAGAGTGCAATTGTTCCACTTGCCGATGTAAAAGCGTACCTTGATCCTATGGCATACTTGCCCACCTATACAGCAAAAAAGTAACATGGTATAATATTGACATATGAAAAATATCATGTTGCGACGGCATGATCCCGGCATAAGCGTAATCGGTTGGATCATCATTGGAGCAATTGCATTGCTTGTTGTAAGTTACTACGGTATTGATGTTCAGAAAGTCGTTGAAAGCCCAACATCACAGAAAAATGTTTCTTATGTGCGTGGCGGTATTGAGTTCGTATGGAAAGATTATCTTTCAAAACCAGTTGATTATCTTTGGAACGACGTCTTCGTGGATTTGATTTGGAAAGCATTCACCGAAAATATGAAACGCATTGGTAGCGGCAAAGCAACCACACTCGAACAAATGGCGCCAAAGTTTAACTTCGACAGATAAAAAGAGACGTAGGTAAGTACCTCTAAAAACACCCTCGAAGGGTGTTTTTTTCGACCATAGAGGCATTTTACATTAAAGGGTGGATCCAAGGTAGAAACATGGGAGGGTTTATCGCTGAGAGCACGAGTTACTCGAACGAACGTGAAATGGGATTTTTGAACAAAAGAGTACACATGTTTTAGATTGAATAAAAAATAAGTAGTAGAAAAAATATCTTCTAAGGTAGATAGATTGATAAGAAAATAAAGTGAACAGAACAACACTCAGAAAGCAGGAGGTGTTTGGAAGGGAGAAAAAGGTCCGATTTGAGGTTTGTTTGATTTAAAGGGCTTTAATTAACATACCGTGTCGCAAAAGATATATTGTGCGACACTATAACCTTATATCCATATGGCCTCTACCCCAAATAAAGGACTAATGCCTTCCGCAAATACGACCCGCAGAAACAACGTGTCTGAAAACACACTCAGATACGTATTCCTCATTTATGATAACAATACACCAAAACGCAACAACAACAGCGATGATGGCTAATTTTGGTACATCAACTTTATTCTTTTTAGTCTGCTTCTGATGCTTCATAGTATTTTAATATAATGTGAACGTTTTTTGAAAACTACCTCCAATCAATCTCTCCCTGCCCTGTCGCCTTGAGGTATGTGTTAGCCTTGCTGAATGGTTTGGATCCAAAGAAGCCATTATGAGCTGAAAACGGTGATGGATGCTGAGCCTCAAGAACTAAATGTTTACTGCGGTCAATAATGGCACCTTTCTGCTTTGCGTAATTACCCCAAAGAATAAAGATGAGATGTTCGCGTTCGGTTGAAAGTTTTTGTATCACTGCATCAGTAAAATCTTCCCAACCTTTTTTTTGATGTGATCCAGGAGTATTAGCCCTAACGGTAAGGGTTGCATTGAGGAGCAACACACCTTGCTGTGCCCATCGAGATAAGTCACCATTTTGTTCTGGTACAATTCCTAAATCACTTTCAATTTCTTTAAAGATGTTTTTGAGTGATGGAGGGATGGTCACTGTCTCATGAACCGCAAAAGAAAGTCCATTTGCTTGCCCTGATCCGTGATACGGGTCCTGTCCTATTATGACCACCTTAACCTTTTCAAAAGGACACATCTCAAAAGCCCTAAAAATATCTTTCGGGGCGGGGTAAATAGTATGTTGCACATATTCCCCTCTCACGAATTCTGATAAAGCTTTAAAATAAGGCTTTTCAAATTCGTCTGTAAGTACTTTCTTCCATGAAGACTCAATTCGTACAGTTTCTGCTGGCATAGTAATTTATTGTAACGAATTAGACATCCATTAAGAATTAATAAGGGTGACCTTTTATTTTAAATCAAAAATATCCAATATTCTTGCAACTGAAACCGTAGCGACGCCAATCACTGAATCGGCGGCACCATAATAAACATGAAGGGTCTTACCTTTACTCATAAATTCAAAACCCGTCGGAAAAACAACATTACCCACCTGCCCCTTCCTCTCGAATGAAAGTTCTGGTTCAAAGATAGGCTCATCTGTGCGAGCGATCACTTTAAATGGGTCCTTGAGATCGAGGAGCGCTACACCGAGTCGATATACTTTATCAGCGCCTATACCATGGTAAAAGAAGAGCCACCCTTTTTTTGTTTTGATTGGAGTACCAGCAAGACCGACTTTCTGGCTGTCCCACATACCAATACGTGGTTTGAGAATAGGGGTCACTGTTTCAACAATAAAAGGTGCGCCCAGGTCTTTCGAAGGTATAGCATCGAGACAGACATTGTGGGCAATACGGTGCACCAAATAATACTTCCCTCTTATTTTTTCAGGAAAAAGGCAAGCATCCTTGTCATCAATACCAATAGGGGTAATGATTTTTGATTTTGACCACTTTTTCCAATTATTTTTTACAAAATCTTTCTCACTGATTGAAATCAGGGCGACGCGAGGAGCTTCTAGTCCATTGTATCCTGTATAGCAGACATAGATTTTGCCATCAATAAGCGTTATACGAGGATCCTCAGCACCTGAATTGCCACCAGGGATTCCCTTACGCTCAAATTGCTCATGTGGCTCATAAGCTGGCATTGGATTTTTTTGAAATTTTACACCATCCTTGGAGACGGCATATCCCATATACGATGTATTATCTCGAGACATCGAACGGTAGAGCATGTGCACCTTACCTCCAATGGTCACTGTTGCTGGGTTAAAAACTGCCGCAGCTTCAAAGGGTCTTGATTTATCAGGAACGAGGATGGGGTTATGTGATGACCTCTCAACCAAACGACGAGCATGCCCGAGCATGACCTCAAAGAGATGATCTATGTTTACCTGGGCCATAGCACCCACGGTATCAGCAGCTGAGTAATAAATATTTAATGTCTTACCCTCTATTTCTGCACCAGATGGAAAGGTGATATTCGCCACGTTGCCATAGAGTTCATACTGTTCTTCAGGAACCATGAGAGGATGACGCGTATCCCCTGCTACTTCTTGAGGATTCTTGAGTGATAAGAGAGCGGAGTGAATACCGAAAACACGACGAGCTTCATCGGTATAATTCTGAATACGAGAATAGACAATAAGCCAACCGTGGCGAGTTTTTATTGGAACAGAACCAATCTCAACATGATCACCGTGCACAGTTGAAAGGTTGAGGGTTGGGAGACTCTCAATGTCACTGTATTTTTCTGCCCACATTGAGTGATTCCACAATTCATCAAGTGAATCAACTTCAAAATAAACGATTCGCGATGGTGGTAAATCTGGATTAACAGTAACGAGACCAGCAAACTTTCCATTCACTTTTTCAGGAAACAATGCCATCGCCTTTGCGTTGAAAGGTGTGACCAAATGTTTCTCTTCGATTGTTTCAAAGTCACGAGTTATCGCAACACCCACCTTGATACCTTCCGCAGAAAAAGGAAAAGATGAAAGAGCGGTGTAAAAGATAGCAAACCTACCATCAGGAAGTTTGGTAACGCGTGGATCCTCACAACCAAAACGGTCCCACTCCTCACTTGGTTCAATCAATACCTTACGAACAAATCCATTACCCACAGGTAATGAAACACAAATTTTTGACTCAATGAAAATGTTATCCCCTACTCTTACTGGTAATGCTTCACCACGATAGAGATACACTTTTCTATTATTTTTTCCAAATCGAACAGGAGATAAGTTGAAAGCAGCACGCATATCTGCATCAATGACTCCTGGTTTCAAAATAGGATTATGTTCGTATCGTCGTATTGATATCATGAAGGTTGTTTTCTGTTAGTTAATCTCGAGTGCCTTTACTTGCATATGAATTTCCTTGTGTGAAGTGAGTTCATCGAGGAATTGCTTAAGTGGTGCTGTTGCAACACAGACATATTTATCTCCGCCTCCGTAGTAAACAAAAAGCTCGTCATTTTTTATGATCGCACCTGATGCATAAACGATTCCTGGTTTCCAATCATTCTCATAATGCATATCTGGAGCAATGAGTGGCCACGCTGATCTGTAGAGCACTCTAGTTGGGTCTTTGAGGTCAAGAAGCATTGCACCAATCTTGTAGCGGTTTGGATCTTTCACGTCCGTTGCATGGTAAAACAAGAGCCATCCCATATCGGTTTTGAGTGGTGGAGGTCCCGCACCACGAACTTTGTTATCCCAAAAATTCTTGCGACCACCCTGTGCCGGTCCTACACGGCTTTTAATAATATTCTTTTTTGGTTTACCAAAATCTTCCAAACTATCAACATAATCAATAAGGAGGGTTGGAGTGATGCTATGGAGAATAGCAAATTTACCTTTTATTTTTTCAGGAAAAATAACCCAGTTCTTTTGGATTTCATTTGGAGGTGACATAAGGGCTGATCGTCCCCACTTCCAGTTTCCCTCTTTTATGTTTCGTACAGGGATTGAGTTAATAGCCATACGAAGAGAATCCCAGCCACCAAAGGCAACATATGTCACATATACTTTATTCCCAATGCGAATTGCCCGTGGGTCTTCTGACCCACCAACACCACCTCCCGATGGGTTATCAAGGTGAAATCCTGGTGCTTCCTTTTCTAGAGAAGGAAGTTCAAACCTCATGGATGGTTCATAAACAGGCTTATCAGATCGATTCTTGAAATTAAATCCGTCGACACTTGATGCGTGTCCGAAACGGGAAATGCCATCGTGGCCCATAGCTCGGTAGAACATGTGAACCTTTCCGTCTATGTCAAACACAGCTGGATTAAAGACTCCTTCTGATTCCCATTCTTTTTCCTTTCGAGGTGCAAGTATTGGATTTGCAGGATGCCTCTGGAGCACCGACATCTTTGGTGCCTGTGCTTCAACAAGATGAACCCATGAGACAACATATGAATAGAGAACCTTATCAGCATCTGTCCAAAGGACGTGCAAATCATTTCCGACAACGGCCGCACCAACAGGACGAACACTTCCACTCACACTCTCGATCACTTCTTCAATAACCGGATGTTCGAGGCGCCACAGTATTTTCCAAGTAAGAGGGTTAACCAATGCCGCACCCGCACGAAGCACGTGCTTTTTAGTATCTTTTATATCCCTATTTGATGCATCGTAAATAACCAACAACCCTTCATTGGTTTCAATTGCAGAAATGAGTCGTAAAACACCACGATCCCAGAATCCAGGGCGCGAAGTAAAAAGGAATGATTCGTGATATTCAGCTTCTTTTTCTTCAGTATCAACAATAAATGATCTAAAGAAGGCACTACCATCGCTCAAACCATTAAAAATTTTCTTACTCCAGACGCCAGCAAAACGTTTACCCCAGGCACCGAAGCGAACTGATTCAACAAAGGTATCAAGTTTTTTCTTTGAAGGCTCGAAAATAACATAGGAACGGAGACCTTTATTTTCAATAACAACGAGGACTGTTTGAAGGTCGTCTTCATTATCAACAAACGAGACCGAAGAAATAGTGTGTACAGGTACAGGCTTCTTCTTTGAATCAATAAGGTGGATGATTGATTCAATCTTTTTTCCATCAGAACTCAAGAGCGCAAGTTCAATCTCACCAAGATGGAGAATCTCGGCAATGATCGCGTACCCGCCTTGGATACCCTCTGCGATACCGAGTATCCTAGAAACAGAGAGTCCTCCCCAGGACGCACGGTCTCTCTTTTTTAATGTTGTTGGCTTTTTCATTTTCTATTGTAACGATCTTTTATACGAACGATATCATTTTCATCAAAGTGTCCGAGGGCAATTTCCATAAATTCAACGTCATTTTCTGGGGCACCGATTGTGTGAACCATCTCGCGGGCTATGTAAAACTCGTCACCAGGAACACCATCAAACCATGTATCTCCTACTAATACTTTCGGATTTCCTGAAATAATCCTCCAAAATTCGCGACGCTGGTGATGGTACTGCCACGAGAGCTCTTCACCTTTTTTTACTGAAATAATTTTAATGGTTGATTCTTCATTATACGTATAACGTTTGAACCTGCCCCATGGGCGCACCTCTTCATATGGCGTAATAAAACCGAGTACATTACAAAGCACACCAAAAGTATCTTCTGGGTTTTTGACCGAAACGGTATCTATACCACCATCTGGAACAGCTCGATCGTTTCCACCTGGGTAGAGAGCATCTCCAAAGAAGACAACTTCTTCCCTCTTTACGCCAAAACGATTTATGAGTTCCTTGATTGCAAAATATTTATCGAAACCTTTTTTAGTGATGTCGATTGAATTGTGTCCACCGGTGCGAATCTCACATTCAGGAAGAAGTGTACGAAGCTCTTCGACAATTGGGTTGCGCTTGGTGAGTTCCGGGTCCCAGGTTTTCTTTATAGGTTCAGGGGCGTCAGCACCAAGAGCTGAGTACGTAATCTGAACTTTACGATCCTGAATGACATCACCGTAAGTCTGTTCAGGTTTAGGATATTTTGAAGTAACTGTCTCAAGTGCTTGTTTAATACGATTAGAAAGTTCATCACCCAAGAGGTCGGCGTAGACCACTGTTGGAATCCCCTTTTCGTCATGAGAAACACACGTAGCACCACTTGTTGGAAAGAGAATAAGATTTTTCCAATTTGAATCAGCGGGCAACAATGAAACGATTTGTTTTTGAATTTGAGAATGTTCACCACCGGTGATGATGACCACGATATGTTTTACCAGAAGGTCTCTCAAAACAGATGCGTCCGCCTCGAGTATGGCGGTACGGCTTTTAGTGAGAGTATTATCTACATCGAAACAGTACGCTCTCTTATGAGCGAAGAAACTCGGTCTAGCAAGAAAGTACGAATACGGGGCGACGTAAATCACCCAATCATTTTACACGAAAAAGTCCTTTTTGGAAAAAGAAAAAATGTGTGGAAAACTAAACAAAACAAGGATCTCTTTCGAGAACCCTTGTTTTGTTTACTTCTTATTTCATAGTAACTGTCTTTGGAAGTGTTTTTGTCCAGCATTGAGATGAAGCTGACCATGGAGATGCGCCATATTTGCCGTAGAGCCAACGCCCGAAAGCGAGGTTTCCGTCAATTGAGTATATGTCATATCCAAGAGCTTCTGCCTTGTCGCCGTGATAAAACCTGTTGATTTGCATCACGCCAACATCATCACTATTCACCTTACCCTTTAAAATATCGCCGTTCGAGTCGTATTGTCTAAATGTTGATTCGCAACGGGCTATTTCTGCAAGAATCGGTTCGTCTTTGTAATACTCGCGGACGTATGATTCTATTGAGACTAATGGTCGGGTTGGGGTGACAATGGTGATTGCGGGAACCGAAGTTGTCGCCACCGTCGTTGTCGATACTGCTTTGTCCTGTGCGCTTGTTGTTGCCGGCCAGAATGCTGAAGTGAGCAAGAGCGCGGTTGAAACTAACTCAGTCATAGTATGTGAAGTCCGATTTTCTTAAGTTTTTCACCCTATCAACTTACGTCTTTGAGAGTGTATCCCCTAAAAAAAGAAATCACCAGGTCAAACCTGATGTGTGATGATTATAGCATGATGGAATCTTTTGTCAATTGATTTATACACAATACGCACCAAAAAAGGCCTTGTTAGGCCTTTTATTTCGTATGTAACGATTCAGGTATTTCGTACTCTTTGAACTCAGGGAGGAATTTTTGTCCGTAGACGATTCGATGGAAGGATTCAGCTTCGATCTGAGCGTCAAAGAGAGCGTTGTGAGCCTCTTGTCGCAAAGGTAGTCCGACCATCACGCTGATGCTATCGAGATTGAGCGCGGAATGACCTTTCTTAACAGGTGCTTCCCTACCTGATCTAAGAATATGAGCCAATGCAACAGAGTGAAGGTCAACAGTTCGATATGCAAATGGCCACGCGAGGTGGTATCGCTCACAGGCACAGCGAATGAAGTCACGATCAAACGAAGGATTTTCACCAGCAAAAGTCACATCACTAATACCCTTTGCCCATTCAATGAATTTCTCCACGAGGGCCTTTTCGGTCATTTTATGAACATCCACAATAGATTCTTTACTAAATCCATTGACGGCAAGAGCCCCATCACTCACATGGGCACCTTCATAAATGCGACACTCCCCGTAAAATTCGTTCTCGGGATTATTGAAATCAACCGCTCCAATAGAGAGGAGTGAATCACTGTGTGGAGAGACACCCGTTGTTTCAGTATCAACAAAAATCATATTATTTTCTGAAAAATGTAACGAATTTACCCATGTACTCGTGACCTTTCTTGTAATGATGGTGAGCTCGTGG
>Ga0302293_10001805_pt1 | contig 10419 bp, 8 predicted proteins | sample III_Fen_N2_2_FD_198758 | JGI IMG/M metagenome (GOLD analysis project Ga0302293, IMG submission 198758) | Peat permafrost microbial communities from Stordalen Mire near Abisko, Sweden - III_Fen_N2_2 | ecosystem: Environmental > Terrestrial > Soil > Wetlands > Permafrost | place: Sweden: Abisko... | reverse complement strand
GACCGTAACAAAAAAAGCAATGAACGGTAACCCCGGTTCAGGCAATACCGGTTCGAGAAACGCGAACAGCGCGAACAATGCAAATAGCGCGAACAGCGGAACGACGGGTCAAAAACCGGATGGTACTCTAGGTCAATCCGGCGGAACATGGCAGAAAAACGGTTCGACGAACGGAGCGCCAAACGGAGCGCCAAACGGAGCGCCAAACGGAAGACGCCAGGGGCAGTCGCGGTCATCGACCAATACAAATGAATCTTCGCCTTCACCGGTGGCCAACAAATGAGCAATCTTAAGCAACAGCAAACCAAAATATTCGAGCGTATCAATCCGGCGGTCAAGTTCTCCGTAACGCGATATGTCCTTGCGATCGGTATATTTGTCGCGATAGTCGCTTTCGGTATCGTTAGCTGCTTTTTGCTTGGAGTCGATCTGATGCCCTCGATCAGCATACCTTCCGTCAATATCAGTACCTCCTATTCGGGCTCAAGTCCGACGGTAGTCGATCAGCAAGTTACGCAAATAATAGAAAACGCGGTTTCGACCGTTTCGGGAATTACGGATATGAACTCTTCGAGCTCCCAAGGTTCGAGCCGCGTCTCGCTGTCATTTGATATGAACACTGACCAGAACGCGGTACTGCAGCAGATAGCGGCCGTTGTCAATTCAGCGGTACGAAGGCTTCCTTCCGGAGTCCAGACTCCCGTCGTGCGCTCCTTTGATTCGAATTCATCCCCGGTTTTGCAGTTTGGCATTTCGGGCGGAGGAGCTTCGCTTTCCAGCGTCTCGGATTGGGTACAGAACAGTCTCTCTCCGATACTTGAGCGGGTAAACGGAGTCGCGAACATTACTTTCAACGGAGGGCCAACCCGTCAGTTTCAGGTACTTCTGAATCCGAGCAAGCTTAAATTTTATTCGCTGACCCCATCCCAGGTTGTCAGCGCGATTACCGGAAACGCGTTCAATCAACCGATCGGCAGTATCAATACCGGGAAATCCACGCTCACGTTCGCGACTCAAAATACTCCCGGCGATACCGATGCGATCAGGAACATTCTCGTTGACTCCGTGCATGGCATTACCGTGCAGGATGTCGCGGTCGTTCGCGACGTCGCGCTTGACCAGGACTTTGCGCGCATTAACGGTATTCCCGTCGTACTTGTTTCCGTACAGCGGACGACTGACTCGAATTCAATAGCCGTGGTAGACGGGATCAAGAAAACGCTCGCCCAAACGCAGTATCCTGCAGGGTACAAGATGATGCTGAGCAATGACAGCACCGGAGCGATTCGGGCCTCCGTCAATAATACCTTCAACGAACTCTGGATGACGCTGATCGCGGTGGCGATAATCGTCCTGCTTTTTCTCGGTAAGCCTAACACGGCCTTTTCGGTAATTCTCGCAATACCGATAGCTATTTCCGCGTCTCCGATACTTTACAGACTGGCGGGCTTTTCCTTTAACCTCATTTCGCTTCTTGCGATGGTAACGGCGATCGGCATAGTCGTCGATGACTCGATAGTAATCGCGGAAAACGTCGATCGCTACCGCTCAATGGGTTTCTCCCTAAAAGACTCGGTTCTCAGGGGAGCGAGCGAGGTTTTCAGTGCGATTGTCGCCGCTTCTCTTTCGATGCTCGCAGTTTTGCTTCCTGTGAGTTTTATGGGCGGAATAATCGGTCGCTACCTCCAGCAGTTTTCCCTTGGCCTCGCCGCTGCCGTTCTGCTTTCGTTTTTTGAGGCCGTTCTTTTTCTGACCGTTCGGCTGGCCTATACGCCGGACACGAGTGATCTCCACTGGAGCGATTTCTTGAGGAGCTTTGGCCGCTTCGGAGAAGCGATTCGCTGGGGATTCAAGTCATGGAAGTCGGGTCCGGGAATCCTGCTCGCCATCGCAATTATTGTCGGTCTTGTTATGCTAAAATTATATGTTTGGCTGATGGTTCTTCTTGCGTATCCGGCGATCCTCGGTCTTCTTAACTATGTTATTTTTATGGTGTTAAGCCTTTTTGAATCCATAACAGAACTGCTTCACGGCTGGACAGAACGTTTCATTGGATGGATATGCAACGCGTACGCGCGGGGACTGGGCAAAATGCTTAATCGAAGTGCGGTAATCCTTATCTTTGTCGCTATCGGGTTTGCCGCCGTGAGCGTTCTGGTCGCGCCGCAAGTGTTCAAACAACTGAACTTTGTGCCCAATTCCGATTCCGGGTCGCTTTCGGTCAGCGTCAGCTTCCCGCCGGGAACGTCGCAGTTTCTTTCAAATCAGGTCGCCGCGAAAGTCGAATCGTATCTGTTGCAACAACCCGAGGTCACGACGGTTCAATCGATCGTGAGCGGGAGGGTTGACGAAACAGTGACGCTCGTCCCGATTAATAAAAGACCGGGAGTCACAAAACTTTCTCAAACCTACAAGAATGCGATACAGCCATTAATTCTCAAAGATTATCCGAGCGCCCGCATTTCCGTGGGTACGGGCGGATTCGGCGGCGGCGGATTTGGCGGCAATTCCCTGCAGTTCAGCGTGGTCGCATTCAATATGGATCTTCTCCTTCAGCGCAATGCGAGTATTGTCTCGGCCATTCAGGCGAACCCGTATGTGGCGGACGTTACTTCGAGTCTTTCGGACACGACGCTCGAGAATGATTTTATCCCCGATCCCACGAAACTATCCGGTACCGGGATTTCCTCCCAGTCGTTGGCGACGCTCATGCAGACGTATACTTCCGGATCTCAGGCCTCGAACGTGGTGACCGGTGGCCTTAGCTATCCGATCATCGTTCAGATAAATCCTACTATCATGACAGGCGGTCAGACTCTTCTGGATCTGCCGATCTACTCAAGCACGCTTCAAACCAATCTACAGATAGGGCAGCTCGGGAAATTTGTCCTAAACGAGAAACCGACCTCGATATCGCGGTATAACCGTCAGTATCAGGGATCTTTTACCATACACCTGAAACCAAATGCCCCGACCGTGAGCGAAGTTCAGAAATCGATCGTGGACGACCTCACTTCAAGCGGCTTGCTCGACGGGGGCATATCGATCACGACGAACAGCCGCTTCAGCTCGGTGGCGCTCGCGGGTCAGCTCGCGACGAGCGGTTGGCAGATATTCTTGCTCGCGTTTTTCCTGGCTTACCTCGTTATGGCCGCCCAGTTCAATTCATGGCGATATCCGATATACCTGCTTTTGCCCGTTCCCCTCGCGATCATGGGCGCAATACTCGTCGTCTGGATAGTCGGCGGCGGGCTCGATATTTTCGGTCTTTTGGGAATGTTGCTGCTTATAGGCCTTTCCGCGAAGAACGCGATTCTCTATCTTGATTTCGTCGTGGAACGAATCGGAAAAATGCCTTTGAAGGATGCGCTTGTAGAATCGGCGCGTCTCCGGTTCCGTCCGATTATCATGACCACGCTTACGGTTTTGGTCATCAGTTTCCCGCTCGTGTTCTCTCAGGGACAGGGCTCAGAATTTGGCCAGCGTATGGGCGTGGTGATGTTTGGCGGTATTGTCTTCTCTGCAATTCTGACATTCTTTGTCGTGCCTTCGGCGTTCTATCTGTTCGAGCGCAAGAGAACCGAGTCCCTTGAGCAAACGGCCGAAAGCCTTCCTGATAATACGGGAGGTATCGCGTAGTCAGGTCATTTGCTCCGGTTGTCGACGATGCAGCGGTATTTTTTTCCGTCAGGGCTGTTGAGCGTCTTTGGTTCGACAAGGCTCACCGTAAGCTTGAGTCCAAGGGCCTCGCCGAGGCGCGACTCAAGTCCCGAGCGGAGTTTTTCTACCTGACCCAGGCGGTCGAGGGAGGGAAAATCAGGCGATGCCTCAACCTGCACGACAATAGTGTCGGTGCCGTCGTCGAGGCGGTCGAGCACTATCCTGAAATAGGGACGCACGCCTTCTATCCCCAATATGACCTGCTCGATCTGTGCGGGGAAGATATTCGTTCCGTCGACGATTATCATGTCGTCGGTCCGGCCCGAAAGCCGGCTCATCCGTACGCTCGTTCTTCCGCATTCGCATGTGCCGGGAATAATCGAAGCGAGGTCGCCCGTCCTGTACCTTACGAGCGGGCAGGCTTCGCGGGTCAGGGTCGTGAATACAAGTTCGCCCTCGGTACCGATCCCGACTGGATCAAGCGTAACGGGATCGATAACCTCTATGAGAAAATGATCTTCGTTTACGTGCAGCCCGTTGCGCTTCTCGCACTCGAAGGAAACGCCGGGACCTATCAGCTCGGTCATTCCGTAATTGTCAAAGGCTTTGATGCCGAGATTTTTTTCAATTTCGGATCTCATTTTTTCGCTCCAGGACTCAGCGCCGAAAATTCCGACGCGCAGCGCGAGTTCGCTCAAAGGAACGTTTTGTTCCTTGAGGGCGCAAGAAAGGTGCATCGCGTAGCTCGGCGTGCCGATCAGGGCGCTCGTGCGATAGTCCCTCATCACCATGATCTGCCTGCCAATCGATTCGCCCGATAGCGGAATGACCGAAGCCCCGATTCTTTCCGCTCCGTAGTGAAAGCCCATGCCCGCCGTAGTCTGTCCGTAATGGAACGATATCTGCGCGAAGTCCCTGTTGCTCACGCCCGCCGCCGAGAGTACGCGTGCGACAAGCTGGGTCCAAATCTGGATGTCGTTATGCGTGTATCCGACGACTATCGGCTTTCCCGTGGTGCCCGACGTCGAGTGAAGGCGGACGACGTCATGAAGGGGTAGGGCGAACATGCCGTACGGATAATTTTGTATCAGGTCTTCCTTGGTGGTAAAGGGGAGTTTGCGGAGATCGGCGACCGAGCGGACGGATTCGATTTCCACGTTTTCGGCCGCGAGGGCCTTGCGGTAAAATCCGACGTTTTGCCGGGCGCGAAACAGGGTTGCCTGAAGGCGCTCGATTTGCAATTGTTCGAGATTGGCCCGTGATAGACATTCGTTCGCTGGATCGTAAATCATTTTTATCTCCTATTCGGCTATGGAAGAATATTCCTTGCCCAGATACGCGCGCTGGACATCGGCGTTTTCCAGAAGTTCGGCGCTCGTGCCCGACAGAATAAGGCTTCCGCTTTCCATGACATAGCCGCGGTCCGCGATCTTGAGTATGGCCCGCGCGTTTTGCTCGACGACGAGTATGGTTTTCCCCCGTTCGCGCAAAAGCGCGATATTTAAAAGTATATCCTTAATGACCAACGGCGCGAGCCCCATCGACGGTTCGTCGAACATGACAAACGACGGCTCGCCCATCAGAGCGCGCCCGATCGCGAGCATTTGCTGTTCGCCGCCCGATAGGGAGCCGGCGAACTGCCCTTGTCTTTCCTTAAGGCGCGGGAAAAGGGCGTAAACCGAATCGAAGTTTTCCTGAATTTCTGCGCGCTTTCCCTTTTTTTGCCTGCTGTATGAGCCGAGATTCAAATTTTCCCGCACGGTCATGAAGGGAAAAAGTTCCCTGCCTTCGGGGACCAGGGCGCATCCGAGACCGATAATCTCGTCGCTCTTTTTGTTTTTCATATCGCTTCCGCAAAGCAGTACTTCGCCGTCTTCGGGTTTTAAAATCCCGGCGATTGATTTGAGGAGCGTTGTTTTTCCGGCTCCGTTCGCGCCTATGATCGCGACGATTTCCCCTTTGTCGACATGCATGGAAATGCCCTTGAGAACGCGACGGCCCCCATAGCCTGAAACGAGATTTCGGACCCTAAGCATCGTCTTCCCCCAGATAAATCCTGATCACGTCGGCGTTCGCCTGAATCTCGCGGGGATTTCCCTCGGCGATTTTCTGCCCGAAATTCAAAACGGTAAGGCAATCCGATATTTCCATTACGAGGGACATATCGTGTTCTACCAAAAGAACGCTCAGGCCTTTTTCCCGCAGATTCGAAATGCGCTCAGTCAAGCCGGCTGTTTCCTTCATGTTTAATCCCGATGCGGGTTCGTCGAGGAGGAGCAGTTCGGGATTGCCGACGAGAGATCGGGCGAGCTCGACCATGCGCTGATCGCCGAACGAAAGGCTTCCCGTCGGCAGGTGCGCTTGCGTTGCGAGGCCGACGTCTTCAAGGGATGCCATTGCTCGTTCGGTCATTTTTTTTTCTTCCGCGCGCGCGAGGGGCAACGAGAGCATCCCGGAGACAATGCCTGACTTTGTCTGCGAGTGCATTCCGAGCATCACGTTTTCCAGCGCGCTCATTCGCTGTATCAGTTTGACCGCCTGAAAGGTGCGGAAGATGCCCCGCCGCGCGACCTTGTGCGGCGCGAGAGCGGTTATGTTTTCCCCGTTAAAAAGGACTGTGCCGTCATCCGGTCTGATGCTTCCCGCGATCAGGTTAAACAATGTAGTTTTACCGGCGCCGTTCGGTCCGATAACCGAGTGAATCGTGTTTTTTTTCATGGAAAACGAAACTGAGTCGACCGCGCGCAAGCCGCCGAAGCTTTTTCCCAAACCGTCAATTTTCAAAAAGCCGTTCATTTTTTCGCTCCCTTCCCGAATCGGGCGGGGAAAGCAAAACCGAAACCGTTTGGCGCGAAAATCATCACGAGCACAAGTATGGCGCCGAATACGGCGTCGTCATAAATTCCAAAGACTCCGCGAAGAGAAAGAAAATTGAGGATTATACCGGCGGCGAGGGTTCCCGTAAAATTGGAAAGACCCCCGACGGCTACGATTGAAAGATAGCGTATTGATTTCATCGTGTTCGCCTCTCCCGGACCGATGCTTCCGTTTAAGTGGGTCATGAGGCTCCCGGCGATCGCGGCCAAAACCGCGGCAATGACGAAGGCCCCGAGTTTTGTGTTCGCGACGTTTACTCCCATTGCGTTTGCCGCGTCTTCGCTTCCGTGCAGCGACCGCAGCGCCCGACCCGATCTGGAAGAAAGCAGATTGATCATCAGGATCAGGACGATGGACAAAATAACGAAGGCGATTGCGTAATTTGAAAGCCGGTCTGCCTTTCCCCCCGTGATGCGCAAATCCTTGAGGATGGTAAAAGACGGAACGTTCGATATGCCGTCGGCTCCGCCCAACGCCGGAGTGCCGCGCACGATTTTTTCGATTACGACGCCGAAACCGAGCGTCGCCATGGCAAGATAATGTCCTTTCAGTTTAAGCACCGGCATGCCGATCAGGATTGCGACGAGAGCCGCAAGCAAAACCGAGGCGACGAAAGCAAGCCTCGGGTCAAGGCCAGCCTTGGAAAGAATCGCGGAAGTATAACCGCCAATCGCGAAAAAACCCGCCTGCCCGAGCGAGATCTGGCCCGCATAGCCGAGCAAGAGGCAAAGGCCGAGCGCGGCAAGGGCGTAATACGCGGACATGGTGAGTTGGGTGAGAAAAAAATTAACCTGAAATATATTGGTTAAAAATGGAATGAGTATGGATACGCTCATAAACGCAACGAGCGGCGTATAATCTTTTTTTTTCATGGAGGTTAAAATTCCTTGAGGCGGCTGGCCTCGCGCGAGCCGAAAAGTCCCGCCGGTCTCGCAAGAAGTACCGCTAGCAAAATGACGATGGAGACGATATCCTTGAAAGCCTCCGGAAACACGATGATCGAAAACGACTCGATGATGCCGAGTATAAAGCCCGCTGCGACGGCGCCGCCGGAATTCCCGAGGCCTCCGAATACGGCGACCGTAAAGCCCTTGATGGCGAGACTTGTGCCGATGGCGTAATGGGTTTGAGTAAGGGGCGCGGTTACCGCTCCGGCCGCGGCGCCGATGCCGGCCGCGAGGGCGAATGAAAGCGTGACCATTACCTCTGCCCTGATTCCGCAGAGGCGTGCGCCGACGCGCGACGCAGAACAGGCGCGCATTGCCTGACCGCTCAAAGTGTATTTGAAAAAGACGCTGAGTATAAGGAAGATCAGAGCCGTGGCTCCCATAATCCACAGTAATTGGGGCGAAAAATGCGCACCGCCAATGCTGAGCGATGATGATTCATTCCCCGTAAAGAAAGGCACTGTCTGCACTTGCTCGCCCCAAACTTTGAGCGCGAGCTCGCGAAGCAAAATGGAAAGGCCGATCGTCATGATGGTCAACTGCATCACGCCGCCCTTACCCCCGTCTCCCTTGACCAGAACCCCGAGGTTCCTGATAAAAATAATCTCCATCAGGGCACCGACAATGGCCGTAATCGTGACGCTTGAGAGAATTGCGATGGGCAGCGGAAGGACGGAAGAAAGGCTGTGCGTGAGCAAGCCGCCAAGCATCACGAACTCGCCTTGCGCAAAGTTGATGATGCCCGTGGCGTTGTACACGATGTTAAAGCCCAGCGCGATTACGGCATAGATGCTGCCGTAGATGAGTCCCGAAAGAAGATACTGGGCTAAAATCGTCTGGTTCATTTTTTCTCGTAGAGGGCAAACTTGCCGTTCTTGACCGTCAGCATGGAAATCGATTCCATGCCGAGACCGTTATGATCCGTAGCAGACATGTTAAAAATACCGGCCGTTCCCGCGAGATTTTTCGTCGCCTCGATCGCTGCTGCGATTTTGTCGGGAGCCGTACTCTTCGCGTTTTTAATTGCGGTCGTCAGTATAAGAAGCGCGTCGTACGCATGTCCTCCGAACGTGGATGCGTCTTCGGAGTAAGCGGCTTTGTAATCCTGATTGTATTTCTGGAGCAGTTTCTTCTGGACGTTCGAATCCGGAAGCAGATCTGCGACGAGGAGGCGACCGCACGGGAAAATAATTCCTTCTGCGGCGCTTCCTGCGGCTTCGACATACTTGATGTTACCGAATCCATGGCTTTGGTAGAGAGGTATGTTGAGGTTCATCTGCTTCATGTTTTTTGCGATGATTGACTGAGCAGGCTCGATTGACCAGTTGATCAGTGCCTGGGCTCCGGATGACTTTACTTTCGTCAGGAGAGACGAAAGGTCGGTAGCGTTCGGGTCATACTGTTCCGAAAGTACGATAGTAATCCCGAAATCGCCGGCATATTTTTCAAGCTGAGCCTTTCCCCCCGAACCGAATCCGGTATTGGAAGCGACGACGGCGAGCTTCTGAATCCCCGTATCCTTCATTGTTTGAAAAGCCCATTTTGCGACATAGCTGTCTTTTTGCGGAGTCTTGAAAACGTAGGGAAGGGGAGGTTCCACGATTGTCTCTGCGGCCGCGCAGGAAATCAGCGGAATCTTCGCGTTGTTGCAATAGTCGCGGATAGCCATGGATTCGCCCGAAGTCGTCGGTCCGATAATTGCGACGACTTCGTTTTCGTCGATCAGCTGCTTGGCGAACGAAAGCGCTTTTTCGGCCGAACCGGCCGAGTCTTTTATGATCAACTCAACTTTGGTGCCGTTGATTCCGCCATCCTTGTTGAGATTGTCGACAAAAAGTCTGGCCGTTTTTTCTTCCGGCGCACCGAGATACGCTGCCGCACCCGTAACGGCGAAAATCGCGCCGATTTTGATCGTCGCCGCAAAAACCTGCGCAGATAGTACCATCATCGTGAACAAGATGGCCGTGCGCGCAAACTTGAATCCTGAAACTTGCATAATTACCTCCAATAAACCTTACTTCAAGACTGACGAAACGAATTCGCCGTCGTAAATACCATTTGAAAGGACAGAAAGAAAAAATTTCCATTCAGCCAGATACAATTCCTTGCATGCCGCGCTTTTTCCATTTGTATTCATATTTTTCTGAAAGTCATCGCGCGTTTTAACCAGAAGCCATTTAAGCAGAGAAAGAACCTGGTCGCTTTCATACACGATCCGTTGGTAGGATGAGCTTTCATACAGTTTAGAAAAATATGAATCGAACACTTCCTGTACATGCTTGCGGATTGAGGCTTGTCCTGTCTGCGAAGAATTGACGATGAAAGCAATAATGTCAGGATTTTCTATATAAAAATCAACCGCGACGGACGAGATAAACCGGGTGCGTTCAAGGGGATCGGCTGGCATTCGCATAGCCTGCGATTCGACCCGTTTATTGATATAGACATACAGTTCATTATAGGAATAGGTAAGCGCGTATCGGAACAGGTCTTCCTTCGACTCGATATATTCATACAAGCCGCCCTTTGAAATTCCCGCCCGGCTGATGATGGTATCGAGACTGGTTTTTTCATAACCAGAGAGGGCAAATTCTTCAAGTGTTGCATCGATAACCCGTTTCTTTTTTTCTTCGTTCAGGTTGTAGAAAGTATCTTTCAAGATTACGCTCGCTTGTTGACTTCAAAAAAAACCGACTGACCAGTCGGTTTGATCATAATAAACCGGTACCAATCAGGTGTCAACTGAAATGTACAAATAAAAAATCTCCATTATCAGTTTTATTTTGGAAAAAACAGTTTATACTTATATAAAGTAAGGCAGGGTTGTTATCATGTTAAAACTAAGAAATTATAGACAAATCGCATCCGTCAGTGCAATTATAACGCTTTTCGAAACTGGTTTTGGATTTTTTTGGTTCCGTCCCGTGGGTACGCC
>Ga0302293_10001799_pt1 | contig 10434 bp, 6 predicted proteins | sample III_Fen_N2_2_FD_198758 | JGI IMG/M metagenome (GOLD analysis project Ga0302293, IMG submission 198758) | Peat permafrost microbial communities from Stordalen Mire near Abisko, Sweden - III_Fen_N2_2 | ecosystem: Environmental > Terrestrial > Soil > Wetlands > Permafrost | place: Sweden: Abisko... | reverse complement strand
GCTAGGTTATAAACCTAAAGTTTTCGAAGCAGAACAGCGTCCTGGTGGCATGTTGGTGCAAACCATACCAGCTTATCGGCTTCCAAGAGAAATTCTCGCACGCGAAATCCGTATGATCGAAAACATAGGTGTCGATATCCAAACGGGGAAACGACTTGGAACTGATTTCACCCTTTTTTCCTTGAAAGAAGAAGGTTACCAGGCGGTATTTGTTGGTGTTGGCAATCCTGAAGGGATGAACCCAAGGATACCTGGTATTGACAGCGAAGGTGTAGTTGACGCACTTAAATTTTTGCAGACTTACAACCTGAGAGGTTCAGTCCCTGTTGGCAAAAAAATAGTAGTGGTAGGTGGCGGAAATGCGGCCATCGACGCGGCTCGTACTGCCGTTCGTTTAGGCGCTGAAAGCGTAAGCATCGTTTATCGAAGAACGCAGGAAGAAATGCCAGCCTGGGCAGAAGAAATTGATGCAGCAGTGGAGGAAAAAATTGAACTTTTAACGCTCACCAATCCAAAAGAAATTCTTACTGAAAACGGAAAAGTTTCGGGAGTACATTGTGTACGCATGAAACTTGGAACCTTTGATTCAAGCGGACGCCGTAAACCGGTTGAAAGCGATGAGTCGTTCATCATGGAAGCCGATCAAATCATTGTGGCTACCGGTCAAACACTCAATGTTGAAAGCGTAACCAATGGAATACTCCTAGATTTAGCTGGCAAGTCGCAAATAAAATGTGATAAGCGCACGGGGCAAACTTCTCAATCGTGGATATTCACCGGAGGCGACGCAGCAACCGGCCCATCTTCGGTCATCGAGGCTGTGGCAGGTGGAGAAAGAGCCGCCGTTGGAATTGACCAGTTTTTATCCGGAGAGAAACATGACTTCTGGCGCAAGGAAAAGCACAACGACAGCTTCTTCGATCCCGAAGCCGATCCAGCCAAGTATCCTCGTTCACATATGGTCATGCTGAGTGCTGGCCGACGTATGCACAACTTCGATGAAGTGGAACTTGTCTGGCCCGAAGGCGAAGCCATCCGTCAAGCCAGACGGTGCCTCAGATGCGATTATGGGAGCAAGTAAAGCCTCCCCTAACCCCTCCGAAGGAGGGGAATAAAAACACCGTTCTGAAATTATTGATTGAAAAAGAAAGCATTGTAAATCCGCACCGCTGAAAGCCTCACCCTTCGGGGGAGGTGTGGAGTGGGCATATTTTTTTTAAAAGATGACAACAGTATATATCAACAAACAAACAGTAGAGATCGACGAAGGCAGCACCATTTTTGAAGCTGCTGCAAAGGCCGGAATCAAAATACCCACTTTGTGCCATGTCGAAAATCAATTTCCGAAAGGCGCTTGCAGAGTTTGCATGGTCGATGTGGAAGGCGCCCGAAACATGGTCGCCTCGTGTACTACTCCAGTTGCCGAGGGAATGAAAATCACCACCAACTCCAAAAGTATTCGCGAAGCTCGAAAATTTGTAGTTGAACTACTGATTTCTGAACATTGTGGCGAATGCAAAACCTGCGTGCGTAATGAAGATTGCGAATTGCAGCGGTTGGCCACCGAAATGGGCATCATGGAAATTACGTATCCGGGCGAAACACTTAAGACATTTATCGACGATAGTACACCCGCCCTGGTGCGCGATTCGGGTAAATGCATCAAATGCCGGCGCTGTATGACCGTTTGCAACGAAATACAAGGAATTGGCGCTCTGTTTGCGCAAGGGCGCGGCTTTGAATCGAAAATTGGCCCTGCATTTGACCAGCACCTTGACGGAGTTGTATGTGTGCAATGCGGTCAATGTGCTGCCATTTGCCCGGTTGGCGCCATTACCGAAAAAGAACATATCGACTTTGTTTGGGAAGCCCTTGAAGATCCAACCAAATTTGTGGTGGTTCAGACAGCGCCAGCTATTCGGGCTGCATTGGGCGAGTGTTTCGGCATGGAGCCGGGAAAATTGGTGACCGGGAAAATGGTTACTGCGCTACGACTCCTCGGCTTCGACCGTGTGTTCGATACCAATTTTACAGCCGACCTCACCATTATGGAAGAGGGAACTGAACTATTAACACGTCTAAAACATGCCCTGGTTGACAAACAACAAGTAGCCTTACCTCAATTTACTTCCTGTTCTCCCGGTTGGATTAAGTATGCCGAATATTTCTATCCCGAAATTCTTGATAATATTTCAACCTGTAAATCACCACAGCAAATGTTCGGTGCGGTTGCCAAAACCTACTATGCAAAAAAAGCGGGCGTTGAACCGAAAGATATCATCGTAGTTTCGGTGATGCCCTGTACCGCCAAAAAATTTGAATGCCAGCGTCCTGAAATGAACGACAGCGGGTTCCAGGATGTCGATTATGTATTAACCACCCGTGAATTGGGACGAATGATTAAACAATCAGGCATCGATTTCAAGTTGTTGGAAGAGGATGTAATGGACTCGCCTATGGGAAGCGGATCGGGTGCGGCAGATATCTTCGCCAATACAGGCGGTGTTATGGAAGCCGCCATACGCACAGTTTACGAAATTGTAACAGGTCGCGAATTGCCCGCTGAAAACCTGCACCTGCAGCCTGTGATCGGTTTGGAAGGAGTAAAAAAAGCATCACTGAAAATTGAAGGTTGCTTACCAGCATGGAGTTTCCTTGAAGGAGTGGAACTAAAGGTTGGTGTAGCTCATGGACTGGGAAATGCAAAAAAAATTATCGAAGCCATGCGGGCAGGCGAAGAGTTTCATTTTATCGAAGTAATGACTTGTCCGGGAGGATGCATCGGCGGTGGCGGACAACCCCGTTTTACAACCAACGAGATCAGGGAAAAACGCATACAGGCCATTTACAAGGAAGATGAAGGGAAACAACTTCGTAAATCGCACGAAAACCCCGAAATCATTCAGATTTATGAAGAGTTTCTGGAAAAACCGCTCAGCCATCTGTCACACGAATTACTTCACACCAAATATTTTGACAGAAATTAAGATATTGACTCTTGAAATGAATAGATGGATCAAAACCCGGTTCAATACCGGGTTTTCTAATTATTTTACTGTTAAAGTATCTAAGTACTCCTCTGCAATTTCGACACGTGGCTCTGAACACTCATAAAACCTATAAAAAGCGATTCTACGGTTAATTCCAAAACATGAACATTTAACTTTACCATAGAAATAATTCAGTACTTGTTCAATTTCTTTTGCTGTATTTACGTGTTCATAGTTCATTAAAATTGAATAGTCCAATCCATATTTAAATTTGAACTCGATACCTGTTGTCAGTTTGTATCCCAATTTCCAAAGGAAAGTTCCTTCATTAGGAATCGATGCTCTTAATGTGCCATCCTCATTTAAATGTATACATGTTTTAGCAACTACTTTTGGTAAATCAGTGATATGTTCAAAAGTAGCGACTGAAGTGATTCGGTCATATTTATTTAAATCACTAATTTCATCTATATCCTTATAGACCTTATTAATCCGATTTTTGAATTTCGAATTAATGTAAAGCTCTGAAAATGGTTCAATGATGTCATAAGGTTTGGTATCTTCATAAATCAACTGATTCAACGTACCAGCTCCGATTTCCAATGTCGATTTGTTGTTAATATCCTTTACATCCTTTGCTACCTTTCGATGCAACCAAGCTTCCATTTTTTGCGCCAAAGAAGAAGCAGATGTTTCGCCTTCCCTGTTTTTTTTATAATGTTCGGTATATATTTTCTGAAATTCCAGCGGTAACTCAATTCTTTCTTTTGGATAATTTTCAAACATCACTCTGTTTCTAAAATTCATAAATGCTCACATACCTATTAAAAAAATGATTTCGCAAGATAAGGATCAAACTGCACTTTTAGTTTCAATTTCTTTTAAAAAAGTGAAATCAAACTATCTTTACAGAAAAAAAAGAATGATCAACAATAAAAAGGTAATAGTTGTGCTACCTGCCTACAACGCTGCCAAAACACTCGAAATTACATACAAAGAAATAGACTTTACTATTGTTGACGAAGTTATTCTGGTGGATGATAAAAGTAAGGACGAAACCATCCAAAAAGCACAAATACTTGGAATCAAGCATATTGTAAGACACAATCAAAACAAAGGATACGGGGGAAATCAAAAATCGTGCTACAACAAAGCGCTTGAATTGGGTGCTGATATTGTGATCATGCTACACCCTGATTACCAATATACCCCAAAGCTAATTCCTTCGATGGTACATCTGATTGCCAGCGGCCTGTACGATGTTGTACTTGGTTCGCGTATTCTGGGAAAAGGCGCCCTGAAAGGTGGAATGCCTTGGTACAAATATGTTTCCAATCGTTTGCTGACCATGTTCCAGAATATCCTGATGAATGCCAAACTTTCAGAATATCATACGGGGTATCGTGCATTTTCGCGTGAAGTACTTGAGAAAGTGAACTACAATGCCAATTCCGATAACTTTGTATTTGATAACCAAATGCTTGCACAAATTTGGTATGCCGGTTACGAAATAGCTGAAATCACCTGCCCTACCAAATATTTTGATGACGCATCAAGCATCAATATTAAAAGCAGTTTAGTCTATGGAATGGGCGTGTTGGGCACTTCGATAAGATACCGCATGCAAAAATGGAATTTGCTGAACTCGTCAATCTTTAAAACTAAATGATGAATCTGAAAAAATATTTATTGCTGCTTGTTCCGCTTGCATATATGTTCCTCGGAAACTATTTGCATCAGCTTATCGGTTTATATTCACTTCGCTCGGCTGATCCCGAATTTATTTATTACATCAGCGGATTGAGCCTGGCAAATGGCAAATTTATGCTTGGGCACATTGACAATCCGGGAACTCCTTTGCAATACCTTGCTGCCCTTGTTTTCAAAGCGGTATATGCACTTAGGTCGCATCAGGTACCTTTTAATAACGATGTGCTGGCCAATCCTGATATGTACCTTCATATACTGAACCTAGTATTGACCACTGTTGTTGCTGTCTTTGTTTATTATTCAGGAAAAGTATTTTTCAAAATTAGTAACCATTTGACTTACTCTGTCTTGTTGCAACTCACTCCACTTTTTACCAGCATTATCTTTTTGAATATTGGTCGCATCGTTCCCGAAAACCTTATGCCACTTCCTGTTATGTTATTGAGCCTGCTCCTAATATATCTTTATTATCATCCGGAAGAGGAACAAAGCAGAAAACACGGCATTTGGTTTGGATTGATTTCTGCTTTTGGATTATCCATAAAGCTAACTTATTTCCCCTTGTGGATCATCCCTTTGATTGTTCTGAAAAGCTGGAAGAACAAACTCATCTATTCAGGTACTGCAATAGTTTCCTTTTTTATCATGGCACTACCGGTTACGCTCCAGATTCATATTTTCCGGGGATGGATTAAAGATCTTTTCCTGCACAGCGGACAATACGGTAAAGGCGAAAGCAATATTATCGACTTGAAAACGATGGGCCCAAATTTCAGCAGTCTCTGGAATGAAAATCACTTTTTCTTCTGGGTGATGATTCTCATGTTGATTGTTTTTGTAGCCTCTTTCCTTTATAAAAAAAATCAGGGAGTCAGCCTCATCCGGCGGATTGCACTGGCATTGCTGAGTGCTGCTGCCATTCAGACAGCTATTGTATGCAAACAGTATGAAGCGCGTTACTTTATTCCTGCTTTGATGCTAATTCCTGTTTCTTTAATGCTGATTGCTGAATTTGCCCGTCAGTTAAGTCCAATCATTTCGAAATACAGAATTTCGCAAATCATACTTGTCCTTGTAATTGCTGTTTATTTCGTCAAACAGGTGCCAGTAATGCACAGTCTTTCGGCAGACCTGGACCAAAAGAAAATCCAGAGGATGAAGGCTCTCTATTACATGAATACGATTGAAAAAGACGCCTTGAAATTTACGGTTACTACCGACTATGGAGCTCCAATACCCGAGTATGCCCTGATGCACAGCTTTGGTTGGTCGGGCCGGCAAAAAGAATTATTCAAACCCGTTTTGGCTGAATTATACCCTAACTCCTATGTCTTTTTCCCATGGGACAATTCGATGAACTTCTGGGCTAAGGAACCAGATTTTAGTCAACCCTCGCGACCAGCTTACATTTATTTTCTGAATGATAACCTGAAAGATCAGTTTTTTAAAGATGCTGCAAAGTATTTTCCTGAAAAGTATGAACTTACCCGAACTTTCTTCAACGAAACAACTCAGGAGGCTGTGTACAAACTGGTTAAGGCTGCTTCCGAATAAGCAGATCGTCAACAACAAGTTGGAAGTGCTTTAGATCTTTATTTCGGACCGAAAGCATCACCCGATCACTAGCCGTTTTCAGCACAAATGGAATTCGAATGCGCATCCAGTCGTTTTTGAGCGAACAGTAGAAATGCTGGAACTGGTCGTATTTGTAGTCTACTGTCTGATCACCATCTTTCTGTATAAACTCGAAAATGGAACGAGCAAAAAGGTCTTTTTCAAATCCTTTAGCCCAAAACAGTATCTCGCAGGTATCGCCGGGCAAACCATTTTTAAGTTTTTCATCCAACAGGTGGTTCCAGTTCCCGATTTCGCCAGTAAATGCACCCGAGCCAGCAAAAGATCCCTCAACCCGAATATTTTCAAACCCATTGTAAAACAAAATTTGAGTGGTATCCCTTATGCCCTCGTGTAGATCCTTCATCTCGTTTTTAAAAACTGCTTCACCCTCTGACGCTATAGCAGACAATTTATCAATCGAAAGCTGATAAAAGGTAAATTTAGGTCCCTGCCAAACAAGTGAAGAATAACTAACCAGTTTTTTTTCAGACTGATTCAATTCTTTGCAATTATCAACTAACACCAGCAATGGTTTTTGGTTGGGCAAATCCTTAATAATCCGGTAAGGAGAAACAGGAATAGAAGCTAACTCAAGACTTTTATAGGTTTGGGAGATAGAAGTGCGGCTTAATGCCACACCCATTGAAGGCAAGCCACTTTTCAACGACACAATGAGCGACTGCCGCACAATATCGCATTTAGATTCGAGCCATACATTTTCAGAACCCACATGGAAATAGGGTAAAGGCAAAATCGCCTGATAATTTTCAGTATTGATCTGTGAAATCCAGGCATTTTCAGGGGTCGAATTGGCTGAATCGTCAAGTTCCGGAATCCGGTTGTTCAGTCGCGGAGCATATTCTTTGACATTCAGATATCCATCGTAGAATAAAAACATCAGGGCTGAAATAGCAACGATTTTCATGGTTAGTCCGCGTTTCATCAGATTGAATATTCCAATAAAAACGAGAATATTAATCAGGTAATAAAACAGCCAGGAGAATCTTGCCAGAGCACGCAACTGTTGGATTGGGCCTAGGTAATCGAGCAAGAACGTCAATCCCAAATTGAACGGTATACTGAACGACAATAACAACGAAGCAACAGAAGCCCAGAAAAAAACCGAAATCAAATTGCTATCGGAAACTTTCCACCATTCCTGCTTCCTTCGTATCCGGATAATCATTTGGTATACTCCAACGATAAATCCAATTAATGAGACTAAACCAATAAAAGCGAATGCTTCCCATTCGTAATTTTCCTTCATCCCCATCAGCTTCAGAAAGACCGCATAAGGTTTATGCAGTGGCAGGAAAATAGTAGCTGGGTGTGCTTTGTATGCAAATAAGCCCCAGGGATGTGTCGTTCGGTCGGTCACTGTATCGTTAAATCCTGTAAGTAGTTGAACCAGAATAAGGGGGATGATTAACTGGATGAACACATGTAACGCCCAATGGTAATCTTTAAGTTCAACCTTTCCTGAATATAAAGTATAAACCCAGTAAAAGAGAAACAGGAAACCGAACAGGGCAAAGAAATACATGTGCATACCAGCCGCCAGAAATGTAGTCAGACCAATAAGAAGAGAAAATAGGTAGGATTTCTTGCGGTCGAACTTCATCAGTAGCCAGATAAGCATTGGGAGCCACATTAGGTGACTCAACGAAAAATGGCCGCCCAGCCTGCCAATTTGTGGCGAAAGCATGGATATCCCGACCGAGGCAATCGCAGCAAACCACCACGAGACCTTCATTTCAGCAAGAATAAGGTATATAAAAAATGCCGCCAGCAAGATAGATAGAAGCATGCTCAGATTGATTATCCCTACTAGGTAAGGACGCAGATCAATTCCAATCTGATTAAGCATTTTCACCGGAATTGAGATCATTGGTTGACAATCGGCAAAAAAGGCCATTTCGCCATAAGGATAGTTCTGAATATTGGAGCGGAACAGGGTATTGTCATGATAAAGGTGATAAACTGAAGCAGCATACGATTTTATGCCATCACCCGATTGAGAAAAGTAAACATGATTGGGGTCTCTCATCAATGGGCCAAAAAATAGGTACAAAACAGCAAAACTTAAAACGAGGGTAAGCAAAATACCCTTTTTGAAATCTTTCATAACATGCAGGATTATTATTCTACAAGAAGTATATTTACAAATTAAAAGATAATTAATGGAATCAGGAAAGAAAATATCTATCATCGTGCCATGCTTCAATGAGGAAGAAAGTCTTAAAACCTTTAACCTGACACTTATCAAGGCTTTACCAGAGAACTACCTTTACGAAATAATTTATGTAAATGATGGAAGCAAAGATAACACCCTCAAGATTATTTTAGATTTGGCAAAAGAAAATCTGAATATCAAATACATTTCATTTTCACGGAATTTTGGTCATCAGAATGCATTAAAGGCTGGTTACGATTTTGCATCAGGCGATTGCGCCATCAGCCTGGATGCCGATTTGCAGCACCCCCCAAAAGTTATTCCCGAACTGATCAACAAATGGGAAGAAGGTTTTGAAATCGTAAATACCATCAGAAATGATCATGACAGTATTTCATTTACCAAGAAAATATCGTCAGGAATATTCTATAAAATCATGCGAAAATTATCGGATGTTAACATCGAAAACGGAATGGCCGATTTCCGCCTGATCGATAAGAAAGTACTGAAACAACTAAAACTCTTTCCTGAAAATTTTCTGTTTTTCCGTGGTATTATTCCATGGATGGGCTTTAAACAGACCATTGTTCAGTTTAAGGCCAACGAACGTTTTGCCGGAACCACCAAATACACCTTCAAGAAAATGTTGAAATTTGCTACAACAGGAGTCACTTCATTTAGCGTTAAACCATTGAGGTTATCGATTTACCTGGGGGCAACCTTTGCTTTTCTGGCCTTTTTGTACGGAATCTATATTACTTACATATACATCTTTACGAACAAGGCAGTTACAGGCTGGACATCAGTAATTCTGAGCATTTTGTTTGTTGGTGGAATCAATTTACTTATGCTTGGTATCATCGGCGAGTACCTTGGAAAACTCTTTATCGAGAACAAACGCAGGCCAAACTATTTGATTTCTGACACGAATCTGGAAGTATAGTCTGGGTTTAATCTCTTTTGAAATGAATGGTTTTCATTTCTTAATCTGGTTTTGTTTGAAATCGAGATCGTTAAAAGACTCTGAATACACACGATTGAACGTACAGACATACTTATTCAAGGTTTTGAATAGCTGGAGTTTATTTTTAAGTCTCAACTGAATTTCTGAATTATCGATTAGTTCCATAGTAAAATCGGGCTTAATCTTGTAAAGTAAATTATCATCGAGATAATAACCATTGTCAACATATTCAACAAAGTCTCTGTTAGGCTTCATAATAGGAAGTGAAATCCGGCAAGAAAACGTTGTGTCGGACGAAAGGGATTCTCCAAGCCAGGCGTTTTTCAGTGGTACATTAAAATGGAGTGTGTTTTTCAAATAACTATTAATGGTTGGGGCAATTGCCAGATGACTCGTAACTCCTTTAAACGACATTGGTCGTTTAACCAGTTTCGAATAAATAATAAGCGGAACATGGTAAGTCTGTAAATCGTTGTTAAAAGCAACATTGGGACGGTGATCACCTGTAATTACAAAGATGGTATTTTCAAAATCTTTTCGGGTCTTGTAATAGTTGAATAATTTCCTGAGCGAAGAATCAACATAAATAAAAGCTCCAAACTGAAGACAGAAATACTCGCTGTCAGGATTCAGTTTGTTGTGTTTTCGAAGTACCTCTTTTGCTTCTTTTTTGTATCGTTCCCTATCGGGATATGTCCATGGTTCGTGCGAGGATGTGGTCTGGTAAATATCGATTCTGGGAATTTCAGGACCAATCGAATCCAAATGTTCGGAAGCTCTTGAATATAAGGCCACATCAGGAAATCCCCAAGAGAATCCTTCTTCACCATTGTCCATTTTTTTGTATTTCGGGCCAAAAGATGGAATCATATAGTCAATTTGCTGCCTTTTCATAAAATAGTCCATATCGTCAAAACCATACCAATCGCTGTAAAAAAACGACGAATAATAGTCATTTTGATTCAGAACCTTAATGATAG
>Ga0302293_10001798_pt1 | contig 10435 bp, 8 predicted proteins | sample III_Fen_N2_2_FD_198758 | JGI IMG/M metagenome (GOLD analysis project Ga0302293, IMG submission 198758) | Peat permafrost microbial communities from Stordalen Mire near Abisko, Sweden - III_Fen_N2_2 | ecosystem: Environmental > Terrestrial > Soil > Wetlands > Permafrost | place: Sweden: Abisko... | reverse complement strand
CTTGTAAGGCGGAATCATCTCGGCGGTACACCAGGAATCGTACCCGATTTCCCTGAATGCTGACATGACTTCAGGCCAGTCAACATCTCCTGACAACAGATCTACAAAACAGTTCAGGCCGCCCGGGATTTTCTTGTAATCCTTAAAATGCACTTTCTTAATTCTCTTCCCCAGTATCCTGATCCAGTGCTCGGGAAATCCGCTGCTTATAATGTTGCCAACATCAAGATAAGAACCAATATAAGCGCTGTCTATTACGTCAATGAAATCGCGAAGTTCAAGAGGGGAAAGAAGAAAGTGATTCCATACATTTTCAATTCCGATATGAATCTTCAGACTTTCGGCAAAAGGCTTTAAATCAATGAAAGCCCGCAAAGCTCTGTTATATGCAACATCGTACTGGATGACTTCGCGGTCAGGAATAAATTCAACTGCAACGGCGCCGGGAACGATCAGAACGGAATCAGCACCCAGGACTTTGGCGGTTTCCAAGTGCCTTACGGCAATGTCGGAGGCTTTTTTTCTTTCATCGGAATTGTTGGAAGTAAATGAATACTTCCAATACAGGCCACTGGCAACACTATGGATTTTGATCCCGGCATCATCGGCGAATGCACGAATATTACGCAGCTGCCGGTCTGAACTTTCCAGACTTACCGGTCCGGACTCATCCAATGACAGTTCAATTCCTTCAAAGCCGGCTTTTGCTGCCAACAGAATTGAATCTTCGATACTTTTGTCTGCAAACGACCAGATACTTATTGCCTTTTTCATTTTTTCCTCCTCTGTATTTTTTTCTTCGATTTACATAATCAGCCATTCATGCTAATCTATTCAGATAAAATATATTTTAATTATAGATGCGGAATTGCCCTATTTCTTTACATAATAGGATGAAAATTTTATACTATCGGCTATTGGTGGTTGAATGGATATCAGAAAAAAGAATCTCAAGACTGTTCTGAATATTACACATATAATTAATATTCTATATTATAAATTTCCCAAGACCTTTGTTTTTGAAGGGGAGTCTCACGATTTCTGGGAATTAATTTATGTAGATAAAGGGGAAGTCGTCATTACGGCCGGAGACATTCAATACGTTTTGAAGGCCGGGGAAATGGCGTTTCATAAGCCGGATGAATTTCACGATGTGAAGGCTAACGGAAGTATCTCTCCCAATGTTATCGTGATATCGTTTGTGTGCAACAGCACATGTATGAAGTTTTTTGAGAGACGCATTCTTTTCCTCAACGAATATGAGAAGGGGTGTCTCTCTGATGCCATGTCAGAAGCAGAGCTGACGTATTATCCCATTGAAGTGGCGCCGCCGGTATTCCGGATGGCGAAGTACAAAAACATGCCTTTTGGTGCTGAACAAATGATCAAGGTCTCCATTGAACGCATGCTTATCCATATATACCGCCAGCAGGACAGCATACATATACGCCAGCGGGCAGTATGCTCAAATACAAATCGGAATTACAGGGAAATTGCTGAAACGACGATAACTTTACTTGAGGATAACCTGCCGCAGAAAATAACACTTGCATGGGTCTGTGATCAACTGGGCGTTAGTGTTTCCCAGCTCAAAAAAATATTCAAGGCACAGACAGGGTATTCAGTCATTGAATATCTTGCCAGAATTCGAATTGATGAATCCAAACGATTGATTCAGCAAAGAAACTATAATTTTTCGCAAATCACGGAATTAGTTGGATATGACAATATCCACTATTTTTCAAAAGTGTTTAAAGAAAGAACAGGCATGACTCTGACGGAATATTCACTATCCATTCAGCCATAAATTATTCTGTTCCTGCCTGAGATACTGCACGCTGCGTCGAATTTCTTCAATCGGATTATGTATGGTTTCACGCTCGATTGTCAAATATCCTGTATAACCGATATCCTTTAAAGCGCGAAGCCACAGAGGAATATCAACGTCCCCATGCGTTAACGGAGTCTCTTCAAAATAATCACTCAGTCGAAAATCGTCTATTCCGCCGTCCGCGAAATAATCATATATCAGTTTTGGGTCAGCAAGTTTTTTCATGATGCCGTTTTTGGCGTGTGTGTGAACGATTCTGCTGCCGAGTTCATAGACGCCGCGAATGGGGTCGCCGCCGGTTACCATGGCAATATTAGCCGGATCGTAATTGACGCAGATGTAAGGACAGTCGATTTCGGTCAGAAAACTTTTGAGAGTCGGGATTGATTCCGGACCTGTTTCTACTGCAAAATAGACGTCAAGTTTTTCCGCCTCATTATTTATTCTTTTACAGGCCTCCGCAATATTTCGCCGTTCGGGCGAATCAAAAGCGGATATTACGCCTGCATGAGAAGTTACCGTTCGACAGTCAGATGACCGCGCCCACTCCATCGCCCGGACACAAGCAGCAATTTTAGCCGTGTTCTCTGATTCTATCTGTAACCCATGGCCGCCTGTATCGGCACATATTGCGCTGATTTCCAGGCCTTTTAGGTGCAGCTGGTCCGAAAAGGCTATCTGCTGCGCCGGGGTAAGTTTCATGCAGTCAAGATCGCCGCCCACGCCGTAGAACTGTACTGCATCAGCTCCGGCAGCAATTGCGTGATTGACCGCAGAATTGATGTCCGTGTGGAAAGACTCCAGAATGACTCCGATTTTATTCATATTGTTATATTATCCTTACCGACAGGAATTTTTGGATTCAGTATATCACGGACTCTTCCGGTATCGTCATTTTGCTATATTTCACCTTTTTCTGCGGTATGATATACTTTTGATTAATTTTACACGGAAGTATAACGGCAAAGAAGCAGGAGAGATTATTTGTTTTGAATAATCAGCCGGATTTGCCGCAGTGAAGCGAGGAATTATGCGAAAATCCGGAATCAACCTGGTTGCCATCAAAGAATATAATCAGGCACTGATCACACAGTTGATCTGTGCAAATCAGCCTACCACCAGGAATTTTCTGACAAAGAAGTCCATGCTGACTTCTATGACTCTCACTAACATTACAGCTGAACTTATCCGCAGGGATATAATTTCTGAATATGATTACCCGATTAAAGGTGCTGTCGGACGTAATCCTAAAGTACTTGTTGTATCTGACTCATCTCCGGTTGTTGCAGGAATATGGATGTCAAAGGATTTCCTGTTTGGTTCTATCTGCGATTTCTCACTCAAACTGATTACTGCCAAACGGGTAGATTTTGATGTACAGGAAACGGATGCAACAGTGCTGGATAAATTAGTTGAGATGGGTCAGTACTTACTGTCATTTTCGCACCGCCGTATAATGGGAATAGGTATTTCCTGCGTCGGCGTAGTGGATTCCCAAAACGGAGTCATCAGGAATGTAACCGGTTTCTTCGGGATAAAGACGCTTGATATTAAGAGTCGAATGGAAAAAGAATTTGAAATCCCTGTATATGTCAAAAATGATATGCAGTCTTCCGCATTATGTGAGATGTATTTTGGAATCGGTAAAAAAACAGATAATTTTATTTATGTCGGCATCACAAACGGAATCGGGTCAGCTGTCGTATCCAACAGGCAGCTGATGAATAATTTAGGCTCCGGCGGTGAACTTGGGCATACTACGATAAATTATCAGGGCCCGCTGTGCGACTGCGGCAGCAGAGGGTGTCTTGAAATGTATGCAAGCGTTCCCAATTTTCTTAAAAGAATAAACCTTGAATGCGGGAGTCACTTTGTTACCCTGCGTCAGGCACTTGCGTTTTGTCAGACAAATCCTCCTGCGCACGCTATTTTTGACGATGTCTGCAATCATCTGGTATACGCACTCAACAATCTGGTCAACATTATAAATATTGATACGATAGTCTTTGGACACTCGGGCGTTGCGTTTCCGGATTATGCATTGGAGTCAATGAAAAAAAGAATCAGTGAGATCAGTGTTTCGCGCAACAGTCTGAAGTTCAATATCATAAAAACTGAGTTCGAAGAGAACAGTCCTTTATTTGGATCGGTATGTATCGTTCTGGATCAGATATTCACAGGCCGTTTACCCATGTGGACAGATATTTAAATCAGATATAAATTTGTGTTTTTCCATCGTCAGAAGTAGTTTTTAAAATTGTTTTATAAATTATCGTAAATTGTGTTGACACATTAAGTCCCAGTGTGTAATATGCAATGAAACGGGCGCTTTGATTTTCCGCTGAATCGCGAAAAAGCTTAGAAAAGTCGTTTTTATATGCAATTTGTACTGAAAGAATTAATGCGATCACAATAATTTGTGCAAATTTCAATTATTTGTTACAGACCGACTTATTAAAAGTATTTTATAAATAACTGATGCTTGGTGGAAGGAGTACATAATGAAGGTATTAGCAGTCGGCTGCCACCCGGACGATTTAGAGATCGCATGCGGAGGCACGCTGAGCAGGTATGTTAAGAGCGGCGCAGAAGTGTACATGTGCCATGTTGCTAACGGAAGTCAGGGACATGTAGAGATCATGCCGGACCAGCTCAAAATTATCAGGGCAAAGGAATCTGAAAACGCAGGGAAAATCATCGGAGTCAAACACGTATTCAATCTTGATGTAAATGACATGGAGGTTAACCGGTTTGACCAGCGCGCGGTAGATGCATTTGCTGAAGTTGTTCGATTTGTAAGGCCCGACGTCATCATTACGCATAATGAGCAGGATTATATGCAGGATCATATTGAGACAAGCAGAATTGTGATGAATGGCAGCTTTGCATCAACGCTGGTCCATAAGGCTGCTGAAAAGCAGGGATTGAGCCAGGCATTCCCGGAGTTTGTCCCCGTATTCTATATGGACACACTTGGCGGGGTGGATTTTATTCCAACGCACTATGTTGATATCACGGAACATATTGAAGTGAAACTCAGAGCTCTTGCCTGCCATGAGACACAGGTGAAATGGATGATGGATCACGACCATATTGATTTTTTAAAGATGGTGAAAACCTGTTCTGAATATCGCGGTTATCAATGCGGTGTTACATTTGCAGAGGGGTTCCGTCCAAGCACTGTCTACCCTCGCATGACGACAAAACATTTGCTTCCATAAAACATTTGAAGGAGGATCTATCGTGAATTTTGAATCAACAGTACAAGGCTCGTATCTGGAGAATTTTTACCCGAAGGGATGGGACATGAATAAAATTGATGCATGCTGCAGTCATGCACCTGAGGAAGTTCTGGATAGACAGGATTTCTGGAATCGTGATTTTGCACCGGTTTCATGTAAAAGTATTGAGGAATTCGATGTGAAAATGGGGCACGAAATTGCCCTTGAAATTAAAAACACTAAAAACGATAACCAAAAACTGATTCTGATTCTTCCCGCAGGACCCATGGGAATGTACAAATGGGCTGTGTATTTTCTCAAATCCTGGAATATTTCCTGTGATCATGTAACCGGTTTTAATATGGACGAATGGTCGGATGCCAACGGGGACACACTTGCACCTACAGACAAGGGTAGTTTCCGGTATGCCATGGAGACGAATTTTTACAATCCCCTTGGCGAACTAACTGTTCCGGTTAATCAGAGGAATTTTGCAACCAGGGAAAATCTGCCCACATATCCCGGGAAGATTGAGGCACTCAAAAAAGACGGTGCACGTATGGTTACTGTATATGGAATCGGCAGAATGTGCCATATAGCTTTCTGGGAGCCTCACTTTGCCGCTGAATTCAGTACGGATGAGGAGTGGAAAAAGCAGATGTATCGCCTGGGTGCCAAGCTTCATCCCCTTACTATTGAGCAGAACGCGATCACAAGCTTCAAGAGCAGAACAACGTTGGTTCCCTGTACGGCAAATACAATCGGGCCGGGACTGTTTCTTCAGTCGGACCGCATGATCGGAGGAGCTGACGGTGCATTGTCCCGCGGAATGCAATGGCAGGGCATGTCGTTCTGGACAACACTTAGATACGGACCTACAAAATGGGTTACTTCCAGTTATGTTCCGACCATTGCAGGAGTTTTGTTTTTCCTCAGTGAACTGGCCGGCCCATTGGAAGCTGAGTGCAATTGATAATATAAGGAGGGGATTTCATGTCTGTTAACATTGACTCGAATCATTCCGGAAATATGAGAAATAGCATGACCAAAAATATTTCAAAATTTACAAAAGAATATGCTTCTTTAGTCGCAATTTTTATCATGCTCATTGTATTTTCCCTAGCATCCCCCTATTTCTTCAGTGCGGAGAATTTCTCGAATATTCTCCTGCAGACAGCAACCGTTGGTATTGTAACAATCGGGCAGGCACTTCTGATTACAACCGGACAATTCGACCTTTCCCTCGGCCAAAATGCATGCCTGAGCAGTATTGTTGCAGCATATCTTATGAAAATTGTCGGGATCAATCCAATACCGGCTATTATCATTGCACTTGCAGTCGGTGCCCTCGTGGGTGCTGCCAATGGCTTTCTGTATGCATACTGCGGCATCCCGGCTTTCATGGCCACTTTGGGATTAATGTATGTCTGTAAAGGCTTCGCCAAGATCATTTCCAACGCCACACCGATTGCAAACCTTCCTAATTCAATAGGTTTCCTGGGACGCGGATATCTGGGTCCTATTCCGATCAGTGTAATTATAATGGTGGGTCTTTTCATTCTCTTCCAATTCATGTCGAGAAAAACGAGGTTCGGCCGCAATATTTATGCGGTCGGCGGCGGAACATCTGCGGCGTATTTCTCGGGAATCAATACAAAACGTATTTATCTGTATACTTTTACAATTGCAGGACTTCTCTCAGCAGCAGGCGGTATCGTACTTATGAGCCGACTGAATTCCGCATCGATCACCAACGGCAATCAATATGAATTTGACGCTGTAATTGCATCGGTTATCGGCGGAATAAGCTTATCCGGCGGAAAAGGCAAAATCATCGGCGCACTGTTTGGATCAATATTCCTGGTAATGTTCTTCAACGGCATGACAATGCTGAACGTTGATCCGTTCTATCAGGATGTAATTAAAGGTTTTGTCCTGGTAGTAGCCATTGCAGTTGATATTCTGCGGAACCGCAGGAAAAACTAAATAGAGAGGAGTCAGACAATGACGGAACAAAAAGACTCTATTTTGAAACTGATGAATATTACGCAGATTTTTCCAGGCGTAAAAGCACTTGACGATGTTTCCTTTGAGGTGAAGCGTGGAGAAGTTCATGCAATCGTAGGTGAAAATGGTGCCGGAAAATCAACACTGATTAATATCCTGGCAGGAATCAATACGCACTATCAGGGGCAGGTGGAATTTGACGGACGGAAATTTATCGCCAAAACACCCAGTGATGCGCAGTCATACGGTATCAGCGTCGTGCATCAGGAATTAAAACTTTCTGAGACACTGACAGTGGCAGAGAATATTTTTCTCGGGAAGACTCTTCTGAAACATGGATTTGTGGATTGGAAGGGAATGAGAAAAAAGGCCCGGACGATGCTGACCGAATTAGGCGTGGTGATTGATGAAAATGAACTTGTAGAAAACCTGTCGGTCGCTAAAAAGCAGATTGTTGAAATATGCAAGGCAATGAACCATGAATGCAAGATGCTGATCATGGATGAACCTTCGGCAACACTGACGGACAGGGAACTGGATGTTCTGTTTGCAATCGTCCCCCGACTTGTGGAACATGGCGTAACGATCATATATATATCGCATAAAATGGATGAGATTTTCAAAATATGTGACCGGGTATCGATCCTTCGTGACGGCAAATATATTGATACCATGCAGATTAAGGATGTAACCAGAAAACATCTTATCAACCTCATGGTCGGCCGGGAAATGGGATTGGAGTATCCGAAAGAAGAGGGGAAATTCGGGGAGATCGTGCTTGATGTCAAAAATCTTACCCGTAAAGGCGTCTTTGAGGATGTTTCGTTTACTCTCAGAAAAGGTGAAGTGCTCGGTGTATCGGGACTTGTCGGATCAGGACGTACGGAGCTTATGCGTGCAATCCTGGGAGTGGATAAGATTACCGGGGGTACGGTCACTCATTACGGCAAAATAATATGCAACCGCAATTTAAAAGATGCTATCTCACTGGGATTCGGACTCATTCCCGAAGACAGAAAAAGCCAGGGACTTGTGCAGATATTTCCTGTACGTGAAAACATATGCATGGTTGCGATGGACAAAGTCAGAAAGCATGGATTAATTAACAGAAAACTTGAAGTTTCTTATTCCACTGAATTTGCAAAAAAACTTAATATCGTTTTGCCGAGCATTGAAACAGAAGTCCAATTTTTGAGCGGCGGCAACCAACAGAAAGTAGTTATCGCAAAGTGGCTGATGCAGGACAGCGATATCTTTATCCTTGATGAACCGACCCGCGGAATTGATGTCGGTGCGAAGTCAGAAATTTATATGCTGATGAACGGACTCGTGAAAATGGGAAAAAGCGTAATTATGATCTCCTCGGAACTTCCTGAAATTATAGGTATGAGCGACAGAGTTATCGTAATGCATGAAGGACATTGTGTGGGGGAACTGCAAAGAGATGAGCTGTCCCAGGAAAAAATAATGTCTATGTGTATATAAAAAGCATTTACGGAACCTTTTTGAAAAGGCAGTTACTTGTCCCTGGGAGGTGGAATGATAGAAAAACTGCTTCGATTCTCTTAACAGGAGTGACCATGAAACGAGCATGAACAACTCAAAAAAAGATATCAAGGAGGAAAAAAATGAAAAAGCTTATTTCAATTCTCTGTTCCGGATTGATCCTTGCCAGTGTTCTTTCCGGCTGCGGCACAGCTGCAGCAACGACCACAGCTGCCGCCGCCACAACCGCCAAAGGTGCTGATGCCACAGTTGCTGCAACAACAGCAGCTGGTACAACAACTAAGAGAATCGGTATCTCCCTTGTCTATAAGGGCGATGAATGGTGTGCTGCTGTTGATGAACAATTCAAGACACAGGCAGAGGCATTGGGTTATGAAGTCAATATCCAGGACGGTAATCTTGATAACGAGACTCAGGTTAAACAGGTCGAGAATTTTATTACTCAGAAGTATGACATGATTGCAGTTGATCCTGCCAGTGCCGACGGAATTATCCCCGCTCTCCAGAAAGCCAGGGATGCAGGGATTCCTGTTATCATTTTTGACTCACCGACCTCATTTGAAGATATCGTGTCCTACATTTCATGGGACAGCTACCAGACAGGACAAGTTATCGGAAAGCATATGGCAGAACTGATCACAAAGGATTACGGCGGAAAAGCTAATGTCGCAGTTCTGACAATGGCATCCCCGGTTGCGATCGGAGAACGTGTCCAGGGTGTTAAAGATGCGCTTAAGGATCTTGATATTACATATGTAGCTGAACAGGAATATGAAGGCAACAGAGAAAAGGCAGCAAACGTCATTACAAACATTAAAGAGCCGATTGACTTTGTTGTTGCCGGACAGGATAACGGAGCATGGGGCGCTGTCTCTGCTCTTCAGGCTGCGAATAACACAACAACAAAGGTGTTCTCAATGGGTGCATATGGTGAAGAATCTTTCGGTGCACTTCAGGCCGATACTTCAAATTACAAAGGAACTGTAGCTATTTCACCTTCGACTCTTGTAGAAGCAACGTACAAGACAATTACTGATTATTTTGCCGGTGTTAAAGATATCCCTGCAAGAACCAACATTGCTCTGGACCTTGTAACTCACGACAATATTGATGACTACCTTTCTACACACTAATAAATAATACATGCATGATACTGCGGGAATTCACGTGGAATATCGTGGATTCCCGCAGCTTTGTCTGAATCCGGGAGGCATTATGGACGACAAAATTCGATGGGGAATTATTGGGGCAGGCGGAATAGCATTAAGAAGAACTCTGCCGATCCTTTCTGATATAACAAATGCTGAAGTAATTGCAATTATGGATAAAAAATCCAATGATATGATTCATATATCAACGAAGTACCGCATTCCAAATATCTATGAAGACGAAAATGATTTGCTCAAAAATCCGGATATTGATGCAGTGTATGTTGCATCTCCGGTACTTTTCCATAAAGACCAGGCTTTAAAGGTCCTTTCGTCAGGTAAACATCTTCTTCTGGAGAAGCCCCTCGGACTCAGTCTCGAGGAGGCAAAAGAAATTGCCGATTTTGCAAAAACAGTGAAGGTAAAGTCCGGCGCTGCTATGGTAATGCGATTTCATGACGGTCACCGCAAAATAAAGGAGATCATACAAAACGGCGATCTCGGAGAGATTGTTACCTGCAGAGGCCAGTTAACCTGCTGGTTTCCTGAAATGAAGGATAACTGGCGTCAGCAGAAAAGTACGGCCGGCGGCGGTGCATTAATGGATATGGGAATCCATACAATAGATTTACTTAAGTACCTTTTGCAGGATAAAGTTAGTAAAGTAGCCGGAATAGTTGATAACAAGGTTTTTCACTATGAGGTGGAAGATTCAGCTTCCG
>Ga0302293_10001794_pt1 | contig 10446 bp, 5 predicted proteins | sample III_Fen_N2_2_FD_198758 | JGI IMG/M metagenome (GOLD analysis project Ga0302293, IMG submission 198758) | Peat permafrost microbial communities from Stordalen Mire near Abisko, Sweden - III_Fen_N2_2 | ecosystem: Environmental > Terrestrial > Soil > Wetlands > Permafrost | place: Sweden: Abisko... | reverse complement strand
GCGTACTTCGTAGCCCCAACAGGAATCGAACCTGTATTTAATGTTTAGGAAACATCCGTTCTATCCGTTGAACTATGGGGCCTACTCTTAGCTTTGCTGTTGAAACTGATCTCTTTTGATTTACGAACAAGGATTAACGATTTTTGAAATAAGTAGTAAGTAGGATCGCAGATGAAATTGTTGATCATTTTTCTGAACTCTAAGCCCAGATCGTAAATCGAACTTCGTTAATCCTTGTTCTTAAATCCCTTCTTTTAATCCTTGCTCTTAAATCCTTTTCTTTTCAGCCCGCAAAGGTAAAACTTTTCCTTAAATATAGTCTTATCCACTGAACACACGGATGAAAGTCGGATGTACACAGATAATCAGTGTGAAGCAGTGGAGCTACCTTATCTCGCTGCCATTGCCAAAGGCCGCCGTGGGCGAGAGGAAACAAAGCTTCCCATCGCTGTTTTCGGCCATGAGTATCATGCCCTTGCTTTCGATGCCCTTGAGGCTGCGCGGGGCGAGGTTGACCAGCAGGCAGACCTGTTTTCCAATGATGTCCTCCGGTTCATAATATTCTGCAATGCCGGAGACAACGGTGCGTTTATCAATACCGGTATCAATGGTGAGCTTCAGCAGTTTTTTTGTCTTGGCTACTTTTTCGGCGGCTATGATGGTGCCAACACGCAGATCTACCTTTGCAAAATCGTCAAATGATATTTCAGACTTAAAAGGATTTACAGTTGCTTCTGCTTCGGCATTGGCCTGTTTTGTAGCCATAAGTTTCTGCACCTGGGCTTCAATGGCGGCATCTTCGATACGTTCAAAAAGTAAAGCCGGGGCGTTCAGTTTTTGCCCGGCAGCCAGGATATCGGGCCGCCCGGCCTGAGCCCATGGCAGGGGCCCTGTTCCAAGCATCTGCAAAAGCTTTGTGGCAGTGAAGGGTAGGAAAGGCTCGGATACAATCGCAAGGTTGGCACAAATCTGCAAGGCGATATTCAGGTTGGTTTCAACGCGTTTCGGGTCAGTGCCAAAGACTTTCCATGGTTCGGTATCCGTAAGGTATTTATTGCCAAGCCGTGCAAGGTTCATCATTTCGGTGAGCGCCTCGCGAAAACGGAAATTATCAAGGCTCCGGGCTATGTTTGCCGGAAATGCCGCAACAGATGCAAGCGCCTCTTTGTCGTAATCCGACAACCGGCCTGCTTCCGGAACGATCCCGCCAAAATATTTATGTGTAAGCACCAAGGTACGGTTCACAAAATTTCCGAAGATGGCCAACAGTTCATTATTGTTCCTCGCCTGGAAATCCTTCCAGGTAAAATCGTTGTCCTTGGTTTCGGGGGCAGCAGAAGCCAGCACATAACGCAGCACATCCTGTTTACCGGGGAATTCCGCCAGGTATTCGTGAAGCCACACGGCCCAGTTGCGGGAGGTGGATATCTTATCGCTTTCGAGGTTCAGAAATTCATTGGCCGGGACATTGTCGGGCAGGATATAGCTTCCTTCCGCCTTCAGCATAGCAGGGAACACGATGCAATGAAAAACAATATTGTCCTTGCCGATAAAATGTATAAGCCGTGATTCCTTGTCCTTCCAGTAAAGTTTCCAGTCCACCGGCTTGCCGGTTGCTTTTGTTTTTTGTTCGGCCCATTCGCGGGTGGCCGAAATATAGCCGATAGGCGCATCAAACCATACATAGAGGACTTTCCCTTCGGCATCCTTCAGCGGGACTTTTACGCCCCAGTCGAGGTCGCGAGTAACGGCACGGGGCTGCAGGCCGGTGTCCAGCCAGGATTTGCATTGGCCATAGACATTGGATTTCCAGTCGTCTTTATGTGTATTAAGGATCCATTCCTTCAGCCAGGGCTCGTATTTATCGAGGGGCAGGAACCAGTGTTTGGTGTCGCGCATCACCGGCACAGAGCCGCTGATTGCTGATTTCGGATTGATAAGATCGGTTGCATTTAATGAGGTGCCGCAATTTTCGCACTGGTCGCCATAGGCCTTTTCGAAACCGCAGTGAGGGCAGGTGCCGGTTATATAGCGGTCGGCTAAAAAAGTCTGGTGTTCTTCATCATAATATTGAGAAGAGAATTTTTCGATGAATTCACCTTTATTGTAAAGATTCAGAAAAAACTCGGAAGCTGTTTCGTGATGGATTTTATTGGATGTGCGGGAATAGATATCGAAGGAGATGCCAAAATCAATAAAGGATTGCTTTATGATGCCATGGTATTTATCCACCACTTCCTGCGGCGTTATTCCTTCCTTTCGGGCTTTGATGGTGATAGGTACACCATGCTCGTCGGAACCGCCTATGAAGACTACATCTTCGCCCCTGGAACGCAGGTAACGCACATAGATATCTGCCGGCACATACACGCCTGCCAGGTGGCCGATATGGATTGGGCCGTTGGCATAGGGAAGGGCAGAGGTGACGGTGTAGCGTTTGAATTTTTGAGGCTCTTTGATTGGAGTGGGCTTGTCTTCCATAGAAATAGTATTAATCACAATATTAAAAACAGAATGCTGATAAAGTAAATAAATCTGCGTAAATCTGCGTTGCTTCCATCTGCGCTATCCGCGAGCCGGTTATTTTTGTTTCCTAATAAATCACTCGCAAAGATAGGGATTTACGGTAACAGGGCAGTAAAGACGTATATTTGTGGGTACTATGAGGATTTTGAAATTGTGAGACAAATATGCAAACTTCAGGAAACATTAACCGCTGAGTTCGCGGAGAAGGCGTTGAGAGCCGCGGAGAAAAAGGCAGAACGATGATCAACTCTGCGTTACTCTGCGAAAGCTCAGCGTTCTCTGCGTTTAAATTCTTTGACTGCTGAGATGTAATAAATTCCAGTCCTTACTACGAAGATATGATCGCACCACCCTATCTTAAGCCCGGCGATAAAGTCGCAATTGTGGCAACTGCCCGCAAGGTCTCTTTTACAGAAATGGAACCTGCAATCCGGGTACTCAAGGCCTGGGGACTAACAGTAATAACCGGAAATAATCTTACAGCCGAAGACAACCAATTTGCCGGCACCGACTGGGAACGGGCTTCGGATATGCAGCAGATGCTTGATGATCCGGAGATGAGGGCCATCTTCTGTGCCCGCGGTGGCTATGGAAGTGTACGTATAATTGATCGCCTTGATTTTACCCGGTTTGTTGCTTCACCGAAATGGATCGTGGGTTACAGTGACATAACCGTGTTCCATTCGCATATCAGCCGGCATTTTGGTATCGAAACGCTGCATGGCACAATGCCCATCAATTTCCCAATTGACGGAAGCGAAAACCCTTCCGTTTCAAGTCTCCGCAAAGCACTTTTTGGCGAAGAAGTTCAATACACATTTCCCGGACATCCGCTGAACAGAAAAGGGCCAGCCTGGGGGCAACTGATCGGGGGAAACCTTTCTATCCTTTACAGCCTTTCAGCAACAGCATCGGATTTTGAGACAGATGGTAAAATTCTTTTCATCGAAGATGTGGATGAATATCTCTACCATATCGACCGGATGATGATGAACCTGAAGCGATCGGGTAAACTGGGTAAACTTGCAGGGCTCATTGTCGGGGGCATGACAAAGATGAATGACAATACCATCCCTTATGGCCACACTGCCGAAGAAATCATTTCCAATGCTGCAGCGGAATACGGATATCCTGTGTGTTTCAATTTCCCTGCCGGGCACCAAGACAAAAACTATGCGTTGATTGTTGGACGCGAAGCTGAATTATCAGTAAACGAAAACACAACACTTCGTTTCAGTTAGCCAGTTAAAATTATTCAGAAAGATGCTGCTGCCGTTCGGGCTTACTCAACAGTAACCGATTTGGCAAGGTTCCTTGGCTGGTCAACATTACAGCCACGCATCACAGCAATATGGTAGGACAATAGCTGCAAAGGAATGGTTGCAATCAGGGGAACAAGCAATTCATCGGTTTCCGGAATTTCTATAGAGTAGTCTGCAAGTTCTTCAACCGTGCGGTCGCCCTCGGTTACAATGGCAATAATTTTTCCACGACGGGCTTTGACTTCCATGATGTTGCTTACAACCTTGTCATAATGTCCTTTATTTGTTGCCACAACAACAACTGGCATCTCATCATCGATAAGGGCGATAGGCCCATGTTTCATTTCAGCAGCCGGATAGCCTTCGGCATGTATGTATGAAATTTCTTTCATCTTGAGCGCCCCCTCAAGGGCTACCGGGAAATTGATTCCACGTCCCAGGTAAAGAGCATTTCGTGAATCCTTGTAAATGTTGGCTATTTCAATAATCTTGTCGTTAATCTCAAGAGTGCGGGCTATTTTATCAGGAATAGCTTCCAGTTCGTTGATCAACTGGTGATAACGCGAAAGGGATACTGTTCCTTTTTTATGAGCGATCATCAGTGCCATTAATGTAAGAACAGTTACCTGGGCAGTAAAGGCTTTTGTGGATGCCACACCTATTTCCGGTCCTGCGTGGGTGTAAGAACCGGCATCTGTGGCACGGGCAATGGATGATCCAACAACGTTGCATATACCAATAATAGTGGCCCCTTTGGAACGGGCAAGTTCAATTGCTGCAAGCGTGTCGGCAGTTTCACCTGATTGTGATATTGCGATAACAACATCATCCTCATAAATCACGGGATTCCGGTAACGGAATTCGGAAGCATATTCCACCTCAACAGGTATACGCGTAAGGTCTTCAAAAATGTATTCGCCAACCAAACCTGCATGCCAGGATGTTCCACATGCAACGATGATGATGCGTTTTGCACTTACCATGCGCTGTGTGTGGTCCAGGATTCCTCCAAGCGAAACAATTTTCTGATTGAAATTGAGCCTTCCACGCATGCTATCTCGCACCGAATAGGGCTGTTCAAAGATTTCCTTCAGCATGAAATGAGGGAATCCACCTTTTTCGAGAGCAGTAAGGTTGATTTCGAGGGTTTGTTTATATGGCGTCCTTTCCAGGTTGGAAATAGTAACTATTTTCAGCGGCTCGCCTCTTTTAAGAATGGCAATTTCTTCATCATCAAGATATACAACCTGGCGCGTATATTCTACAATTGGAGTGGCATCCGAAGCCAGGAAAAACTCTCCTTCGCCGATGCCTACAACCAGCGGGCTACCTTTGCGGGCAGCTATGAGCATATCCGGATCATCTTTTGAAATCACCACAATAGCATATGCGCCGATTACTTGCGAAAGCGCAATCTGCACGGCTTCCACAAGATCAACATGTTCGTTAAGCTGAATATCTTCTATCAGGTGCATAAGCACTTCGGTATCCGTGTCACTTTCAAACACATATCCCCTGCTTTTCAATTCTTTCTTAAGTGATCCATAATTTTCAATAATTCCATTATGGATGATGGCAAGGCTTTTAGATGGAGAATAAATAGGGTGGGCATTCAAAAAGTTAGGTTCGCCGTGGGTTGCCCAGCGGGTATGTGCAATACCGCAAGTACCTGATGTATCAACACTTTTCATCAGTTCTTCCAGGTCAGATACTTTGCCCTTGGTTTTATAGAGTTTAATACCATCGTTGATCAAAGCTATTCCGGCACTGTCATACCCACGATATTCGAGGCGATGCAAACCTTTTATAAGAATAGGATAGGCCTGTCGTGGTCCGAGATATGCAACAATTCCACACATAATTCACTATTTGATTAATTACTTTGTTACGCTGCTTCTGAAAAGCCTCCACAAATATAAGAATACTTCATGATAGGCTGTGAAAGATATATTTAAACACAGATGGATAACCTGTTAATCTGTCAAATAAATCCCTTAAAAGCAAGGACGCCTCTATCTAATTTTCGTGTATCTGATAACAAGTTTCATCTTGCCGGATGGAGCAGCTGTGCCGTTTAATATCAATCTGTTGCCGATATATGATGCACCTGGAACAAACATATAAAGCCCCTTATCATCGGTAGCAGGAATAAGCAATTGCTGGATATAGCGGGAAATCCTGAAACGGTATCCTTTTGAATCATTATATGTCCCGTCGAAATAACTGCTTCCTTCACTTTCATCTACAAGGACGCTCTGCAAAGTATCATTTATTATCGCCCTCAGTGTAAGTTTGGCGGGGGCATTAAAAGATGAAGTCAAACCGGCGTTGTACATCATGAGTTGTGCATCATTGATGGCAATCTTTTTGTCAGCCGCCCATTTTTTAAGATACGGGAAGCGTAATTTTACTTTGGTTCCACCAAAGGCTTGTATAAACAGTTTATTTTTGCCTTGTAACGTGTCGTGATTAATCACCTGCGCTTTTAAGTCCGAAGAAGCCTCGATATATTCATTGTGCTCGTAACTGTTAAAACGGGCAGATGCTTCCATTTCAAAATTGTAAACCAGTGTATCCTCGGTATTATGATAATACATTTTAAGACGCGATAGTGTGGAAGTCAGGTTGAAAGAAACCAGTGAACCGGCTCCGGATGTATTTTCCGGTGCAACAGTAATCACTATCCCCTTAAAGTACTGAATAAAATTATCGTTATCAGCAAGATCATTAGTTGCGGCGTTCAGAATTTTTTCTCCAAACAGGTTGTTAAACTTTAACCTAAGTTGTGGGATTAACTTTGTTGTAGATGAGTCAATAAAGATACTATCCTTTACACGGGGAAGAAAGGTTTGTTCTGCCAAAAGTGAACCAGTATTATATGCGATCCCTGTATTGTTGGAGTAATATTTCTTATCTACATCCATGGAACCCGAAAGTTCATATACTTTGAACGTTTGCATGGCCGTGGAATCGCCAAAAAGACCATAATAAGGCAACACCAGTACCACCGAATCGACCACCGGATTTGTACCAAAAGTAGGGGCATTAGACGTCATTCTGATCTGGGTATATACGCTGGCTGTCGTTTTCCCAAATACTTCATCGTATATGCTGCCTACAACTCCATAAGTCATCCCACTTGTGAGAACCGAATCTTCACGCACCGAATAAGCTACGATAGTTGTCGTATCCATATAACCGGCATTTAATCTGTCGCCGGCAGGCAAAAGATCAAGTCCGACAAGATCAGGTTCTTTTTTACAGGAAAAGAGAAAAATAGCAGAAAGGACAATGAGTGCGACAAACCCACGCAAAGGATAAGTGTTTGGTTTCAAGGATTGATATGTTATAGGATGGTTATTTTCCGGTGTTTAAACAGTAACTGACTGGCTATGCAAAACTAGTTCATAAAAATCTGAGAACGCCGGTATATATGATTCTTCGGGTTGATAACCGAGCACCTGTTTGCCCGATTGCATTAGGTATTCATTAACCTCAGGATTAATTTCGGGACTACCGATGATTACTGCATCCGAAAAATCAATGGCTGCTTTCATCATACTAACGAAGGAAGCCTTCTTATAGTGTTTAAGATCTTTTGCTGAAATGCCTTCAATCTTGATTTTGTTAGCAAAATCCTTGTCCATCAGATCGTTAAAATCATCATTATAGATAGAAATAATAATTTTCGTATCGCTGAAGAGCGGATTATCCTTAAAGGCTCTTTTAATGTATAGGGGAACCAGGCTTGTCATCCATCCATGACAATGAACAAGGTCGGGAGCCCAGCCAAGCTTTTTTACAGTTTCCAAAACCCCCCTCGAAAAGAATATGGTACGCTCATCATTGTCCTTAAAGAATTTATTGTTTTTATCACTAAAGACAAATTTCCTTTGAAAGTAGTCCTCATTATCAATAAAATAAATCTGCATCCTGGCTGTCTGAATCGAAGCAACTTTTATAATAAGAGGATGGTCGGTATCATCGATAATCAGGTTCATTCCCGAGAGCCTGATAACTTCATGAAGTTGGTTTCTCCGTTCGTTGATACTCCCGAATTTCGGCATGAACGTGCGTATCTCGCGTCCCCGCTCCTGTATTCCCTGAGGCAAATAGCGCCCAATCGTCCCTAACTGGGTTTCACGCAAGTAGGGTGCAATTTCCTGGGTTACATATAGTACCTTGGTTTTTTCCATAAGGATACAAAGGTTCTTGTTAGGATCGGCAAAGTTACTAAAAATATAGGTATCAATATGCGATAACAGAATTAGAAATATTTAACCAATTAACTGAATAATAGAATATTTCGTTTTTAGCTACCTAAACACACAACAAATAATCAGGCAATTTCCCAACCGGAAAGTTTCATACATAGGTAAGGGGAGGTTGTATGTAACCTTTCTAAATTTTGTATTCCCTGAGTTTGCTCTTTAAAAACATATAATTTTGCCCGGTAATTGAGAAATTGCATTGGCTCAAAAAACTGATTTTCAACCAGCTTGTGAATATATTAAACTCTCATCCATGAACAGGATAAACGCTCACCCTATACTTGATGTTACTCCCGCCGAAACTGTCACGTTTATTTTCGAAGGCAAAGAAATTACCGGCGAAAAGGGTTTTTCAATCGCTGCAGCGCTTCATCAGGCAGGGCATCCGGTTCACAGCCATAGCCTCACCAACCGTGAACGCAGCCTCGAATGTGGTATTGGAAAATGCGGTGCATGCGAAATGCTTGTTGACGGTCAGATAAGGCGAATATGCATCACCCGGGTGGACGGTATTAAGGAAGTCCGCGAAATCCCAAAAGACTACAATCCTTACATCGCAAAAATAAATAAGGACGAGCCCCTTAAAATCTATAAAACATCCGTAGTCATTATTGGCGCGGGGCCGGCCGGCCTGGCAGCACGCGAAGAGCTGAATAAGCATGGCATTCACAATATTGTGATTGACAATAATGATAAAATTGGCGGCCAGTTCCTGATGCAGACACACCAATTCTTTTTCTTCGAGAAAGAGAAAAAGTTTGGAGGGATGCGCGGGTTCGACATTGCGAAAACCCTTGCCGGAGAAGATCAACAGGGAATTTTTCTGAACTCGACGGTTTGGGACATTCTCGAAGGCAATCGCATAGCAGTAAAGAATATTCTTACTGATGAGATTTATTATGTGGATGCTGATTATCTTGTTGCCGCCACCGGGGCTGTGCCATTTATGCCTACCTTCGAAAACGACGACTTGCCAGGTGTTTACACAGCTGCCGTTGTCCAAAAGATGATGAACACCGAGTTTACACTTCTCGGCCGCAATGTGCTCACCGTTGGCGCAGGAAATATCGGCTACCTCACTTCTTACCAGTTAATGCAGGCGGGTGCTAAAGTAAAAGCTATAATTGAGGCCCAGCCTTTTGAAGGTGGTTTCCCGGTGCAGGCCAATAGGGTCAGGCGCCTTGGGATTCCGGTGATGCTGTCGCACATTCTACTCAGAGCTATTCCGAACGCAAACCATGACGGCATCATTGGCGCTGTGATTGCTGAATGTAAAAATTTTGAAGCTATTCCGGGCACCGAAAAAGTAATTGAAGGGATTGATGCCATTAATATTTGCACAGGCCTTGTTTCCGACGATCAATTGCTTGTAAAGGGCAATGAAATCTTCGGACGGCGATGTTTTGCCGCCGGCGATGCTGTCCGGATTGGGGAAGGTACAAGTGCAGTTGTGCGCGGGAAACAGGTGGCTTTCGAGATTCTTCAGGAGATGGGCGAAAAGTTCAACTACGATGAATTCCTTGCAACATCCAAGGAATATATCGATTCGCAACAGCATCCGCTTCGTGTTATCCGGGAACCTTATCTTCCATCGAAAGAACGGGCATTCGGCAAGCCATTCGTACAGATCGACTGCCTGTATGGATTCGCATGCAACCCCTGCGAATTCGCCTGTCCTCACGGAGCTATCACAAAAACAAGTACCAGCACTGTCCCTCAACTTGATTTCGAAAAATGTGTCGGCTGCATGGACTGTGTTTACCAATGCCCGGGACTGGCTATTTTCGGCTACAGCCTGAACAAGGATTGGCTCTTCCTACCAATAGAATATGATGCACAGGAAAAGACTGAAGTGTACCTGGTGAATAATTATGGGGATAAAATCGGGGAAGGGAGAATTGAAAAAATTCTCCGCAAGCCTAATAAAACAAACATTGCCCGTGTAAAGGCAACTGATATTAAAGGGGAAGAGTTGATCAATGTGCGGGGATTTATTGTAAAATCTGACTTCCCTGAACCACTGCATTTCACATCTGTCTCCTACAAACGTGAAAACGAAACATACGTCTGCCATTGCGATGATGTTTCTCTTAGCGAGATCATGAAAACAATCGGTGATCGTAAGTTCATATCTGTAGATGAAGTTAAACATACCACTCGTCTGGGTATGGGAGCATGCCGCGGAAAGCGATGTATACGTAGGCTAAAACAAACTTTACAACCTCTTGGAATTACCATTGTTGGCGAAGCAACTCCCCGCGGACCGCTTTCCAACCAACTTTCGATGGGTGAACTCTATCCACGTACCGTGCATGAAAAAGTAATTACAAATCTCGACGGGAAAACTACCCGTATTGTTAAAGTTCAATCACTGGTAGCCGGAGGTG
>Ga0302293_10001791_pt1 | contig 10455 bp, 5 predicted proteins | sample III_Fen_N2_2_FD_198758 | JGI IMG/M metagenome (GOLD analysis project Ga0302293, IMG submission 198758) | Peat permafrost microbial communities from Stordalen Mire near Abisko, Sweden - III_Fen_N2_2 | ecosystem: Environmental > Terrestrial > Soil > Wetlands > Permafrost | place: Sweden: Abisko... | reverse complement strand
CGTTTGCTTCAAAGTTTCGAGAAAGCAGTTACACTACGAGACCAAAACGAAAGGAAAGCATTGCTAAATGTAATAGTTGTTGGCGGTGGACCGACAGGAGTTGAAGTTGCGGGAGCCATTGCAGAAATGAAAAAATTTGTTCTCCCAAAAGATTATCCCGACCTGAATTTTGATGTGATGCAGATTACTTTGATCGAAGGCTCGGATGCTGTGTTGGGAGGAATGTCAGAACACGCTTCAGAAAAAGCTATTTTTTATCTTCAACGATTGGGAATTACAGTTCGTCTGAATACACGGGTGACCGATTACGATGGAAGCATACTTAGTCTTGGAGATGGTTCTTGTATTGACACCAAAACTGTAATCTGGGCAGCAGGCATCAGTCCTGTTGTTCCAGAAGGACTTCCGGAGGAGTCGATTGGTCGGGGCAAACGAATATTAGTTGATAATTATAACAGGATTAATGGATTAAATGATGTTTATGCCATTGGTGATGTCTGTATAATGCCAAATCCAGATAATCCGAACGGGGATCCACAAGTTGCTCAGGTTGCCATTCAGCAGGGAAAGAATCTAGCCTTAAATTTCTTGTTAATGAAGAGAGGTTCCGAGTTGCGGCCATTTAAATATATCAATCGCGGATCGATGGCAACAATTGGTCGTAACCGTGCTGTTGCCGACCTTTCATTTATAAAATTCAGCGGTTTTATTGCCTGGCTTACCTGGATGTTTGTTCACTTAATGGCGATAGTAGGCGTAAAGAATCGTTTGTTGATTTTCATAAACTGGATGTGGAATTATATGACTTACGATCAATCGCTACGACTCATTTTATGGGCTGCAAAAAAAGATCCAACTAAGATTATATCACCTCTCGACAGAAAATAAATAATAGATGCCGGCTAAATCATATTTTAGCCGGCATCTATTATTATTGAACCGTTCTTTACCAAATCACAGCTCTATCAGTGTCTTTCAGGTACATGTAATCACCATCTTTGATATCGAAAGCTTTGTAGAATTCAGGCAAGTTGCGAAGTGGTCCCAAAACCCGGAAGCGACCCAACGAATGAACATCTTCTTTGGTTCGTCGAACAATTTCCTTATCGCGGATATTTTGAGCCCATAGATGCGCATAGGCAAGAAAAAAACGTTGATCAGGAGTAAACCCATCAATTGGTTTCTCATTTCCGGTCATGACTTTTTGCAAAGCATTGTATGCAACATTTAAACCACCCAAATCCGCAATATTTTCACCAAGGGACAATTCGCCATTGGCTTTCAGCGTATCTAATACAGTGAAGTTATTGAATTGATTAACCAATACATTGGTACGTTCTTTAAACCGTTTCGCATCATCAGCAGTCCACCAGTCGGTCAGATTTCCAACCTTATCGTACAAACGTCCCTGATCGTCAAATCCATGAGTCATCTCGTGACCAATAACTACACCAATTGCTCCATAATTTACAGCATCGTCCCCGTCGAGATAAAAGAAAGGAGGTTGCAAAATAGCTGCCGGGAACACAATTTCATTCATCGATGGGTTATAGTAGGCATTAACCATCTGTGGAGGCATGTTCCATTCAGTGCGGTCGACTGGTTTATTGACCTTTCCAATCATGAAATTATAATCGAACTGACGTGCACGTAAAACGTTGGCTAAGTACGAATCAGTCGATACTTCAAGTGCCGAATAATCTCTCCATTTATCCGGGTAACCAATCTTCACATTGATAGCATCAAGTTTTTCAAGCGCTTTCGTTTTAGTTTCATCGCTCATCCAAACCAATTTTTTAATTCGCTCTCCAAGTGAAATTTTCAGGTTACCAACCAAATTCAACATACGTTTTTTAGCTTCCTCAGGAAAATATTTTTTTACGTATAATTGTCCTATAGCTTCGCTTAACGCATTTTCAGTTGCCCCCTGAACTCTTTTCCAACGTGGCCGTTGAGACATCTGTCCTGAAAGTGTTTTCCCATAGAATTCAAAATTCTGATTACCAAAAGCAATTGGTAAATAAGCCTCAGAACTATTTAAAACCTCCCATTTCAGATAGACTTTCCAGTCATCTACCGAAAAATCATTCATCATTTTACTCAACTCAGAAACAAATGCAGGTTGACCAACTATAAAATCACCGGGATTCTGAAGTCCAATTTCCTGAAAATGTAAAGTCCAGTTAATTACTGGTGAAACTTTTTGAAGGCCTTCCAGATTCATCTTGTTGTAAATCTTATTCGGGTCGCGCATTTCAAGTTTCGTCATTGATGCAGAAGCAAGTCGTTTTTCAAGCTTATAAACTATTGCTGCATTGGCACTCGAAGTTGCTTCATCAACTCCGGTGAGCATAAACATTTTTTTAAGGTGAACCAGATAAGAATCCTGAATTTCTTTGCTTCGTTCGTCATCCTTCATGTAATAGTCGCGGTCAGGCATTCCCAAACCACCCTGATAAAGATATGCAACTACCTTCTCAGAATTTTTCTGGTCGGCCTCGCAGAACAAGGAATACATCGGACGGATACCCTTAGTATGAAAATCGGCAACAACTTTCATTAAATCTTCCTTATTCTTAATCGTATTTATCTGATCAAAAAGAGGTTGCACCGGGGCTAATCCGTTAGCTTCTATTTTAGCTGTGTCCATACCGGTATTGTAGAAGTGGGCAATTTTAAGTGCTATTGAACCTTCTTCCTGTTTATTTGTGGCAATTTCAGTTATCAGTTTTTGCACTTGTATTTCACCAGTGTCTGCAAGCAAATCGAATGATCCGAACCGGCTCTTTTCATCTGGAATTGAAAATCTCTTTTTCCAGCCGCCGTTGGCATAATTATCAAAATCAGCTGCCGGACTAAATGTCTTATCCATATCAGCCAAGTCGATCGCCTTTGATTTAGGAAGCTCCTGTCGGCATGAAAGACTACCCAATATCAACGAAACTAACACAAAATGGTTAAAATTTTTCATGATTAAATTGAAATATAAAGTTGTAATTATTTAGCCTAATTAAATTAAGAAATTCGGTTTCTGAACCATTTGTAACCCAAATCAAAAATGATTACAAAAAAATTAAAAATGTCTGATTTATTCCCATAGAATTAACTCTGAGAAAGAACTCAAATAAAGATATTACAAACAAATTTTAATCTACACCATAAATATGAAGATTCCTTTCACACGTAAATTTGATTATTATTGTTGAAGGAGAAGATGTAAGTATTTCTTCGAAAATTGGATAAATCGCTAGAAGTCTATTCTTTTTCATTCGGTATTTCCATATCAGATACAAAACAAACAAAGCGCCGCAGGCCAATAAGGCAAACGAAAGTTCGTGCATGTATTTCATGAGCAAATCCTGTTGTGAATAGAGAAAATAACTGAGCGTTGCCAGAATAATGTGCCAGACACCCGATCCCAAAGCAGTGTATAAAATAAACTTCTTAATATTCATTTCGGCTAATTTGGCTGGTAGGAAATCAGGTGCCTGATCCCCGGAATTAACCGACCTATAAAAGTTGAGCTTTTGCCATGACTGTTAAAATAGGCTTCAGCATGTTCGACTTTAGCGCGGTTCAATTGGCATAGTTTTCCTTCATGCTGCACAAAAGTTTAAGCAGGCTACAACCCTTGAACCTATTGTTTCTGCGATTTTTTATACCGGCGTATTACCACCAGTTTTTTTATATGTATTCCGAATAATTTCAAATAGCATTGGTAATAAGGACAAGCCTATAATTCCAAATATTACAATTTCAAAATTGTTTTTTACAAAGTCAAGATTTCCGAAAAAGTAACCTAGAAATACTAAACAAATAACCCAAAGAAATCCTCCAATTATATTATAGCGAACAAACTTTCCATAAGTCATATTCCCAATTCCTGCCACAAAAGGCGCAAATGTCCTAACAATAGGCACGAACCGGGCGATGATTATTGTTTTTGAACCATGAATTTCATAGAAATCATGTGTCTTATCTATGTATTTTGGATTTATGATAAGCCTATTTTTAAATTTAAATTTGAGAAATTTAAGCCCAAATTTTTTACCTAAAAAATAATTCGCAGCATCTCCAAGTACTGCGGCGATAGTTAACAGAAGAAGGATAATGCCGAGATTTAATTCTGCTGTTTGACCAGTATTATTCTGAACTCCTGCGCAAAATGTGCCAGCAGCGAATAATAGAGAATCACCTGGCAAAAATGGCATAACTACAAGTCCAGTTTCAATAAAAATTATTAAAAATAGAATCGCATAAATCCAAATACCGTAATCCAAAATCAATTTAAATAGATGATTATCAAGATTTAGTATAAAGTCAAATAAATAATTAAAAATTTCCATAATAATTTGCTTTATCAACTCTTATTTTCTTTATGATTGATGGGCTTCAATCCACTTTTTAGCATTCACAAAAGCTTCTATCCAGGGCGCAATTTCGTCGAATTTCCGTTCTTGCGGATAATATGGCCAAAGATAAGGTTTAAAAGCTCTTTCCAAATGTGGCATCATCACCAGGTGACGGCCATCTTCGGAACAAAGCCCGGCAGTATTGTAATCCGATCCGTTTGGATTTCCGGGATAAGCTGAGTATGAATATTTCATCGGAATTTGATATGTTGATTCGTCTTGTTTCAGACTGAATTTTCCTTCGCCATGAGCAACCCAGACTCCAAGTTTCATTCCAACCATGGTATTCAGCATCACCGAATTATTTTCCTGAATTTCCACATTCACGAAGCAGGATTCGAACTTGTGCGATTCATTGTGCAGCATCCTGGGTTTTTCATCCATTTCAGGATAAACCAAACCCAACTCAACCATTAGCTGACAGCCATTGCAAACACCCAGACTCAAAGTATCTTCGCGCTTGTAGAAATTATCGAGAGCCAATTTAGCAGCTTCGTTATACTTGAAAGCTCCTGCCCAACCTTTGGCCGAACCAAGCACATCCGAATTAGAAAAACCACCAACAAATACGATCATGTTCACATCTTCCAATGTTTCGCGGCCGGCAATCAGATCGGTCATGTGCACATCTTTCACATCCATTCCTGCCAGATACATCATGTAAGCCATTTCGCGATCGCCATTCACTCCCTTTTCACGAATGATAGCAGCCTTTATTCCGCTCGGTTGGCGGCGTTTCAGGTCGATTTCCAAATCGGCAGCCTTACCTGTAAATCCCTTAAAGTCGTATTTCAATTCGCTTTTCTTGTAGTTCCCGAAACGCTCCAAAGCTTTTTGCACTCCTGATTGTTTCCGATCAAGCAGGTACGACGAAGTGAACCACAAATCGCGCAATGAATTCAGGTCGAAATTAAATTCCTCAGCTCCGTTTTTCACAGTAAATGCGCGGCTTCCTGAAGGTGTTCCGATCAGGTTAAAACCAACTCCGGCGGCATTTAATTTAGATTCAAATGCTGAGGCATCGGCCACCTGAACAACAATACCTGGATTTTCACTGAACAACAACTTTACACTGTCGGTTTCGCCAATTCCACTCAGGTCAAGTTTCATTCCTGAATAATTATCCGCAAAACACATTTCCAGAAGTGTAGTAATCAAACCTCCGGAAGAAATATCGTGACCGGCCAGAATATTTTTGTCTTCGATACAATCCTGAATCGCGTTGAAAGCGGCGGCAAAGTATTTTGAATCGGCAACTGTTGGTGCTTCGTTGCCCAGTTTATTGATGATTTGAGAGAAAGCACTTCCGCCCAGATAACGATTCATTTTCGAGAAATCAACAAAATAAATGGACGATTTCGGATCGTTAATCAGAACCGGTTCAACCACTTTTTTCACATCAGAAACTTCAGCGGAAGCCGATATGATCACAGTTCCCGGTGAATAAACCACACCGTCTTTGTATTTCTGGGTCATCGACATCGAATCTTTTCCGGTCGGAATGTTGATTCCGAGTTCGCATGCAAAATCGCTGGCAGCTTTAACTGCTTTGTAAATTCGTGCATTTTCACCCTCATTTTTGGCTGGCCACATCCAGTTTGCGCTCAGCGAAACACCTTTCAGCTGATCGGAAAGCGGAGCAAAAACCAGATTGGTCAACGATTCTGCAATCGAAAGAACCGATCCTGCTTCAGCATCCACCAAACCAGCAACCGGTGCATGACCGATTGTAGTTGCCAAACCTTTTTCACCCTGATAATCGAGTGTTATGACACCGACATTATTCAACGGCAATTGCAATTGCCCGGCACACTGCTGTTTGGAGATTCGTCCGGTTACCGAGCGATCGACTTTATTGGTAAGCCAATCCTTACAGGCAACCGATTCGAGTTGCAAAACATCTTCGAGGTACTCTTCTATCTTGGTCTGATCGTATTCCAGAACTGCAAATTTTTCATTTCTGGTGGTATCGGTCAATACTGTTTTTGGCGGTTTCCCAAACATGTACGACAGCTGCCAGTCGATTGGCTTCTCTCCGGTTTTCGAATTTTCGAAGGTAAACTGCATATCGCCGGTTGCTTCACCAATCACATACATCGGTGCACGTTCGCGGTCGGCAATACGTTGCAAGAGTGGCACGTCTTTTTCGTGCATCACCAGCCCCATGCGTTCCTGCGATTCGTTGCCAATGATTTCCTTTTGCGAAAGCGTTGGGTCGCCAACCGGTAATTTCGAGGTGTCAATTTTTCCTCCGGTAGCCTCAACCAATTCCGAAAGACAATTTAAATGACCACCAGCACCATGGTCGTGAACAGTTATAATAGGGTTTTCAGACGATTCGCTCAAAGCACGGATCGCATTGTAAACGCGTTTCTGCATTTCAGGATTGGCACGCTGAACAGCATTTAGCTCAATGGCATTTTTGAATTCTCCGGTCGCCACTGATGAAACTGCTCCCCCACCCATTCCAATTCGATAATTGTCGCCACCTAAAAGCACCACTTTGTCGCCTTTAGTTGGTTCGTCTTTTAAACTGTCTTTTTTTGCTGCGACGCCAATACCTCCCGCCTGCATAATCACTTTATCAAATCCATATTTGCGTCCGTTCTCGAAATGTTCAAATGTTAAAACTGAACCGGCAATAATTGGCTGTCCGAATTTATTCCCGAAATCGCTGGCACCATTGGATGCTTTAATAAGGATTTCTTCCGGAGTCTGATATAACCAATCTCGTTCGTCGGTTGCCTGTTCCCAACTTCGGGCATCCTCAGTACGAGGATACGAAGTCATATAAACAGCTGTTCCGGCAATTGGCAAACTTCCTTTTCCTCCGGCGATACGATCGCGAATTTCGCCTCCGGTACCTGTTGCAGCACCATTAAAAGGCTCAACAGTGGTCGGGAAATTATGTGTTTCGGCTTTCAGGGAAAGCACCATTTCGATATCTGTAACTTCGAAAAAGTCGGGTTTGTCTTGTGTTTTTGGTGCAAACTGCTCAACTACGGGTCCCTGAACAAACGAGCAATTGTCTTTGTAAGCCGAGATAATGAGGTTAGGATTTTCCTGCGATGTTTTTTTAATCATCTGAAAAAGCGACATCTCCTGCTCTACCCCATCGATGATAAACGTTCCGTTGAAAATTTTGTGGCGGCAATGTTCCGAATTCACCTGAGAAAAGCCAAATACTTCGCCATCGGTTAATTTGCGGCCTAGTTTTTCGGAGACCGAATTCAGGTAATCTATTTCTTCTGAACTAAGCGCCAATCCCTCCTGTTCATTGTATGTTGCGATATCGGCAACTTCCAAAATAGGTTCCGGTTTTTTATGAATAGTAAAAATATCTTGATCTAGATTGTGATACATTGCATTCAGCATCGGATCGTAACCGGCTGATTGATCCAATACTTCAATGTATTCCTCCATGCGTTCTATTCCCTGAATTCCCATGTTCTGGGTAATTTCAACAGCATTGGTGCTCCAAGGAGTCAGCATTTCCTTTCGTGGTCCAACAAACCATCCGGTTAAAACTTCATAGTCAAGTTTTTCTGCTTCGCCAAACAGCCAAATTAGTTTTTCGATATCATCCTGACTTAGCTTTACAACTGAATTTAAGGCAATTAAAGTTTTTTGTGGAGTTTTAAAGAATTGAATCATTTCGGGATATTAGATTTAATATTTTGACTTTTAATCGACTGGAAAATGAATGCCACAAAGATAAATATTTCAGGCTTAAAGCAGGTAAAAAAGTAAATAACAGGTGAGTATTAACAATTGGATAAAACGATTTCCGACTATTCTGCATATCCGCTATCGACAGTTTACTTGTCCACTTTTTACACTTTAACTGTCAATCAAACATATCTAAACTTATACATATATAACTGTAAACTAGCACAAAATGCATTTCTTAACACAAATTTTACATACAGGTTCTTTTATGTAGATACGTTTTAAATAGGATTTTCTTCAAAGGTGTGTGAAATTTTAATATCTATATTTGCCCGCGTTTTAAAAGGACAAATCATTCAATATCATACTATGAAACAAATCAAATACATATCCCCACAAGAAGCAGTTAAAGTCATCAAATCAGGTGATCGGGTTCACCTAAGCTCTGTTGCAGTTACTCCGCACGCGTTAATAAAACCGATGGTTGAACGTGGTCGGAATGGTGAACTTTATGATGTTAAAATTCAACACATTCATATTGAAGGACAAGTTGATTATGCCAATCCTGAATTCGAAGGTGTTTTTTGGGGCGAACAATTTTTTGTTGCCGGAAACATGCGTAAACAAACTCAGGCAGGTTACGCCGATTACATTCCGGTCTTCCTTAGCGAAACTCAAAAATTGATCAGAGATGGTTACCTAAAAGTTAACGTAGCTATGATTATGGTTTCTCCTCCTGACAAACACGGCTTTGTTTCGCTTGGAACTTCGGTTGATGCCACATTAGCTGCTGTTGAGTGCGCCGATGTTGTCATTGCTGCAGTAAACCCGAACGTACCACGCTGTTGGGGTGATGCTATGATTAGCATTGATATGATTGACATTTTTGTAGAAGATGATCTTCCATTATATGCTCACGGTGAAGCATCTCTTTCTGATATAGAAATCCAATTAGGCAAAAATGTTGCTGAATTGATTGAAGATGGCGCTTGTTTGCAAATGGGTATCGGCGGTATTCCAAATGCAGTATTGGCTCAATTAGGAAACCATAAAGATTTGGGTGTTCATACCGAAATGTTTTCTGATGGTATTTTACCATTGGTTGAAAAAGGCATTATTACCGGGAAACATAAATGTATTGATAAAGGCAAAATGGTAGCATCGTTCCTTATGGGAACGAAAGCCGTTTACGACTTTGTTGACGACAACCCATTGGTAGCCATGATGGACGTTGGCCACACCAACAATGTTGCTGTAATTCGGAAACTCGATAAAGTGACTGCAATCAACTCGGCATTAGCCATTGACCTAACAGGTCAGGTTTGTGCCGACTCAATCGGAACCAAGCATTACTCAGGAGTTGGTGGTCAGATTGACTTCATTCGTGGTGCTGGTCATTCAAAAGGTGGTAAACCAATCATTGCAATTCCATCAGTTACTACCAAAGGAATTTCTAAAATTAGTCCAACCTTGATCGAAGGATCAGGAGTTGTAAGTACTCGCTCAAACATGCACTGGGTTGTGACTGAGTATGGTGCAGTTAATCTCTATGGAAAAGGTTTGCAGGAACGCGCTAAGTTGCTTACATCAATTGCTCACCCTGCGCACAGGGAAGCCCTAGACAAAGCCTCGTTTGAACGTTATGGATCACATTTCCATTTTGTAAAAGATAGTAGCAGACTCTAAAAAATATTAAAAGAAAAGGCAGGCTCTAAATCTGCCTTTTCTTTTAATATCATATTCAGGCGAATTCTGAATTTCAACATTCAAAGTATTCCGGAAAAGCGAATACAAAATTTTAAATTTATTATTCACAAATCTCCATACTGTTAAAGAACACACGCTCTGTTTTTCGAATAATTGAGCAATCGGTTAAAAAAGATAGAATGTTAGTGTACTTTTGCAGCGCGAAAAAACACTACAGTAAAATCAAATTATCCTATTTATCAAATACTTATACAAATGGAAATAACTCATATTGAACACATCGGAATCGCCGTAAACAATTTGGAAGAAGCAATTCCTTACTATGAAAATGTTTTGGGCTTGAAATGCTATGCTGTTGAAGAGGTTGCCGACCAAAAAGTTAAAACTGCTTTTTTCAAAGTTGGTCAAACTAAAATTGAATTGTTGGAATCAACTGATCCTGAAGGACCAATCGGCAAGTTCATCGAGAAAAAAGGTCCTGGCGTCCATCATTTAGCCTTTGCCGTAGAAAATGTAAATGAAGCACTGGCCGACGTATCAGCAAATGGAGTTCAACTGATCGACAAAACAAGTCGTAAAGGCGCCGAAGGCTTGAACATTGGATTCCTTCATCCTAAGTCGACCTTAGGGGTATTAACCGAACTTTGTTCCGACAAATAATCACATT
>Ga0302293_10001787_pt1 | contig 10469 bp, 10 predicted proteins | sample III_Fen_N2_2_FD_198758 | JGI IMG/M metagenome (GOLD analysis project Ga0302293, IMG submission 198758) | Peat permafrost microbial communities from Stordalen Mire near Abisko, Sweden - III_Fen_N2_2 | ecosystem: Environmental > Terrestrial > Soil > Wetlands > Permafrost | place: Sweden: Abisko... | reverse complement strand
AAGACTACGGAGATTCTACGAAAAGTCTCGGGACCGCGGAGCGCGCGATTGAGGACGCATATACCAAAAGCATCAGCGCAGCCGTTTCTTCCTATCTGGTAAACGACACGACTCTCGAGTATCCCGGCGAAGATTACGAAGATATCTACCTTAACGCTTTCAATGCGCTAAATTATTTTTACTTCCAGAAGGGCGCTACCGAAGACGCGCTGGTCGAAATCAGGCGCGTGGACAACAAGCTGAAGTTCCTGTCGACGAAATATGGAACGGAAATTACCAAAGCGCAGTCGGCCGTAATGGAAAAATCAAACGATATACCCTACGACAGCGAGGCTACCCGGATCGGGTTTACCAATTCGGCGCTGGCTCGATATATGGCCATGCTTTTCTACCGGGGAGAGGGTAAATCGGATGACGCGCGCATAGACCGCAACGAGATCAAGCTTGCGTTCGCGAATCAGCCTGCCATGTACGGATTCCCCCTTCCTTCGTCGATAGCCGATGAACTTGAAGTGCCGGATGGAATGGCGCGTCTCAACGTCGTCAGTTTCAGCGGCTTGTCTCCCGTCAAGACCGAAAACACCGTGCGTATACCCCTTGGAAACATGCACTGGCTGAAAATCGCGCTGCCGGTCATTACCCAGCGCCCCTCAGCCGTCGCGCGAACCGAAGTCACTATTGATTCAGGCGAAAAGTTCAATCTTGAATTGATAGAGGATTTAGGCGCCGTCGCGACCGAGACATTCAAGCAAAAGGCCGCGCTGATCTATTTCAAGTCCGTCATGCGTTCATTGGTAAAGACTTCTTCGTCAATGGTTCTTGATGACCAGTCAAACAAGGCAAATGACGCGAATACGGCCCTTCTGTTGGGCGTTTTGAGCATTGGAACGCAGATATACGCCGAAGCGAGCGAGCAAGCCGATCTTCGTTTATCGAGATATTTTCCCTCAAAGGCATATGTTGGAGGTATCAATATTGCGCCCGGTAAGTGTTCATATACTGTACGGTATTATGACGCTTCAGGCCGGCAAATCCAGCAAGCCCGGTTCGAGAACGTCGAGATACGCGCCAATCAGCTTAATCTCTCGGAGGCGATATGCATAAAATAAAACAGACGATAATTCTTGCGTTTGCGGTTATTCTGACCGTTTGCGCGAGCTTCCCTGCCGCCGCGTCCGGCAGCAGTTCGAAAAACCCGAAAGAACCCGCATGGGTTACGAATCCCCGCGCAGTATATTCGGAAACCCAGTATGTTTCGGCCGTCGGTTATGGCGACGACCGCGAATCGGCGGAAAAGAACTCCCTTGGCGCCTTGATCGCCATTTTCGGGCAATCGGTGAAAGGCGAAACGACGGTGAGTTCGCGCTATGCGGAAGCGGTCCGGAACGGTACCGTGCAGATCAACGAAAATTCGGAAATCAACAAGGCCGTTCAAAGTTCATATGCGCTCGATTCCGTCGTCGGTGCGGAGATAAAGGATACCTGGACCAACGGAAAGGGCTTTTGGGCCGTCGCGGTAATGGACAAGCTGAAAGCGTCGATATTGTATTCGAACCTGATCGACACAAACGAGCAGACCATAACAAGCCTGACCGATATAAGCGAGTTCGATAAAAATACGCTTGATGCGTATGCACGGTTTGATCTTGCGGCCGCCGTCGCCGATACCACGGGCCGGTTCATGAACGTGCTGTCGGTGCTAAATCCCGCCGCAGCCGCGGCAAAACGCGCTTCGGGGACATTTCCCGGCGGAGATGAACTGCGCGCTTCCTGTTTGCATATCGCGCAGAATATTCCCATCGGGATCGTGGTTACGGATGACAGGGATGGCCGGGTTGCCTCGGCTTTTGCAAACGCGGTTTCAAGCGCGGGTTTCAAGACCGGCGGTCAGGATTCGCGCTATGTTATAAACGTAAAACTGACCCTAACCCCCGTGGATCTTCCCAATAACACGAACAAGTTTACCCGCTATTTAGTTGACGCAAAGCTGACGGATACCATGCGAAAAAGCGTCCTTCTTCCGTATAATCTTAATGGAAGGGAAGGACATGTGACTATAAGCGAAGCCGAAAATCGCGCGCTCAGGACTGTCGAACAAACGATATCGACCGAATACCTTAAGGTTCTCACTGATTATCTTGCACAGCTCACCGTGAAAAAAGACTAAAAAGAGCAAACGCACCCGATCTTGATTAAAATATCAGGTTGTACGGCTTCACCCTTTTCAAACCGCTTCATCGCGGACGCGGAAAGGGTGAATCCTTTTAAAGGACTTAACGATGTCACGAGCCCCGCCGTCAAATTGTTGTCGTCTCCCGTTTGCGCATATCCCTGAACGCCAAATTCAAGTTCGTCGGTAAGGCCGGCAGTCAGCGAAGGATACCAGTACTGGACGTTTTTTTGCGGGTATACAAGGCCTTCCGTGCGCAAAGAAAGAGGAAGGTTCGGGATAAAATCGAATAACCTGAAAAGGCCGAACGATATCGCATACTCGCCGTCAAAGACCGAACCCGCCGCATACCAGTCGAAAAAAAGCGATCCGTCCATTGCGACGTATCCTTTGTGTACCGGTCCTTCCTCAAAAAGATATCCTGTTTCGACTGACTGTAAAAAACCAAAATCGGGCGTGAGCACAAACCGTCCTCCGCTACGACTTCGCCTGGTGCTTACGGGCGGAAGGCAAACCAGCTCGGCGAAACTGAACGTGCCGACCGGCAAATAGAGAAGTCCCATCCAGTCCGTCGCCGTGCGGTAATCGCCCGCGGACAAAGCGTCAACTTTCGGGATGACTCCAAAAACAGGGTCTCCCGCATTGAAAAGAAAACCCTTGCCCCAGGAAAGGGGGGCAAGACCCGCTGTAAAGCGGAGAGATGTGTCTTCGACAAACCAGGGAAAGCGGGCCTTAAAGTATGCGCGGTCCAGAGTCGTTTTTTTTGTAGAGTCGATGGTCGCCTGAAAACTTCCTTTGAGCGCGTCGTTTTTCGAGGAGTCCAGTCTTAAGCGTATGCCGCCGACGGTCGTTCCATCTATTACCCTGACTCCCTTATTGTCGGCATCGAGAGATGTGTCGACGAAGATCTGAGCCGAAGGAACGGCCTCTGCCTGGAGGGAGGGCGGCACGAAAGTCAGGAATGCGAATGTTGCCGCGATCAGGGCAAACCGTGCGCGTCGGGTTACCATGACAGTTCCTCACGGTTAAAGTATTTGCCGGAAAGGGGTATGCCGATTTCCACGCGGGTCAGCGTCATCGTAGTCGAAGTATTTTTCTTCATCAGGTCTTTCATGACCGAGCTGAAGGCGATGTTTTTTCCATTGACGGTTTTGATGTCGCTCGCGGAAAGTTCGCGGATCGCCTTGCCCGCGGCGCTGAAAAGGAGGGCGTGCCGCATCACATAGCTGGTTTGGTCAACGAGGATTTCCTGCTTTGCGTATGTCTCTGTTTTCGCCTTCGCCGTAAGAATAATATGCCAGCATTTCGCGCCGTCAAACGTATCCTCTCCTAGAAGCTGCGCGTCAAAGCGGTCGAGAATTGTTCCGTCGTCCGTGAGGTCTTCGTAGGAAAAGTCCGAACCCATCATGGAATCCTTGAGCGCGCTTCCCTTCAGCCAGATGACGTCTTCGGCTTCGGGATAATAAAGATAGATATTTTGCTTTTGTCTCAGGACTTTTTGACCGCGGTCGCTTCCGGACGTGATTACGACGAGCGTGTCGCCGCTCTTGCGCTCATACACCGTGAATTCGTTCGCCGTTATGCCGAACTGGTTGCTTACCGCGAGCTTTGCGTCCATGGACGACGTGTCGTATATCCTGTTCGCCTCGAGCTTTTTGACGATGTCGGCCACGGCCGGAGCGCCGCCTTCGGCCGTGGCCGGCTGTGCGGCGAAGCTCGCGAGCGCGGTCATGAAGATGGCTGCGAAGGCGGTCGCGTATGCTGTCGCGCTCATCGGTTTTTTTCCTTGTTTCATTTTTCCAGTCTCCTTTTATCGGTCGGCCAACGCTTCCGCGGGCTCGATTTTTGAAGCCATGCGCGCCGGCAAGTAACAGGCTGCGATAGACATGCAGATGCCGGTTATCAGTATGGCAAGATATTGGCTCACGGTAAGTGCGGGATAAATCAGTTTTGAGTATCCGAGTCCTTTTATGTCCGTTCCGTATGCAGATTCGACGTCAAAGCCGAAGTGACCCCATAGCGCGACAAGAATACCTCCCGCCAAAAGGCCGGCAAGTGTGCCGACGAGGGCGATCAGTGAGGCTTCGGTAAGGAAGAGCGAAATGATTCCGCGCTTTCCCATTCCAAGCGCGCCGAGCGTGCCGATTTCCTTTTTTCGCTCGAGCACGGACATCATCATAGTGTTAAAGATCACCGTGCTTGCGAGGGCGAAAAATATCACGCCGTAAATCAGGAAGACTATGCCGGCGATTTTTACAAAACCGTAAAACCCGCTTGCGCCGTACCACGGAACGATCTGCAATTCATCCGTTTTTTGCGCGCCGATGGATTTTTCCAACGAGGAACGGGCGAGTTTCGCTCCTGCGTCAAGGTTACCTCCCTTGTCCAGAAACACCTGTATTTGCATGGCATTGTCTCCCATGCGCAGATATTCGCCCATCGTCCGCCAGTCCGCGAAAAACTCGCGTCCCGAAAAATCGCTGTCGGAAAGGGAGAGTATACCCGTGACCGTAAACGTCTTCCCGTTGCTGCCCGAAACGGCGGTTCGGGTTAATGCGGTAAAACGGCTTCCCGGTTTGAGCGAAAGTTCTTCGGCGAGACTTGGCGTGACGAGAACTCCCGCGGAGAGCGGCGAGGGTATGGTTCCGCCGACGAGATGGCTGTTTGGCCCGCTCATGATAGGCGATGTCCCGAAATCGATCCCGAGTGCCTTGCAGGGGATTTGCTCGCCGTTCCGGTAAATGGAGACCGCAGTTTCGGTGCGGGGCGTAGCGTTTCTAATCCCGCCCGTTTTGTTCAGGACGTCAAGAGTTTTTTGCGCGTCGTTCACAAAAAACTGGAGTGGCATGATGCGTTCGTTCTCGACGTATTTTTTGTTCATGATTCGGACGTCGCCGGTGACGTGATTCGTGATATTCGTTTTCATGTCATCTATGAATCCCGTTTCAAGTGCCAAAAGAAAACAGAGCGCGAGCGTGCTGCAGAATATTGCGCTGGCGGAAAGAATCGTCCTGCCGCAGTTTCGCCACATGTTGCGCCAGGCAGTATGTATCAGTTTCATCTTTGTCTCCTATTTTCGCAAAATGTCCGCAACTTCGTCTTTCAGAATTTTTCCCGAAGGAAACCAGGCAACCACGGTCGATATGACGAGCGCTCCGATTGCGGTTTGCATGATCGATTTAAAATCCCATGTGGAGCGGATCACGCCCGTCAGGCGGTATCCGATATCGAGATCACGGAAGAGCCCTGAAAAGTCGATCCCGTAGCGGACCAAAAACAAGTTCACTGCGCAGCCAAGGATTAGTCCCGCAGCCGTGCCTAGGAGCCCGATGCCGAAGCCTTCCATGAGAAAAAGAGTCCTGATATAAGCCTTGTCGAAGCCGAGGGCGCGCAGCATGCCCAGTTCGCTTTTTCTTTCCATGACGGCCATCAGCATCGTGTTAGTGATTCCAACCGCGGCGATAATGAAGATAAAGAAAAGGAAAATGCCGCCGTTGCTTTGCTTGCCGTTAAGAAGCTTCATCACTTCTTCCGCGACTTTTTTCCAATTATAAAACTCTACGCCGGTTCCATCCGCTATTTTTGCGCCGAGCGCGTCAAGTCTCGCTCCGGATTCCGATGACCTGAACGTGTATTCGGTGACGGCTCCGCCAAGCGCGAGGAGGGAGTCCGCATAAACCTGGTCGATGAAAACCGAATTACGGTTGACGACGGGGTCGTCGGTTTTTACGATCCCGATTATTTCCGCGTCGAACGTCTGATAGAAACTTCCGCGCCCCCGGCATTCAACGGTGACGACATATCCGATTTTCGCGCCGATATCCTCGGCGAGCCAGCTGCCGATTACCACGCCCGTATCTCCTGCTTTCAGCCAGCGACCCGAATCAACCTTTAGCGCCGTGCGGAATACTCGCGCGTCTTTCGCGGGATCCACCGCGGTGAGCACGGACGTAACGGAGCCGGCGACCGGAAAAAAGTCCTCGTTAAAATAGAGCTCGGAACTTAAATTGGTCCGGCTCGTTATCGGTATATCCTTCGCATTCGTTTCGATCGCGTCCCTGTCTTTCCTTTCGATGAAAAAGTCCAGAGGGAGCATGCTCCTTTCCTTGAAATATCCGCTTGCGTACAGCTTTCCCTCTCCCGTCTCGTAATCGCGGAGATTCCTCTCTGTATCGGTATTGGATCCGATAAGGATGCCTTCCATTATTATCGAAAAAAGCACGCCGAATGCGATTGCGGACGCCGTTATCATCGATCTTTTTCGATACCGGAAAATATTCAGCATCGACATTTTAAAACCGTTCATAACGCTTACCTCCGCACTTCGGAAATTATTTCGCCGTCGTGAAGCCGGACGATCCTGCGCGCGTGGTCCATCACCATTTGGTCGTGCGTCGAAAATATAAAAGTCGTCTCATGGTCCTCGTTCAGTTTCTCCATGAGCCCGAGTATTTCCTCACCCGTGTGCGAGTCGAGATTCGCCGTCGGTTCGTCCGCAAGGATTACCGGTGGTTTTTTTACGAGCGCGCGGGCAATGGAAACACGCTGCTGCTGGCCGCCCGACATATCCATCGGCCTTCTGTTTTCAAGTCCCTCAAGCCCGACTTCGCGGAGCATATCCATCGCGCGTTCGTCGATCTCGCGATCCTTGAGTCCCTTGAAAAGCTGAAGCGCGAGCGCCACGTTTTCGCGCGCGGTGAGAACCGGTATCAGGTTGTAGCTCTGGAAAATAAAACCGATGTTTTTTTGACGCATCAGGTTGCGCTTTACCTGATCTAGCGAGGCGATCGGAGTGCCCGTTATCGTGATTTCGCCCGAGGTAATGGAGTCGAGGCATCCGATCAGATTGAGAAGGGTTGTCTTTCCCGATCCTGAAGGACCGGCGAGAGCGAGAAACTCTCCCTTGCCGATTTCGAGGGAAACCCCGCGAAGCGCTTCGACTTTCAGCGCGCCTGTTTCGTACGTCTTTTTTACGTTTGCGATCGTAATCATTTTCTGTCCGCTCCTTTAATCGTCTTCAGTCCGGATACGAGTTCTTCAAGCTCGTCGAGATAGTCCATCAGGGCTTTTTCTCCCTCGCTCGTTATCGACACGTCGGTTCTTGGCTTGTTGTCGGCAAAATATTTTTCTGTTCGTATATAACCGGCTTCTTCCAGTGTTTTAAGCTGAATGCTCAGGTTTCCCGCCGTCATGGCAAGGCCGTCCCGTATCTGCGTAAACGGGATCGGTCCCGTGCCAGAAGCCAGCATCGTCAGCAGTCTCAGCCTGCTTTGCTCGTGTACCAGTTTATTCATTCGCTGGTAATCCTGTTGTCAGGCGCGAAGAATATCAGCACGCCGTAGGCGACGAATAGCGCGAGAACGTAGGCTGCAAGCCACAGAAACTGGCTGTCCTTCATGAAGAAGAGGACGAGCAAGCCCGATATGGTCGAAATCGCCGAGAGAATCCGGTACTCTGCGAGTTGGGCCACGACCGCGAACATGGCAATGATAAAACCGAAAAACAGGGCAAAAGCGGGGAATGCGATCCACCAGCTGTTTGCGCCCGCGAGACATAGCCAGCATACGACAGCCGCAAGGATTACTGTGCCGTATATAACGAGAAGGTATAAATTGAAAAAGTCGCGATATTTGAAGAGAGAAAAAATGGTGAGCGAACGGTCCTGCTTGCGCAAAATTTGTTTAATTATCACCTGCTTGATAATCCCCGCGCCGCAGATGACGATGAGAATCGTAGCAGTGATACCCCACCTGAGCGAAACGGGCATCGAAGCAAAAGTGCCATATTGAACGCTGAAAAAATGGGTTCCGGTCAGCAGAAGGGCAAGCAGAATTCCGAAGATAATGCTGAACAGGGCAAATGACCTGTCCAGGAGAAGTGGGCGCATAATTTTCAAGCTGCTCCGGATGCTGTGTCTGACTTCCGCAATATCGTCCAATGCCTGTTTGATTTCTTTTTCGGTCATCATTCTCTCCTTCGGTTTTTCATAAACAAGTTTATGATATAAACCTCATAGATAAAACATAATGCCGCATCCGGATTATGTCAAGAGTTTTAAGTCGTTTATCGAATTTTGAAGAACATTCCGAAAACGGCAAGCGTAATGAGAACTTGCATGATCATGAATTTCAGAAGGACTTGCGTAGGCGACCATGAACGGTTTTTGCGCATGTGGTCGTGAAGAGGAAACCTGATGCTGTGGAGAATGCGGATCTTGAAAAACCGGAGGAGCGCGACTTTGAGGAGCCCTGTACCGCCGTTAATAAGTATCATCCCGCTGGTCATCAGGAGAAGGAAGGGATTTCCTGCGATAATGACGCAAATGCCGATGAAAAAACCCAACGCACGGGAGCCAGCGTCGCCCATCAGCACATTGCTCGGAAATGCGTTGTGCCAGAGGTATCCCATCAAAACGCCCGAAAGGGCGAAAATGATTACGGCCCACTGTGCGCCGTCAAGGATGTGGGGGACGAGCAGATATGCGGAAATCTTCGAATGACCGAGGATAAAATAGAAGATGATTCCCAACGAAACGAGGGCAAGAAGCACAAGCGTTCCCGAGAGGCCGTCGACTCCGTCGGTACAGTTGGTGGTATTGATCGAGACCCAGAGGATGAGCGTCGACACGGTCAGGAAAACTGCCGGGTGCACGGCGATTTGCGCGCTGTTGAACGGAAGCCAGTAAAATATCGTGCCCTTGAAATAAAGATAGAAAAGGGCCAGCGACGCCGCGAGAGAAAGAGCGAGGTCAAGCGCGCCCTTGAAATATTCTCCCCATGAGCGAGTGGAGCGGTCGTCGAGATATCCGGTGAGCATGACGAGAACGGTAAATACCAGCATTACGATTTGGGTCACGTCCAGAGGGACAAGTATAAAAGAAAGGATGGCGAATATCGATATAAATATAACGCCTGCTCCGGTCGGTTTTCCTACGGCCGCTTCGGCGTTTATGGTAAATTCACGTCCCCTGTCTTTCGGCAGGAATCTGTATGTCTTGGGAAGCAAAAAAACGGAGATAAAAAAACCCGTATACAGGGAGAGCGTTATCAGAACCGTATATGACTGCAGGAGCCGGAACGGCCCAAAAAACTTCTGGAGCACGGAAGCTAGATAGTAAAGCATGCGAATATTTTAACCGCTCGAAGACCGTTCGGCAATCCCCGTCAGGATGATTTTTCGGAACAGCCGCTTACTTTGCCAATTCTTTGAGTACGGCTATCAGTTCAGGATCGTCATATTCCCTCGCGCCTACGATTCCTGCGATTGCTTTTCCGTTTTTGTCGAGAATATATGTCGTCGGTATTCCCTGCGACGCGAAAGAAGCCCCGACCGTTCCTTTAGGGTCAAGATAAACCGGATACGTATATCCGGCGTTTGAAATAAACGATGCTACGGTTTTTTCGGTTTCGCCTACGCTGATCGCGACGATCCTGAAAGCTGAGCCTTTCATCGCGGTCTCAAGTTTTTGTATGGAAGGCATTTCGCTTTTGCACGGAGGACACCAGGTCGCCCAGAAATTGAGCAAGGTGATCGTGCCGGTAAACGAGTCGGACTTCAGCGTTTTTATCGCGCTGCTTGTTGTCCCGAGGGCTTGCACTTCAAAAACGGGAAAATCCTGAGGCTTCGGGAAAATGTGAAAACCGTATTTTTCAAGCTGCGCTGTCGCAGACGCGCCCGCTTTTACTGACGGCGTCGCCGCTGCCTTGGTCTGTGAGAAACCTGCGGATACGGCGAAGAGAAGAACTAAAATGGATAAAAATGCGCGATGTTGTGTTTTCATTCTTCTATAATAATGAAAAAATGGACTGTTAGTCGGTAGCCTGGTAACAATTATGTAAATCTAAGTGCCTGAGGCTAGAATTTTGCAATCCTGCAAAATTCTAGCCATCGAAAAAATCATTAATGATTTTTTCCGGCCGCTTTTGGGTGGCATCCATGCCACCCGGATACCGTGAAATTAATGCTTGAAATGTCTTGTTCCGGTGAATACCATGGCGATGCCGTGCTTGTTCGCGGCGTCGATCGAGAGCTGGTCGTTCATCGAGCCGCCGGGCTGGACGATCGCCTTGATGCCGTACTTCGCGGCCATGTCGACGCAGTCGGAGAAGGGGAAGAAAGCGTCGGAGGCCATGACTTGGGCGGCTTCTTTGGAAACGGAACCGTCGAGGCAGGGGATTCCGGCGTCGGTGAGCAGCTTTGCGCGCTCGAGGGACTGTTCGGTCGGCCATATGCGGTTTACCTGACCGCCCGCGAGACCGACTGCGACCTTGTCCTTCACGACGACGATCGCGTTCGATTT
>Ga0302293_10001786_pt1 | contig 10469 bp, 10 predicted proteins | sample III_Fen_N2_2_FD_198758 | JGI IMG/M metagenome (GOLD analysis project Ga0302293, IMG submission 198758) | Peat permafrost microbial communities from Stordalen Mire near Abisko, Sweden - III_Fen_N2_2 | ecosystem: Environmental > Terrestrial > Soil > Wetlands > Permafrost | place: Sweden: Abisko... | reverse complement strand
GGAGAGGCTGTAGAGCTCAAGCACCGCGTTGTGGCAATACAACGGCGTGGCGGTGTCCGCCAGCGGGGAAGCGTTTACGATATTGCCCACGCAAGTTGCGCGGTTTCGAATTTGCCGTCCGCCGACATAAGCTGCGGCCTCCGCAAGGTAGGGATAATGCCGCAGCACGTGTTCGTTGGTTGCAATCTGCGTCATGGTAGCCAGTGCGCCGATGTGCAGACCGTCGGTCTCGGAAAACGTGATGCCGCCGATGCCAGGAATGTTCTTCAGGTCGATCACGTAGTCCGGCGCGATCAGGTGGTCGCGCAGGCGGATGATGACATCCGTTGCGCCCGCCATAAAGATCGCCTTGTCGTCGTGCTCAAGTTTGAGCGCGGCGGCTTCCTCCAGTGTTTCCGGAGCAAGATACACAAAATCTCTCAAGAACGATTCTCCTCTCATTTCTGAATGAAGTATCAAAACCCCTGCGGGGGAATAGCACAAACATATTTTCAGAAAATTATTGGTTTCTTCTGAATGAAGTATCAAAAACCCCTGCGGGGGAATAGCTGATATTTTTAACTTTTTCGTAATGGTTTCTAAGTAGTGATTAAAAATAGAAAGAAATGTAGATAGTGAAAAAAATCAGTTGAATTCTTTTGTCTGAATGTCCAGCAGTGCTTCGCCGAGCTGCTGCTCCAGGCGGCGATAGCGCGCCACCCATACGAGCCCTTCCGGCGTGAGGCTGCTGCCGCCGCCCGTTGCGCCGCCGAGCTTGCGCTCGACCAATCGGCAACCCAACGCCTCTTCCATCCGGTTGAGCGTCAGCCACGCATTGCTATAGGATAGCTCCGCCCGTGCCGCGCCACGCTGAAGCGACTGCTCCAGTTCAATGCATTCCAGCAGGCGGATGCCGCGCTCGTCGATGCCCGTTTCGCCCAGTGAGATGGTCAGCGTCGCCGTGAGCACGGGGGAGGCCTGTGTTTGCTCCCGCTGTTCGCGCTGGTAGTCCAGCTCGGTGTTGATATCGATGAGCATGCCGTTTTCGTCGGTCGGCACAAAATCGGTGTCCTTTTTCCACTGCGCCATTGCGCCGCGCAAGCCTCGCTCGCCAGCGTAACTCATGAGGGCGGAAAAGCAGCTTTTGCGGATCATGGCCGGATGGCCAGCGCTACCGCGAAAGCTTGGGATGGCGACGGGTTTGGCGGAGTGCAGCAGTTCACGTATGGTCTCCGCATTGAGATACGGCACATCGCCCGGGGTAATCAATGCGCGGTCACATTCGGGAGGTAACACACGCAATGCGCACTGAACGGATGCCATCATATCTGTGGTTGCGAAGTCTTCGTTTTTCACAAAGCGTACGGTTTCGCCCGCTAGGTGCCGCTCCAGCATGCCCGCGTGAAAGCCGGTCACGATCAGAATATCGCCCACTCCCGCAGCACGGAAGGTGTCGATCTGGCGGCGGATGACGCTCTTGCCGCTGAGCTTGAGCATCGGCTGAAAATGGCTCATTTGCCTTGGTTCACCCGCGGCGAGGATAATTGCGGTCGTGCTCATGCGTCATCCTCCTGCGGCGGTTTTTTCGTTAAGTGCTGCAGCACACGCGCATAATCGTCCGGTGTGTCTACATCCATCGTGCAGCCGGTTTCGGTTGTGATGACGTATCCAATGCGCGCATCCAATGCGCGAAAGGCGCCGCGCAATCCGTCCTCGCCGGAATAGGCGATCAGCGGATCAAACAGGTTTGCGCGGATCAGCGGCGGATGCAGGCGGCGTGTACCCGTGCTCGGAAATACGGCGTCCCAATTGCCAGTGTCCATCTCAAGCATGAGTTGGCGCAACACATCCGGTTCGACGGCGGGCATGTCGCCCGGCAGAAGGAAGACTGCGTCGTAGCCGCCTTCGCGGCGGATGGCGTTTAGCCCTATCTGTAATGAGGCGAACATCTCCGTCTCCTGATAGGCGTTGTTCCAAAGAAAGCGGGCGTTAAATCCTTCGAGCGCGGATATGATCTCTTCCCCCCGTTTTCCGACGACGACAAATAAATCCGTGATTCCGGCTTTCGAAAACACGTTTGCCGTGTGGGCTATCATCGGGGTTCCGTTGATCGGCAGAAGCGGCTTAAACGCAAGCATGCGCAGCGACTGCCCCGCAACGGTGATCAAACCTGCCGCCTTCATATCTTTACCACCTGATCAACCAAGTTGGTACGTTTTGAATATTTGGACCGAGTAAAGAATTTGTTTGAGAGATTTATTTTGGGATGTTTAAAATTTTGTTTCTATCAGAGCTGTCGTTTGTTAAAAAGATGGGTACGTTGCTAGAATCACGCTTTTTGAATCGATTGTCAAGATCGATATTTTTTGATTAACATACTGAATTTTGCATGATCGCGCTTTCAATCCTGCGTTTTAAGAATCAAAGTGCGGTTCCGCATCCGGCGGGCACTCCCAGCTGTTGCGGGTTTTATGGTGCTCCAACCCGGCGTAAAAGGAGGCGGCGCGCACGCGCAAAATCGACTTTGGCCCCGCGAGATAACCGCCGTCCGGGCGGATTTGCTTGAATACGATCAGCAGGGGCTCTTCCAGACCGTCCTCATGCAGCACGCGCAAAAACACCATCACCCGACCGAAGCTGTCCGTTTCCAGCACGGCAACCTCGGGAAAGCGCAACGTTTCCTGCTGCTGGGAGAAGCGGGAGACAAAGTCCAGGCAAGCGGATCGCTCCGTAGCAGTCGCTTCCCGTCCGCCGTAGGTCAGCATAACGCATTCCTCCCCGCAAGTTAGATCAATCTAGTTTCAATATAACACGCGCCGCGCGCGGAAACAATCGTAATCAATTATATATTGACGCCAATCAGTTGCGATCTTGCAAAATGTAAAACGGGCAAGCCCATTTCGAGCCTGCCCGCCGATGTTGCGCGGAAAAAATGCTTAGCTGAGGCCAAGTAACTTGGCGCGTGCTTCAACATATGCACTTGTGGTGAGTTCGCCGCGCGCATAGCGTTCCTTGAGGGCGACGATCTCCGCGTTAGCGTGGTTATCGCTGCGTGCGCCTTCGAGAATCAGCCTGCGCTCCTCATATTCCTGCACGCCCATGCCGGATGCGGCTTTCTGTTCGTTCAGGATGGCGAGGAAGCGATCCTGCGCCGCGGGGGTTGCGGTTTGCGCAGCGGTTACAGCGGCGACGGGGGTTTTATTCTTGCGGCTAGCAAGGAAGACTATCAGCAATACGATGCAGACCACGAGGAGAACCGCGAGCAGCATGCCAAGCAGACCGCCGCCCATCATCCTCCCGGGGAAATAACGAAACATCATCATAAAAATTCCTTTCACGGAAGCTAGCGAATCAACGCTGCCTCTATGTGTATAATAATAGACTGAGAATGCAAATCTGTCGTGTTTTCGCTGCGATTCAATTTCAAACCATTGCGTCAAAAGAATGGCAGGCCCACGGGCAAAAAACGCCGAATCATGCAGGAATTCCGTCGGAAAACAAGAAAAACATAATATATTTCGAGAGAATATATTTCTCAGGAACTTGCGCAGAGTTGGATTAAGGAGTCTTTCTATACGATTTTCTACTCCGAGCATAAAATATAGAAAGAAAATTGTATTTTTATTGAACACTTCTGATTCTGGTGGTAGAATTTCGGTGAGGTGATAATATGCAACGGCTGTATACTGTCGGATATGAAGGCAGTGATATCGATACATTTCTAGAAAACGTAAAGAAGCATGAAGTGAAACTGATTGTAGATGTAAGGGAGAAGCCAATCAGCAGAAAAAAAGGATTTTCGAAAAACATCTTAAAGGCTGCCTTGAATAATATCGGAATCGAATATATCCATATTCCTGAGCTTGGTAGTCCCAAAAAAATAAGAGATAGATTACATGAGACATGGGACTATTTCGAGTTTTTCCAACAATACAGGCTCTACATTACGAGTGAATTAGATAGTATAATGGGAATTCTTGATCGACTTGAAGCAACGCCAAGCTGCCTTATGTGCTTTGAACACGACCCAAAAACCTGTCATAGAAGCATTCTTGCAGAATATATTGAAATGTACTCAAATGATATTGATCGAATCGAGGATATTTCGTGAAAGAGACAGCTGTTTCTCATGTGATCGAGAAGGAAGTTTTAGTAGTTGTTAAGACTTATCCGACACCAAGCGGGAAGCACATAGAAACAGTCTGTACGGCGGGAATCTCTAAATCCGGGGAATGGACACGTCTATATCCGGTCAAATTTCGTTACTTAAGTGATGATAAAAGGTATACTTTGTTCACTTGGATAAGGGTGCGCCTTATAAAAAACAAGATTGACCAACGCCCAGAAAGCTATAAAATTTTCGATGAAAACATCGAAGTGCTCCGTCATTTGGATTCAACAAAGGGATTAGAAGAAAGAAAAAGATGGCTACTTCCATTGATGAGAAAATCGATGGAAGAAATTGAGCAGGAGTATAAAAGCGATTCAAGATCACTTGCGATTTTTAAACCCAAACAGATAGTGAAGTTCCATGTTGACCCTGAAGCACGCGACTGGACTGATGCGGAAAAGGCGAAATTAGGCCAAATTAGCTTATTTGATGATCCGAGCACCTTGCCAACAGTGCTGAAAAAGGTACCATACTCTTTTCGTTGTGAATACATATGTGATGATCCGAATTGTAAGGGGCATAAACAAAAAATAACCTCTTGGGATTTCAATTGGGCATATTTCCAGTATTGTACAAGATATGGCGATGAGAGTGTAGCATTGAAACATCTAGAAGCAAAATGGCTGAGTTACTTTTCACCAGAAAAAGATGGCTATCTTATTGTAGGTACAACACATCCTTACGATTCATTTATAATTATTGGCGTTTTTTCGGTTGCGAAAGGGAATTCATGCTTTATGGAGCCTTTGACTTTTGAATAAAAAATCCCGCCTTACGGCGGGACGTGTTTGCCCAGATGAATTGTGAAGGAAGGTTATTCCTTTTCGGAATCTTCTTCCGTTTCTTCTTCCTCCCCCTCAAACACCACAATCTCCTTGATATTAAACTCTTGCCCCGTGACCATGGTGCATTCCCATGCGCCGCAGTCGGGGCATTTTTTGTTGTTTTTGAGGTACTCATACTCCGTGCCGCATTTTTTGCAGCGCACGCGGGCGATGAGCAACTCCACGACCAACTCCGCGTTTGCCAGCTCGGTGCCGTCCGTTGCCGCAGGCCAGCACTCTTTCAGATAACGCGGGACGATGGTGGAAGCCTCGCCGACCTCCACCACCACCTGCGCGATATCGCTCAATTGAAGCCCGTTTTCTTCCGCAACGGCGGTGACGCGCTTTTGAATCTCAAATACGATCCCTAGTTCGTGCATATGGCTTACTTCACCACGCCGAGGGCGCGCTTGACTTTCTTGATCACGATCTTGCCCTTGCGCTTGAGGATCTGCCGGATGACCACTGGCTTCATTTCCGTGAACTCCACGCCCGCGCCGTCGTAACGGCGAACGAGGTGAATCGCGTCAAACTTGCACTTCGTGGTGCACTGTCCGCAGCCGACGCACATATACGGATCGACCAGCGTCACGCCGCAACCGAGGCAGCGCGCCGTCTCCGCTTTCACCTGCGCCTCGGTAAACGTGCCGCGCAGGTCGCGGAAGGTCTTCTCGGCAGGCGTGCTGCAATCCAGCGTTTCCGGTTTCTGGCGCGGTGTGTTGTCGTAGGTTTCGACGATGGCGTTTTTCTTATCCAGCTCTTTATACTCTCTGCGGTCGCGGCCGATGGTCAGCGACTGACCGGGATGCACAAAGCGATGGATGGAGATTGCCGCCTGCTTGCCCGCCGCAATGGCGTCTATGGCAAACTTCGGCCCTGTGCAGCAGTCGCCGCCGGAGAAGACATCCTTCTGCGCAGTCTGATAAGTGAATCCATCCGCCTGCAAGGTGCCGTTGCGGTTCGTGACCGCGCTGGCGTCGGCGAGCAGGTCGCCCCAGAGGATGCTCTGCCCGATGGTGACGAGCACATGCTCCGCGGGAACAATGAGGGTTTCGTTTTCGTCATACTTCGGCGAAAAGCGTCCGTCCGCATCAAACACACTGGTGCAGCGCTTGAACTCCACACCCGTAACCTTGCCGTTTTTGCTGAGAATGTGCAGAGGACCCCAGCTGTTGTTCACCGTGATATGCTCTTCCATCGCCTCCGCGATTTCTTCTTCTGAGGCGGGCATCTCTTTGCGGGATTCGAGGCAGTACATGGCGGTTTCGGTGGCTCCCGTGCGAACGGCGGTGCGAGCAACGTCAATCGCGACGTTACCGCCGCCGATGACGACGGTTTTGCCGGAGAGCTTCAGCCCCTCGCCTGCGTTGACGCGGCGGAGGAACTCGATGCCGGAGAGAATACCCTGCGCGTCTTCGCCATCCACGCCGAGCTTGCGCCCGCCCTGCGCACCAATGGCGACGTAGAACGCGTTATAGCCCTGACGGCGGAGTTCGTCGAGGGATACGTCTTTTCCAACCTCTACGCCGGTCTTGAATGTGACGCCAAGCGAACGCAGAATATCGATCTCTGCGTCGATCACGTCTTTTTCCAGACGGAAGGCGGGTACGCCGAGGGTGAGCATGCCGCCGAGTTTCTGCTCTTTTTCAAACACCGTCACGGTGTAGCCGTCCAGCGCGAGATAATAAGCACAGCTTAAGCCCGCGGGACCGCTGCCGACGATGGCGATTTTCTTATCGGAATATTCATGCCGCTTCTTTGGAACAAATCTGCCTTCGGTCGTCAGCTCCTGCGCCGCGACGAACTTCTTCACCTCGTCGATGGCGATTGGGGCGTCGATTTCTCCACGCATGCAGGCATCCTCGCAGCGACGGTTGCAGATGCGTCCGCAGACCGCGGGCAGCGGATTTTCAACTTTGATGAGCTCTAGCGCTTCAAGGTATTTTCCCTGCGCCGCGAGCTTGAGATATCCCTGCACGGAGATGTGCGCGGGGCAGTTGGTCTTGCAGGGGGAAGTGCCGCTCTCGACCACGTCCTCGCGGTTGAGGCGGTAGTTCGTGTTCCAGTTCTCCTCCGGCCACTCCTCGTCACGCGGGGTAATCGTGGTGCCGATGTCGGTGACGACAGGCGTCTTGGAGCAGAGTTTTTGACCGAGCTTCAGCGCGTTGACGGGGCAGTTTTCTACGCACTGTCCGCAGGCGACGCACTTGCTGGCATCCACCTCGGAGACGTAGTTGGAGCGCACCATATCCACGTTTTTGAACATCGCGGCGGTGCGCAAGGAGAGACAGCCGCAGCCGCAGCAGTTGCAGATGGCGTGTGTTTTACCCGAGCCGTCCGTATTCGGAATCTCGTGCATGAGTCCGTTTTCTTCCGCATGCTTGAGGATTTCGTAAGCCTCTTCGCGTGTAATCTGACGTCCTCTGCCGGTTCGGATATAGTATTCCGCCGCGTGACCCATCTGGATGCACATGTCTTCCTTGAGGTGCCCGCAGCCCTCGCCCATGACCTCGCGGTCGGTGCGGCAGCTGCACGGGGAGACGGTGAAGATATCGTTTTCCTCCAGATAGGTGGAGATTTCCTCGTAGCTGGCCTTGTGGCTTTCTCCATCGATGGCGCTCTGAATCGGGATGACGCGCATGAGCCCAACGCCGACTGGGAACGAGCCGGAGCTCATCGGCCCGCGCACGCGCCCGTAGGCCTCCATGGCGTAGCCAACGATGGGGTATTGCTTGACCACATCAAGGTTGTTGATGATCATTTCCATCGTGCCGGGGATCCACGTCTCCGTCCAGAACATGTCTCTGCCTTCGATATTGTTGACAAAGCATCCGCCGTAGACCGCGAACTTCATGAGTTGCTCGTGGCAGTGCGCTTCCGGCTTGCCGACGATGGCGGCGACTTCGGCGGCGCTCTTTTTCGTATACGAACCGAGGGCAAGGCCGACTTCGCACATATCGTCGCTGACGCCAGCCTCGAGGATGACATACTCCGGGTCATCCCAGTTGTAGCCGCCCTTTTCGCCCGCTTTCAGGCCGGGTTTCTTTCTGCCGATCATGTTGGCAAGCGACATGATGTTGTCGCGGTATTGGCAAACGTATCCTTCGGGGAAAGTCATCTTGGTGATGCGATCCATAAATTTTTCTCTCCTTATTTACTGCATGCAAAAAAACGATAGAAACTTCAATCCTGTTGCCAGGTTTTTACCTGAGTGCGCAGCCAGTTTGCCCAGGGCTCGATGCCCTCGCCTGTGCGTGCGCAGATCGGCAGCACGATGATGTTTGGGTTAATCTTTTTCGCGCGCTCCACCACGGCGTCAAGATCAAAGTCAAAATACGGCAGCACGTCGATTTTATTGATCAGCAGCACGTCGCAGATCGAGAACATCAGCGGATACTTCAGCGGTTTGTCGTCGCCTTCGGGCACGGAGAGGATCATCGCGTTTTTGACCGCGCCCGTGTCAAACTCTGCCGGGCAAACGAGGTTGCCGACGTTTTCGAGGATCACAAGGTCGAGATCCATGGCGTTGAATTCGTCAATGCCCTGCCGCGTCATATCCGCGTCCAGATGGCACATGCCGCCGGTGTGCAGCTGGATGGCGCGCACGCCCGTTTTTTCAATCGCGGCTGCGTCCACGTCCGAGTCGATATCCGCTTCCATCACGCCGATAGACATCTCATCCTTGAGCGCTTCTATCGTGCGCTTAAGTGTAGTGGTTTTGCCGGCGCCCGGGCTGGACATCAGGTTGAGCAGGAATGTTTTTTCCCGCTTGAGGTCAGCACGGAGCGTGTCCGCGAGCTTTTCATTGCTCTCGAAGATACGCTTCTTGATTTCGTACACTTTATACATATAAATACCTCCGAATGAATATTTCGTGTTGCTGTGCTTTTCGGTGCAGACTGATTCGGATGCCTCCGAAATGAATTGGTTGTTGCTGTTTCATTTTGGTTGGTGCGGTCCTGGTGTGCGCAACGGTTGCACGCATCTGGTTGAACCACATATCGATACAATAACACTGAATGAACAAATGGTCAATCTTTCCGCATGATTTGGGCGTAGATTGGCTGGAATATATACTTTTCTTATGATATAATCTCGTTGAGATCGTGGTTGAACCAAGTACCAGATGCTATTTTGGGATCGAACGCGCGGCAAGGTTCGGGCACGCAGGCAATTCTATTTTACATCAAAACAAAAATAAAGAGGCAATGATATGATAAAAAACGAACCGCGTATACATCAAAACGAAAATAATGAGGTAATGATATGTTTAAAAAACTAACCGCACCGACGCTCAAGGGGCTGTTTGTGCAGGAGCTGGAGGGCATGATTCTCTCTGGCGAACTCGCCATCGGGCAAAAACTTCCACCGGAGCGGGAGTTGGCGCAAAAAATGCAGATTTCGCGTTCAGTGGTCAACGATGGCATCGCGGAGATGGCGCGGCGGGGATTTTTAGAGATTTCACCGCGGCAGGGGACGGTGGTTGCGGACTTTCACCGCAACGGCACGCTGGATATCCTCGTCTCCATTATGAGTTACAACGGCGGTCAGCTCCCGCGCGAGGAGATTCGCAGCATCCTCGAAATCCGCGGGGTGATGATGGCGTTTGCACTGGAGAGCGCGATTCCGCGGATGACGGAGGAGCAACTGAGCGAACTGCGCGCGCAAGGCGAGGCGTTTGCCCGCGCGCGTGGAGCGGAGGAAGCCTCGCAGCTCATCTATGATTTCGACCACATGCTCAGCGGATTTTCGAACAATACCCTTTTACCGCTGTTCTTTTGCTCGTTTAAAACGCCGATCAAGGAACTCTGGCGCAGGTATGTGACCCGCAACGGCGTAAGCGTTCTCAAACAGCGCAACGACGAACTATTAGAGTGCATCGCGCGCAAAGACACCGCCGCGGCAAAACGCGTCATTTCGGACTCGATTGCCGAGACGATCAGCGGGCGGACGGAGATCTATAATTAAAGTGTGAATTTTTTATTTGAGAGCTTCTTCGCGTTTTTCCAAAAATTCTATGACTTCCTTTAAGTCATCCTTAAACATGCCTTCTCTCTCAAGAGTATGAAAACCTATAATTAACTCAAGGACTTCTTGCATTGATTCGGAGTATTGGGTTGCGAAAGCTTCGACATCATAGTCTGATGTGTACCGTCCGTTAAGCTTAACGAAATTCAAGAAATGTTCATATGCCTTAGGAGCATTCTCGATTGCAAGATAAACAAAAGCAATTACTCGTTCAATCCTCTCATCGCTAGGTGTTCGATTTAAAGTTTTAAGCAAAACATGATAGCGTTCAATATATTCAAACCAAAAATCCTTATCGAGAGAATCTAGAGGTTTCTTAGGTTTAAGATGTGTATAGCTTAAACTTCTCAAAATCCGTATGATAGTTCTAAGTTCGATATCGGCATCTTGCTCTTTGCCTCTTTGTTTCAATTGCAAAAGCGTATTCTTTAATGCTTCAATATCTTCATTCGCTTTATTTATAGCAT
>Ga0302293_10001784_pt1 | contig 10473 bp, 4 predicted proteins | sample III_Fen_N2_2_FD_198758 | JGI IMG/M metagenome (GOLD analysis project Ga0302293, IMG submission 198758) | Peat permafrost microbial communities from Stordalen Mire near Abisko, Sweden - III_Fen_N2_2 | ecosystem: Environmental > Terrestrial > Soil > Wetlands > Permafrost | place: Sweden: Abisko... | reverse complement strand
ACATTTACCTTGCCGGTAGTGCAGTCACTTTCATAGGTGCGGTGGCTCAACTTTTAGAAATCAGCTACGCACCTTATATTTTTTCGGTTGGTGCTGCGCTTCTTATTTATGTACAGATAAAAAATTTCATTGATAAAGGAAAAGCAGACTCTCGCACCATGCGTTTTGCACGAATTGGATTGTTTACAAGTCTTTTGTTGGCACTTGCAGCCTATTTTATGTTTACAGCCTCCAATTTGTGGGTGATTGCTGTTCTTATTTATGCACTTTCATCACTTTATCATTCGTTTAGGGGAAACTACTAGATAAGTATATTCCTCCATTCTCTTATAAAACAAAGGTCGCGATATGAATTCATACCGCGACCTTTGTTTATTATCTATTTTTGACAAGGAATGATTATTTAAAAATCTTTCTGTTGTTAAGCTCTTGTTGGTATTTCTTTGCATTTTTGCTATGTTCTTCCCAGGTCGAAGCAAATTTATGTTCGCCATTCAAAGTTTCAGAAGCACACATGTAAATATAATTGTGGTGCGTATAGTTCAGTACCGCATCAATACCATTTGGTGTGGCAACACGTATTGGACCCGGAGGTAAACCAATGTTTTTATAGGTGTTGTAAGGCGAATTGATACGTAAATGTCCGAAAAGTATACGTTTCAGACCAAAATCGCGAAGGGCAAATTTTACTGTCGGATCGGCTTGCAAAGGCATACCCGTTTTGAAGCGGTTAATGTAAAGGCCAGCTACCATTGGGCGGTCTTTTTTGTTGTTTGTTTCTTCTTCCACGATGGATGCCAGTGTGCTGACTTCGCTTTGTGTAAATGGAATGGCAGCAGCTTTCGCTTTACGCTCATCAGTCCAGAAAGTGTTGTATTCTCTGTTCATTCGTTCAAACAGCGCTGTAGCATTCGTGTTCCAAAAAACCTCGTAAGTGTTTGGAATAAAGAGTGAAATGGATGTGTTTGGGTTTAAATGATAAGTGGCCAGAAATGCACTGTCGTTCAGTAGGTTCAGAATACTCGTCGAATCGGCCATCAATTGTTCACTCAGACGTGCTGCTAATTGCTCTTTGGTACGAATGTTGTTGAAGCTAAGCTGAACGGGCGTTTGACGACCACTGCGCAAGATACGCACCAGTTGGAAGTTATTCATGCCCGACTTCAATTCATAGCGTCCGGGACGAACTTTGTCGCCGTAGTGCAATAGGCTTGCTACCTGACGAAAGGCAGAAGTGTTGGTCACTGTAGCTTCCTTTTCCAGAAGGGTTACAACATCTTCAAATTTGCTACTGTCCGGTAAGCACAGATACGCTTTTTTTTCCGATGTTGGGAAAATGTTAGGCATAAACAAGATATAAGCAAAGTAAAGCACAACCGCGAGTAGGGCATAGCCAAGCCATTTTATCGGCTTACTTATTGCTTTCGATTTTTTCGTTTTCGTTTTCTTTGGTTTTGTAGTCATGATATTGTATTTTGAATCGTTTCGTGAGTGCAAAAATAGGCAAATGTTTCGACATATGTAAAAATGAAAACCTATTTCAAATTATTTTTACTCGTTTTTTTAATCTAAAATACAGAAATTCAATAACTAGAAAATTATGAATTATGAATTATGAATTATGAATTATGAAATGGGTTGTATAATTGGAAAGTCTTTTCTATCTTTGCACTCGCTAAAGCAAAAAAGTCAGGAAGTTTGGGTGAGTGGCTGAAACCACCAGTTTGCTAAACTGACGTACGGGCAACCGTACCACGAGTTCGAATCTCGTAGCTTCCGCTCAGCAGTGAAGCCAAAAGGCGACACTAAAAGGCTAAACCCTACAAAATCAACGTTTTGTAGGGTTTTTTCATCTCCCTAATTTGAATTGTTGTTGTTCGTTTAGACACGATTTAGTCAAAAAAAGACACAATTTTGTGACTAATTCGTGACCTTTTTTGAAAATCAAAAATAGGTCACAGAAAGTCTTCTTTTGGCATAGATTTGACACCTTTTTTCTTAGCTGTAATTATTTCATTTTCAATCAATAAACTAGTTTTGTAACGATTAAAAAAATGAAATTATGAGGAGTACATTTAAGGTCCTTTTTTACTTAAAAAGGAACGCAATTAGAAAAGATGGTAGAACACCAATTATTAGCCGCGTCACAGTAGATGGTATTATTGCACAATTCAATACCAAGTTAGAAATCCAACCTGATAACTGGAGTGTGAAAATGAGTAAGGTTATTGGACAATCAGCTGATAGCAAACAGTATAATGCTCAGTTGAATGAAATCAAGGCTTCCCTTCATGCCATTTATCACGAACTTCAACGGAAAGACAATTATGTTACAGCTGAAAAGGTAAAAAATGAGTTTTTAGGTATTAGTGAAAATCATGAAACCTTATTATGCCTTTTTCAAAAGCACAATGAAGATGTTCAGAAGCTTGTGGGGATCAGTAAATCTGCCGGAACCTTCCAAAAGTATGAAGTCACCCGTAAACATCTTCAAAAATTTATTCAGTTCAAATATCAGATTAAAGATATTTCTCTGAAAGAGATTAAACACGTATTCTTGTGCGACTTTGAGATTTATCTGCTAACTGAAGCTGGGTGTGGCACTAACACAACAGCAAAGTTTCTACAACTTCTCAAACGCATCATCCTTATTGCAAGAAATAATGGATTAATTGCCATTGATCCATATGCAAATTATAAAATTCATATAGCAAAGGTTGATAGAGGTTATCTCACTCAAGAGAATGTTGAGAAGATATTACAGAAACAATTTTCAATAAAACGTTTAGAGTTAGTCCGCGATATTTTTATATTCTCTTGTTTCACAGGACTTGCTTATATCGATGTAAAAAATCTTACAGAGAAGAATGTCCGTACTTCGTTTGATGGAAATTTATGGATTATGACCAAACGGCAAAAAACTAAAGTTGAATCAAATATTCTTTTGTTAGATGTTCCTAAAATGATTCTGGATAAATATAAGGGAAAATCACCCAACAATCAATTGCTTCCGATTTTGAGTAATCAAAAAATGAATTCTTACTTGAAGGAAATCGGTGATATTTGTGAAATAGATAAAGAACTAACATTTCACTTGGCGAGACACACTTTTGCAACCACGATTACTTTGGCAAAAGGTGTCCCAATTGAGACTGTAAGTAAGATGCTTGGGCATACCAATATTAAAACCACACAAATCTATGCTCGTATTACCGACAGTAAAATAAGTAATGATATGCAGGCATTAGCAGGAAAATTACAGGGGATAGAGAAACTGTATAGTATATAAATTTGCAAACTGTTTTGTAAGGGCCGCTTTAAAATGTAGGATTCATATTTAACTTGGTCCAGACAATGAATTTCTGTTTGGATTTAGATAAAAGAACAGTATAAATATAGGAGAAAAACTAGTTTATACTGTTTTTTTTATGTATTGTTAATTATGTCATGTATCTCTTTCTTGTAATGTAATATGTCTTGCGAAGCATTTCGACAATCTATGTTGTCTGGAAAAGTAATTTTTTATTTATTAATTCTGACTTGCACTTAATGTATATGTCATGTTACAGGAAGGTTTGTGAGCCAATGTTCAACTTTCTCTTAAATAAACATATGACTTATATTTGATGTTTTGAAACAATGACCCAACCATGAATTTTAATACGATTATTAACGGTTTAATTTTATTATGTCTGGCAATTATTTCATAAACAGTAAGAGTATATAAAGTAGATGTAGTATTTTGATCTAATAGTTAATTGTTGATATTGTGATATGAAGTATTTTAAGTTAATATTACTCAAGAAGTTGATGCTAAATGGAAGTTGTACAGTCTTTTATATCATTTTATAGACGCTTATAAATTTCGATGCACTTTTCTTGATAAATGTTATGTTCTTGAAGAACCAGATGTATTAGTATACCCAGAGCTGGATGCAAACGTACAATTAAAATAAAAATATATAAATGAAAACATGTAAATATGAGTTGTTTTATGAAGTTTTGTACTAATTCAAATTCTCTTTTTTATATTTATTATGTAGTCTACTTTTAGTACACCTTAGATTAATAACGTTTTTTTTACCTTTATAAGATAGGAAATAAAAGGAAAACAAAGACGATGAACTTATGATAAAATTAGACATGAAAAGATATGAAAATCCAGAGTTGGGACTGAATACGCTTTCATTTGGCAAAGTTAGTTTGTTTCTGGAGTGTTATTTAGTGTGAGGGGAAGGTCTCATGCTTGATATAAAAGGAGATGAACCACTTTACGAAAGCTGGAATATGGTGTGGAAGTCTAGATTTTATGTAAGCATAATAGGCGCAAATAAAAATCTAAATTTATATATTTTGAATAATCCAAAAATCTCAGTTGAGGGACTAAGAAATAAAAAAGTTAGTGTAAGCCATGAAGGTGCGTTTTAAGTGAGAGCTTAAAAGGATATTCATTAACTATGTATTGGGGATTAATTTGAATGAATATTTTCAAGTATATAACGATAACTTTATGTAGAAAAATATTCATATGATAGTACCTTGAATCGTTTCAAAAATTAATACATGTCAATTGTGCTAATATACAATCTGCAACAATCTCGATTTTAGAACTAAAGACATGCTGACTCTTTAGTGGAAATATTCGCATAATAGAAGCGTGGGAGAGTGAACAGCCCGAATTTTTCAACTCCACAAAAGATTGTTTCCTAAGTTGTTTTGTAAGATGTAATGTGGTTTCTGTAATGGTTAAGTCTAAGTTGTTGATGAATATTAGGTTTTTAAGTAATATCTTACTTAATTTACTGCTAACGCTTGTTTGATAAGGTGCTCACAGTAGTGTTAGGTGAAATGGGAGGATAAGTCCTGATTTTATTAGCCCCCTCCCCGTAAATATTTTCGTTTATTATGTAATGATAACTTGATATGTATCAATAAATATAGAGTGGCATTTTAATATTTGTGTCGTTAATTTGTATCGAGAATATTTGGTGATTTATCATAGGTATATATAATGTTTATTCTCAGCTGAACTTTATTGCTTAATCTTTATCAATATACATAAGAAAAATAGTGATTTTCTATAAGACTTGCTTGAAATATTAATTTCAAGATATCCCCAAATTCATTGTTAGTTTAAAGTATGAAAATCTGTGTTGTATAATTCGCATAACTAACTTAAATGTTATCATGGAAGAAAAGTTTAGTAATATTCTAAGTTTTATTCCCGTAGGGGAAGTCGGTTTTACTGTCGTGTATTTCTTTTGTCTGTGTTTATGACAGAATACTTAAAGTTGGTTGTGGAATATATTGATTCTAAACAAAATATAACAGGTGATGTAATCGAAAAGCTTAAAAAGAAATATTAGCTCTTAGTGCGTGCTGACTTTTCTTTTTTCTGTCCCTGTCTTCTTGAGCGCAAGAAGGCAGGGATTTTCAGTTCTTAATGTTTGTAACAAATAGCTTTTATTTTAAGTTTCTTAAATGTAATGGATCTGTGTAACACCTCATTTTTTTTTGATATAAGTCAATAATAATGAGGTGTAATTTCTAAAAAAATAGTCTTTATTTGCTTAGTTTTAAATATCAGTCATAGAATATATTTATTAATCTGTAATAAAAAAAATAAAAATGAAAGAATCTGTTAATTCGAATGCCAATTTTGATGAAGAAGTAAGAAAACAGAATGAAGCGTTACTTCAAATAGTAAATAATACATTGAAGAGTGAGTCGGACGATGACGATGAAGAGTTTGATTTGGAAAAAGAGCTGGAAAAAATTAAAAATGCAAAGTCAAATTAACTGGGGATACTTAAATGTACTACAGGTACAATACAGTCTTAATTTATCTCAGTTTCTTAGTGGTTGTACTTAAGTTAGTTTTATAAAGTTAAATTTGATAGTTGTTGTAATTCTAATTTGCAGTTGTTTAGTTGAAAACAGGTTGCTACTTGTATATTTTTTAGTACTTATTTACCTAAAATCATAAGAATATGAGAAAGTCACTTTTTATCTTTCTTTTTATAACTGTCCATCTTCTTACGGTAGCACAGACAACTATTTTCTTTGATGATTTTGGGCAATCTACTGTCAGGAAGACTTCTTTGTATATGCCAACTGGGCCAAACTGCTTTATCTTTGCAGATCCTACCATGGTGGACAATGCTGCAACAACAAGCTATGATGAAGCTTATAATAGTAAAGAGCTTGAGAATAATCACTATGCTGTAGTAGCTCCTTCTTGTATTTATACGAGTGTTAGTGCAGGTTTTGTTCCTGGTTATAAGATTTGGGATACGAGCGTTGCTGATCATACAGGAAATACGAATGGGGCTGTACTTGTTGTAAATGGTGGTACAACTTTAAACTCTTTTTACAAACGACCAATTACCCTCACTGCAGGTCAGTATTACCATCTTTCTTTTTATTACTATGTGATAAATTCAACCGTAAACATTGGTGCGAGAATAATGAGTCCATCCGGTAACTCAACCTTGAAAACTTTAAGCACCGGTGATCTAAGTACTTCCAGTGGTTGGACCAATTTTACCGCAGATTTTTTTGTTCCGACTGGTTGTAAATCAGAGACTTGCTTTCTGTCGTTGGTAAATTTAAAGGAACTTAATCAGGGTAATGATTTTATGGTTGACGATATTATGTTGCAACAAGTAACATCTTCTACGTCTTATAGTACAATTACGTGCCTTGGAGCCGAACCCACTGCTACTAATGATTCCAAAATTAATCAAATAATAGGTAGTACAATAACTATTGATCCATTTGCAAATGATATATTGGCCAATAGAAGTACTATTGCAACAATTAGCAATTCTAGCATTACGTTGTTAGCTCCTCAGGGAGGCTCTTTGACAAGTCAATGGTATGGATATAGCATCGTTGTGCCGAATGAAGGCGAATGGAAATACAGCATTATGACTTGGGATGCAAACTATGGCAAACTACAGTTTGTCCCCAAAAGTGTGTTTACAGGAAACCCTACCCCCGTTTATTACACACTAACCGACAATTCAACCGGTACAACTTCAGCCTTAGCCACTGTAACTGTAACCTATAACGGTTCTCCTATTGCAGTTGCAGATGTTACTTCTGCCAATGTAGGATCTACAGCAAACGTATCTATACTTGCAAATGATAAAATGGCTGATGGAGTGACTACGCCAACAACTGGCACGGTTAGTGTGACATTGATTGCACCCACTGGAGGTACTTCAACAGGTACTTCAGTAACAATGCCAAATGAAGGAACATGGACTTATAGTGCAGGTAATCTGGCTTTTGTTCCGTTGCCTACATTTACCAAAAGCCCTACTCCAATTTCGTACAAAATTACTATGGGCACAAACTCTTCAGCACCGGTAACTGTAACAATAACTATGACTACTCTTGTAATTGACAAACCAGCAGTGGTCGTGGTTGATAATATTATTTCACCCACAGGTGATTACAAGATTGGAGATATTGTTCAATTTACCTTCGACTTGCACAATGTAGGTCCAGCTCCAACGATAAATCCAATAACAATAAATTACAAACTTTCTTCCGTATTAAGCTTTGTGCCTTCGGGCTCAACTGCTATTTTTTCTCAGTCAGGTAGTACTGTTTCGGGTATTCAAAACGCAGTAATGTCTGTTGGTGGTAAACAAAGCTACATTCTTAAATTTCAGATACAAGGTTCTGCTTGTCCTGCAACAAATGTTGGTGCTGATCCGCTAGGTTGTACTGGAGACGGCTTTTTGACTATTTCAGGGGGTGCTGAGCTATCACCGGGCTATCTGCGTTGGAGAGAATGGGGCGCATGGGGAACGGGTGGACGCGAAAATTATGTAGATGAAAGAATTTCGCTTTATTTTCCAGTGGGGCAAGATACACCTCTTTCAACAACTACTGTCGCAAATGTAAACACAGGTATTGCTCCAGCATCAGATGCTGATTATTATTATGATAAAACGCATACAAACCTTGATGCTAAAGTTATTTCTCAAGCAGGTAACGGTACCCGAAAAACATGGGAGTGGTATGGAATAATTGTTCCTGATGAAACAACAGACTATACTTTTTGTGGATCTCAAATAGATGACGGTTGGGCTGCATGGATAAATGAAGATTGGAATCCGCAAGCAGGACAGTCACTTGACCCATCTCAAATGGTACTTATTGGCGAAAATTATACTTATCAAGCGGGTACAAATATATCTACACCCAACTTTCACTTGATATGCGGACGTCCCTATTTTTTTAGAATCGTTGTTTCTTCAAGAAATGTAGGTAATGACAATAATCGCCCGTATGGTTATAGTCAAATAGCACTGCGTAAAGTTTCTCAAAGCACTTGTGATCAACAATGGGCTCCAATGGTTGGAGAAAGCATGAATATCCCTTTAAGAATAAATATAAACTGTCCGCCAACAGTAAAAAATGATGCTGTAAGTACAGAAGAATCAACTGCTTCTAATGGAAATGTTTTTGCAGATAATGGTTTTGGAGTTGATTCTGATATTAATGGGGATACATACACTGTAACGAAGATAAATGGATTAATAACAAATGTAGGATCCAAAATACCATTGGATAAAGGATTTCTGACAGTAAATGCAAACGGGACTTTCTCTTTTGATCCGAACGGGAAATATGAATATTTAGGTGTTGGTCAAACAACTGTTGTATCTTTCACTTACAATGCAACTGATGCCCGTGGCTTACAAAGCGATTTGGCAACTGCACAAATAACAATTACAGGAACGAATGATTTGCCAGTAACTGCTAACGATAATAGTACAACTGCTGAAGATATATCGGTATTAGTTAATATAACTGCCAATGACATTGATATTGATGGAACAATTGATTTGACGACAGTAGATTTGGATCCCATTGCATCAGGGAGACAAACGACCTATTCAATTGCCGGTCAAGGTACATATAAAGTAGATGATTCGGGTGTGTTGACTTTTACGCCGGTAGCAAATTACAATGGTATTGCTACGCCGATAAAATATAACGTTAAAGATAATTCCGGTGCAACATCGAACGTATCCTCTATTAATATTACCGTTACAGCTGTTAATGATCTTCCGGTAGCTGTTAATGACAATGTTTCCACTAATGAAGATACATCTAAAAGTGGAACATTGGCCACTAACGACACTCCAAGTGGAGATGGTGGTAACGTGTGGTCAAAAGCTAGCGATCCATCTCATGGAACGGCAGTTGTGAATGCGGATGGAATGTACACGTACATACCTTCTCCAAATTATAATGGTTCGGATAGTTTTACATATAAGATAACCGATGTTGATGGTGATATCTCTACTGCTACAGTAAACCTCACCGTTGTGTCGGTAAATGATCTTCCGGTAGCGGTCAATGATAATGTCTCCACTAATGAAAATACACCAAAGAGCGGAACATTGGCAACTAACGACACTCCTAGTGGCGATGCTGGCAACGTATGGTCAAAAGCTACCGATCCATCTCATGGAACGGCAGTTGTGAATGCGGATGGAATGTACACGTACATACCTTCTCCAAATTATAACGGTTCTGATAATTTTACGTACAAGATAACCGATGCTAATAATGATGTATCTACTGCAACGGTAAGCATAAGTGTTACAGCTGTTGATGATCTTCCGGATGCGGTCAATGATAACGTATCCACCAATGAAAATACGCCTAAGAGCGGAACACTGGCAACTAACGACACTCCAAGTGGTGATGGTGGCAACGTGTGGTCAAAAGTAACCAATCCGGCTCATGGAACGGTAGTGGTGAACTCTGATGGAACTTATACCTATACTCCGGTAGCCAATTATAATGGTTCTGATAGTTTTACATATAAGATAACCGATGTTGATGGCGATATCTCTACTGCTACAGTAAGTATAAGTGTTGCCTCGGTAAATGATCTTCCGGTAGCGGTCAATGATAATGTCTCCACTAATGAAGATACACCTAAGAGCGGAACCCTGGCAACTAACGACACTCCAAGTGGCGATGGTGGCAACGTCTGGTCAAAGGTTACCAATCCGGCTCATGGCACAGTGGTAGTTAATGCTGATGGAACTTATACCTATACCCCGGTAGCTAATTATAATGGTTCTGATAGTTTCACATATAAGATAACCGATGTTGATGGTGATATCTCTACAGCTACAGTAAATGTAACTGTAATTAGTGTAAATGATGTTCCGGTAGCTATTGCAGATAATGTTTCCACCAATGAAGATGCTGCACTAAGCGGAACTCTGGCAACTAATGATACTCCAAGTGGTGATAGTGGTAATGTCTGGTCAAAGGTTACCAATCCGGCTCATGGCACAGTGGTAGTTAATGCTGATGGAACTTATACCTATACCCCGGTAGCCAATTATAACGGTTTTGATAGTTTCACATATAAGATAACCGATGGCGATGGCGACATCTCTACTGCTACAGTAAGTATAAGCGTTGCCTCGG